>Ga0228711_1005343_pt1 | contig 19567 bp, 10 predicted proteins | sample MedpolnodulmetaG_2_FD_177996 | JGI IMG/M metagenome (GOLD analysis project Ga0228711, IMG submission 177996) | Root nodule microbial communities from Medicago polymorpha collected in Santa Monica, California, United States - brown nodules | ecosystem: Host-associated > Plants > Roots > Nodule... | reverse complement strand
ATTGAAATCCTTAATAGTCTTTTAAAATCTTCAAAGTCATCAAAATCTTGCAAAGTCTTTTAAAATCCTCAAGATTTTTTCAAACAAAAATTGTCCTTTAAAATCCTAATCCAATACACCCTCCTTAATCTTGGATTGATTATTTTTTTTTGATTGTATTTAACATGTACGACATTTGCATGACAATTACTTTTTTGACTTTCAATACTTCCTAAAATTATAAGTAAATGACTAAAATACCTCAGCAGTGGCTTATAACTAAAAAACACGCTGGCAGTTAACTGCCACTGGATTTTTTGGTCATTTACTTGTGTTACTAAGACACAATGAATGTCAAAAAAGCAATCTTCCATTTGCATTTGTCAAGGGTCTGTTTGGTTCGAGAGTTTTGGAGGGGAGGGGAGATTTTTAATTTGAATTATTTTGTTCAATTTTTAGAAGGGGAGAAGAAGTGAGCAAATTTCATTGCACTGACAAAATTATCCTTAAATTAATTTAAAATCTCAATATTATCCTTATAACAACAATTATTATTATTAGATTATTATATATTGCATTATCTTGTAACAACTTTTATTCCATATTATTAACAACTTTTCTTTGTAACAACTTTTATTATTACTTGTAACAAATTCATTATTCCATCGTTTACGTCATGTTGTTATCTATTACATCGTTATTGTTTCCATACATGACAACACAACCCGCCCTCGCCCCCGATTTTAACGGGGAAAAGCCGAATTAACTGGGTGCGGGTGCAGGGAAAACCCGTGGCTTTAATGCGGGGGCAGGGGATAGTCACCCCCGCCCCGCACCCGTATATGCGAATTTACTTTATTACCCATTTACCCTGCTCAAGTTAGCAAGTATATAAGGAGAAGGAAACTAAAAACCCTAATTTCCCCTCTTCACTCTTCAACCGTGTTTCAGCTTTGGCCCTTTAGTTGCTGCACTTTTCACTTCACCTTTTTGCTTCTCTCTTGCTTTGAGGCCATATTGTTTCACCCATTCTTCATGTGTTCTGTTTAGAGGAAGATAATGTTTGATCTCTATACCAACATCCTTACAAAATTGCAATTGCAATATTTACTGGTTTTGAACCTGATATGCCTCCAACTTATCAAACCCGGTTGCACCCAAAAAGTCCACAACATAGAAAATTTATTCTTTAGGTGTAACCGCTGTCATCTTATCATTCCACCTATGAATTAATCCAAATATAAATATGCTTGTGAATTTCATGATAAGGGCCTAAACATGTGAACTTTCTTTCAATATTATTTTACTTTTTTTTTTCCTTCATGTTATAATAATTCAGTGATTGTTTTTGAAAAAGGTTGTGAGATTGAATTCTATTGTTATATTGGATGTTAATCCCTTTTTCTTTAGAAACTTTTGTTAGTAATGATTTTTGAGACTTTTGTTATTAGATATTTTTTTGTTGCTGTGAAAAAAAATAAAAATAAAAACATGTTGTTTTTTTACTACATTTTTTGCAGGTGGGGGTTGGGACGGGGCGGGGAAACCCGTCCCCGTTGGGGGCAGGTCTAGGTGTAAAGTTTCTATCCCCGACGGGTTTGGGGGCGGGGCGAGGCTAGGTACTGTGAAACGGGGGCAGGGGCAGGTATGTTAAACCCGCCCCCACCCCACCCTGTTGCCATGTCTAATTGTTTCGTTACTTTATTATCCTTATTTAATTAAGTTTTAGGGTAAAACAGTAAAATAATTTTAAAATTCCTCCCCTCCCCTTGTGAACCAAACACATTTTTAATTAAAATATCACCACTCCCCTCCCCTCCGTTAAAATTCCCTCCCCTCCTAATTCTCGAAGCAAACGGACCCAAAAAGAACTGATAGTAGTAAAAAATAAATAAATAAATCAAAAAAATATATTAAAACACCAAACAAGTATTCTTCCTAACATAAGATGTGTTAAAAAGAAGTTTAAAGTTCATTACAAAAACCACATGCAAGAAAAAGTAAACTCAGACGATGTTCAAACAAATAAAAGGGCACCGCCGCTAGCTATGATAACTTGGAATTAGATCCCACGCTGTAACTGCGTTAACGCAGTAATGGTTTGGACCGTCCGATCAAAAATTAACGGTTATGATCAAAACTGTGTGAAACTATTTATGCAGATATGAACCGTTAGATCGTATTTCTATGGTCAACATTTTGTACTACGTAAAATTGCGTGGAGCAGTTACAGCAGAAAATTCGGGTCCATGATAGCTTACAATAAGTTTAACCTTGTCAAGAAGCTGACTAATGGAAATTTTTCTTATTATTAAAAAGAGGAATGTTATTTGAACAACTATTTAATGAGACAACTTGTGGGACAACCAAAATATACACAGAAATGTAGGTTTTGGCACAAAAACCAAAACAATAGAGAGAGAGAGAGAGAGAGAGAGAGAGAGAGAGAGAGATAGATAGATAGATAGATAGAGAGTGAGTGAGAACATAGTGTGAGTATGAGAAGAAAAGTTGTTATTTCTTTCATTACAAATGACCCAAACACAAGTATACCAAATTAAGTACATAAAAGTGCACCACGTGTTAGCGTCACCTATCAAATGAGCATACTAGACAAAATGATTTGAAATATCATGACCGATGAAAAACCTAACCAAGCACAAATCATATAGCAAAGAGAACAAAAAATATGACAATTTAGAAATAAATGATTTGTCGTTTCCACGTTACCACACCCACTCACACAAAGATGTGTTTCATGAGTAATAACGTCGCACCTAACAAAATTATTTTTGGTAGGCAACCTATTACGATGAAGACACTGAGCAAAAATTGAAACATTAAAAGGAACATCTTTATGCCAAATCGAGTTTGAAGCTGCGAGGGTCTGTTGCGATTGTGAACTAGTGAGAAAAAGATACACACCTCAGATTGAATAAGCACCACATTGATCTAACTGTCAGTACCACCGATCATCAGTGTCAACCTGCAAATTCACATTAAGAAGTAAATCTGAACACTCCACAACCAACTCCTCCTCCCAAGCTAACAACCAACGTCGCCACTTTCAAGCCTCACCACCCCAACCTAAAGCATACATGTCTACCACCGGTACCCACTTATCCACCGTTAAATCAAACAACTGCCTAAACCTCTCACATAACGAAATCTCCCCAATCCACCTATTCGTCCAAAAGAAAGTATCAGCACCGCTACCAACATTTCGAGACACATTCTCCTCAAACCAACCCCCCTTTAAAAACCAACTTCGTCGCGAATCCGCACCATCTCTGTCCACAAACACGACCCTCCTCGGTCCCCCTCCTTCACACGCCCACCCTCCACTCCGCAACGCGCCACTAACACACGAAACCATAAACCACCTCTATCCACCAACATCCTCCAACACGAAAACAACAATCAATTATTAAAAAGTTATATACTTGATGTAAAATGCACAAGTTTCAAAAAAAAATTATTAATTTAAAATTTTTAATATGTGCAAATTTGCATATGATAGAAAAACTCAATTTTAAAAACAACAAATAAATTGAAACAAAATATGTCATAAAGGAATGGATAGCATTACAAAAAGAGGGATGGATAGTATCAACAATAATTTGGTGTAAGAGATTAGACTCTTTACACAAGTAGTTAAAGGTTCAATCCGCTCTTATTATAAAGAAAATTCTTCTGTGAGAAAAAATTCATTTTATATGCTTCATAGATTTTAGAGATTAATCACAGCTAAGACGGTGAAAACTTCACTTCTATATCATATAGACACAAAATAAAATAAAAATTGTTAAATTATGATTTAACTTTTGCAAAACTCTAATCCCGCTAAAAAGCAATTTCCCGTCCCTTGCATTTGTTTGGTGAATGGTCAGCTACTCATAACTCCACTAAATTGTATTTTGTTTATGTGTACACTTTCATCGTTTTTTTTTTTAAGATAAATATTAGCATGTGGATTGTTATGTTATGTTAGTATTTTTTTTTATTTTTTTACCAAGACTTGAATTGTGGATTTTTCAGCCCCGTGTACACTTCCACTGTTGCCTGAATTAAGTCAATCGTACATTTGAATCAAAGTGTTATTGAAATAGTTGTCCGGATTAGTGTGGTTCGTGTTTTCAAGGTTGTGCAATCGACAAATGCTACACAAGTTCACGTATGGTACCCCAATAAATTTGAGGTTGGATGCAACCAACATATGTTTCATAGCATATTTTGGGATAACAGTCAGTTTTGGCCTTTGGATATGTAACTTAACGATTGGTTATAATGGTCTATGAATGTATCCATATTTCAAAATAGTTTTTGATTGTACATTTCATTAATCAAAATAGTTTCTCACGTTAATTTTTTTGTTAATACTGTTATATCAATCATTCAATATACTTGCTTATTCCTATAAGTACTTACGTATATTCACATCAATCCTATAAGAAAAAATTATTGTCAACATTGAAAAAATATTTTAACGTCAGAGGCTATTTTGACCAACAGAGTGTTCAATCAGAAACTATTTTGAAATTTTGATACATTCAAATACTATTATGAATATTCGTTACACATTCGATAATCAAAATGACTATTATCCCCATATTTTTCGTACAACGCCCATGTTCCTTTTTCCATCCTTCTTCAACCATTCCTCTTCAAGTCATTTTAAATTTAATTTGTATTTTCCTTTCTAATATTATTCCCTTCCTTTTCATGATTTTTCCCTTCCTATTCATGATTTTTTTGAATTAGATATGAGTTTAACTATTGGTCGAGACTCATATCACCAATTTATAAGCCTCTTATCTCAAATGCTTAACTCTCAACTCGCAAGAAAAAAAACTCCTCATGTCTCTAGTTGCAAATCCATGTTTAATAATCAAAGGCTTGGATTCAAGTGGATAATGAACTTTAGTTAACCTTAAATCGGCCAAAGGTATCCGAGTTCTAACCTTGGTTGAAACATTCCTTAACCATATTTGTTTATCTCTCGATTGAACTTTAAATTATCTAGTGTTCTTTCCCTTGTTTAAGACCCAAAAAGATCCAAGCTTGATATTATGGGATAGTGAAATGCATGGTTTAGAGGACTATGTCTTATCTTCCTGCCACCCTTGTACTAATGAGAAAATCTTACTACCCTCTGAGTTTGTTGAAGGTCAAATGCAAACCAAGAACATGTCAACAACAAAGAAATCTAATATGTTGCTCTTTATATTAGTACTGTTTACAAATATTGTTGACAAAAACATAGCTTTTGTCTCTAATCCTTGATATTGGGATTTATAAAAGCCAAAAACTAGGTAAAAAATTTAGGAGAATGTTAACCAGTGCCCCAAGGCAATGGTTAAACATCTAAAATAAGTAAGGTTTCATGAAAAAGTTGAGCGATCATTATTTTATCAAAATAATATTTTATATTTTTCAAACAAAATTTTTATTTGTAGATTCCTTAACCATTACCCTGAAAACACCGGTTAACAAGACCCAAAAATTTAATAAGCACAAGTGAGGTGACAGAACCATTATTGCCTAGTGCTACGACATATAAATCAAAAGTATTGAAGATAAAATGTGGAAAAATTGCCACCCATTATGGGTCTACTTGCTCGAGGGACCGGTCTTTACAATTGCTCGGAGAATGCATGGTTTACAAAATTACAACCAAGAAAATCATTACCAGTTCCTTGACGTATATACTTCTGAAATATATGGGATTAAATCATCGCGTATTTATAGAATAGAACAACAAATCCTGCATAAAAAAATCAAGACCAAAGTAATGATATAAAATACTAATCATTACAATCATATGCTAAGATCCAAAGAAGGAAACCAAGAAACCCAGTCATATTCAATACAAAGGGATTATTTGAGATATACAAGTACCAGGGAGTAAAATAAAAAATTATGCATTGTGTCAGTATTTATAATCTCTCAAAAGGTTCCAGAATACCATTTTCGTCTCTAAATTTGCGACTCTTTGTCATTGTAAATACAAATAAATTTGGTAGCAGCTCGAAGGAACAAGTTTAAAGCACAAGGTACTAAAGTCCTCTACACAGAATCCATATAAATTTGTTTCACAACATTAAGTTTCTATGCTACAGGTAACAAATAATTTTAAAGGGTAATCATTATTCAAACTGTATGATCTGATATAAATCGGTGTGCTAAAGTCACAAAGAATGTTTCACATCGAATCAGTTTATGGCATGTTGACTTGTTTCTTCCTCATGGATTTGACATAAGATACCAAATTATGATTCATCATACGTGCATAACTTTAAATTACACAAAAAAAGGTTGGATATCTACTTGAGTTTGGTTTGTTATAAAGGTTCATCCATAGATACTTTGTCCACATAAGATAATTTGTTACATGGAACAAACAATTCAAACGATTTAGATTGTACTAAAACTAACAGACAAAAGCAAAATTGAAGCTCATTCTATAAGATGAACTTATATGACAAGTCCAATCTAGGTAAGATCAGGTATACAATTTATAAAGAGAAATTTCAAGCTAGTAGATTACTTAAAGAGAATGTTGAATATTAATTGGTGAGTGATATAGTGGTACTTGCACTTCAACAATACCTTCACGCATATGTAACACTTTTCTCATGGTTGGTCTAATATATGGATTTTTTTTTTTTTTTGTTGATAAAAGCCAAAATTAATTAAAACAAAACCAAGAAGCAGCCCTATAAAAGGGTAAACCTAGACTATCCCGATCCAAGAGGGGTCCTAAGAAAGAGGGGGCCTCATCCCACCACTGAGAACCAAAACAAGGCAGATTTTGGCCATTAGAAGCTAAGGCATCAGCCACGACATTACCTTCCCTAAGGATATGGGAGCAATGACCGTGCACCGTGCAGAATGCGAAAATAACGAATACAGTTATGCCACTTTTTACGAATAATCCAAGGAACCACACAACCAGCAGTGATGGCCAAAACAACAGTCTGGGAGTCACTCTCCAACCAGAAATTCATCCAGCCCATAGACATAGCTTTCTCTATAGCCCACATAGCGGCAGAAAGCTCCGCAGTCTTGGGATCAACAATACCAATGTTCTGAGCAGTGGCGGAGGGACCACGGGGCCAGGGGTGGCCGTGGTCCCCCCCAATTTTTCTAATTTTTTTTTTACTACTATTGTACTATTATTTTATAGTGCTGTTTACACGTGATCATGAATATGGTCCCTCTATGATTAGCATTTGTGTCATTTTGTATGTTGGACCTTTGTCTTTTATGGAAAAAAAAATCTTTTTCACTTTAAAAAAAAGCCCATTATGTAAGTTTGTTTGCTAAATTATACTACCTTTTAAGACTTGGTCCCCCCAATGTTTAAAATCTGGCTCCGCCCCTGGTTCTGAGAATCTCCCCCAATAAACGTAGAAGGGGGCAAGCCAAAAGAAGAGCCATCAATGTTTGCTTTTATCTGCGCATTATGAGGAGGGAACCAGCTAACTGCTATGAAGGAAAGAGGCTGGCTCAGTCTGCTAGGACAGTGGAACAGCTGTGTAACTCTGTAGTCAGCCATGGAATGAGAACCATGACCCACTAAAATATTACTACTAAGATGCACTTCCGCCGTAATTTTACAAATAATACTCTGAATGGAGGAAGCTTTGGATTGGAATTTCTGATTATTTTGCTCAACCCAAATACACCAAAAGCAATGAAGCTTAGCTGAAATCATAAGCATTTGCACGTAGCCGCTCCGCCTACTTTGACCACTAACCAAAAGGGCTTGAGCTGAAGAAAGATCAAGCTGAAAATGAATACCATCACTCAACCAAGACCAAATATTCCAGATTTCAGGGCAAACCAAAAAGAGGTGCTCGGAAGTTTCAGCCGCATTGAAACAGAAACAACAGAAGGACACCGTAACACAGCCTCTTTTCTGTAAATTATCATCTGTAGGGAGACGGTTATATTCATATCTCCTGAAGACAAAGGCTCTCGAAGGAGGAACACAACAAATGCATCTAGAACACTGTTGTATCAATCATAACCCAATCAGTTAGAATTGCTTTCTCTTCATCTTCATGATCAATTTCTTTTACATGAAATTATCTCAAGTCACACTACACCATAAGTCCATAACTATACACATTGACCTGAGCTGTGGTATGCATGTTTTTAAACCATTAAAGTGCAATATACCTTTTTGTTCCACTTAAGACAGTGATGGTTTTGCTCTAATTCATATTCAACAACTTGGCTAATCCAACAACAACCATGTCTTATCCCACTAAATGGAGACGACTACATAGATCAAATTACCGTAATGTTCTATCATAAACCACATTTTGGTCACACTCATTAAATCAAAGTCGGAAATTTTTGCATTTAAGTAATCATGAAGGGGTATGTTTTGCGGCTTCGTGTCGCAATAGATGATCCTAGCGACACACTCTTCATGTAAAAAACAAGTTCTCTAGCTATCCCTATTGCAATTTCTAGTCTTAGTTTCTAATTTGGTTTCTGTTTCTCACCGCCACCACAAAAAAGAAAACTTGCCAAAGTGAAATTGGCAAGTTAGCTTGTGCTATATACTTACCAAGGTCCCGGTTTTTATATCAAATCACATGTATATTTCACATTTTTTAATGAATTTTTATATAGATTTTTTTAACAAACTAAACTAACCATGATTATACATAAACATATTTCGGATTATAAAATCTGAATTAGCGAAAAATGATTTCGAATTTTAAAATCCAAAAACCTCAAGATTTTCAGAAGAAAAAAAAAAAAGGGCGCGCGGGTGATGAAGGTACTTGTATGAAATTTTTGAGATAATAAAGGTGGATTGTTTTTCAATTAAAAGATGATAAGATACGTTCAGTTACATTAAGACTTTGTTTGCGAGTTGAGTTTTGAAGGGGAAAGAAGGGCTTATGGAGAGATAAACCCTTGTTTGCGAGTTTTAAAAAAACAATGAAAAAGTTTTGGGGGGTTTTGAAGGGCTTCATTTGTCTAATTTTAAAGTTCTCCCAAATTTGGGAGGTTTTGGGAGGTTAAACATACAAATTGACAATTTTGCCCTCATAATAATTCAAAATTCCAATTTTAGACATGATCAAATTATTATAATATTTTTTTACAAAAACAACTTATTTTTACAAAACAGCTTATTATGACCTCTTTTCAAAAAACAGCTTATTCAAAACAACTTATTTATACAAAGCAGCTTATTATGACCTCTTTTCAAAAAACAGCTTATTCAAAACAACTTATTTATCCAAAACAGCAAATTTATACACAACAACTTATTACGATCTCTTTTTCGCAAATAACTTATTCAAAACAGCTTATTTATGCAAAACAACTTGTTACGATCTCTTTTTCAAAAACAACTTATTCAAAACAACTTATTTATCCAAAAACAGCTTATTATGATCTCTTTTTCAAAAACAACTTATTCAAAACAGCTTATTTATGCAAAACAGCTTATTATGATCTCTTTTCAAAAAACAGCTTATTCAAAATAGCTTATTTATACAAAACAGCTTCTGATGACCTCTTTTCAAAAAAACAGCTTATTCAAAACAGCTTATTTATACAAAACAGCTTCTTATGACCTCTTTTCACAAAACGGTTTATTTAAAACATCTTATTTATACAAAACAGCTTATTATGACCTCTTTTCAAAAAACAACTTATTGCGATCTCTTTTTTCAAAAATAGCTTATTTATAAAAAAAAACAACTTATTACGATCGTAACAAGTTGTTTTGCATAAATAAGTTGTTTTATATAAATAAGCTGTTTTTGGAAAAGAGATCGTAATAAGTTGTTTTGTATAAATAAGTTGTTTTGAATAAGCTGTTTTTTTAAAAGAGGTCATAATAAGCTGTTTTGGATAAATAAGCTATTTTAAATAAGCTGTTTTGAATAAGCAGCTGTTTTTGAAAAAGAGGTCGTATTAAGCTGTTTTAAATAAGCTGTTTTTGAAAAAGAGGTCATAATAAGCTGTTTTGGATAAATAAGCTGTTTTGAATAAGTTGTTTTTGAAAAAGAGATCGTAATAAGTTGTTTTGGATAAATAAGTTGTTTTGAATAAGCTGTTTTTGAAAAAGAGATCGTAATAAATTGTTTTGCATAAATAACTGTTTTGAATAAGCTATTTTTGAAAAAGAGATCGTAATAAGTTGTTTTGTATAAATAAGTTGTTTTGAATTTTTTGTTTTTTGAAAAGAGGTCTTAATAAGTTGTTTTTTGAAAATAAGTCGCCATAAGTTGTTTTGTATAAATAAGTTGTTTTGAATAAGCTGATTTTGAAAACGAGATCGTAATAAGTTGTTTTGTATAAATAAGCTGTTTTTTGAAAAGAGGTCGTAATAAGTGTTTTTGTATAAATAAGCTATTTTGAATAAGTTGTTTTTTGAAAAGAGGTCGTAATAAGTTGTTTTGGATAAATAAGCTGTTATTTGAAAAAATGTCGTAATAAGCTGTTTTGGATAAATAAGCTGTTTTGAATAAGCTGTTTTTCGAAAAGAGGTCGTAATCAGCTGTTTTGTATAAATAAGATGTTTTGAATAAGCTCTTTTTTGAAAAGAGATCGTAATAAATTGTTTTTCATAAGATAAGCTGTTTTGAATAAGCTGTTTTTTGAAAAGAGGTCGTAATAAGCTGTTTTGCATAAATAAGTTGTTTTGAGTAAGTTGTTTTTTTAAAAGAGGTCGTAATAAACTATTTTGTATAAATAAGCTGTTTTGAATAAGTTGTTTTTTAAAAAGATATTGTAATAAGCTTTTTTATTTATTTATAGATAAGCTGTTTTTTTAAAAAAAAAATATATCGCAATAATTTGTTTTTTATGAAATAGGTTGTTTTGAATAAATTTCAAGATAAATTACAATGTATAACACAATGTATTCATTGTAAGAGAAAAAAAAGGGTAAAATAGTAAAATTATCACATAAGTCATCCACCTCCTTTTTTTGTTGGTTTCTTTTACTCCCAAACAAGGGGAAGGTTTTCCCTCCTTTCTCCCTTCCCTCCCTTTCCTTCTCTTCCCCTTCTTAGCCTTTCCTTTCCTTCCCCTCAAAACTCGCAAACAAAGCCTAAGAGTAACTTGGAGGCGAGTTATTCTCCTCTTTCTTTTAAAAAGGGGTCAATAATTTTCTGTATTTCCCTCTGCATAACTCGAATCCACAGTTCTTTTAGAGATGAAACATTTTATGCTAAATTACACCAAATGTTTTTAAGATATTTAATTGTAACAAATTAGTTTTCTTAAAGTTTTTTTTTACCATCTAGGTCATTTAAGTTAATTAATTGTAACAAATTGGTTTTTAAGTTTTTTTCTTACCAATTAGGTCCTTTAAGTTATTTAACCGTAACAATTTAGTGGATTCCAGATCTTAAAAATGTAAGTTATCCGGGGCCTAAAAGTTACATTTAAATAACTTAAATGACCTAAGTGGTACAAAATTACTACGATTAAATAACTTAAAGGACCTCTAGTGCAACTTAGATATTAAATTAATTTCATCAAAACAAAACAAGTTTGCTCATACCAAGTAAACTTATAAATCATGAACTATGAAGCACGGACACCGGACATGACACGGACACTGACACGTCGACGCAGCTAATAATTTGAAAAAAAATCATGTAATTTAGTGTAATTACAAGTGTCGGTGTCATGTCGGTGTCGGACATGACACGTGTCCGACACCGGAACACACCTAATCCGAAGAGTGTCCGTGCTTCATGGATCTCAAATGGTAATGTTGAAAGAACATAATGAAACCCCACAACTTCATACAGTTCACTTAAAACAACTTAGTAAGGATCAGCACCAGTTGATTACTTTGAAGAATACTGAACACTAATTGGTGAGTAGTATGGTGGCACTTGCACTTCAACAGTACCTTCAAGCATATTAACACTTTTCTCATGGTTGGTCTAAGATATGGATCCTCTTGAACATAACAAAATTGGCAATCATGACCAATTTCTTCAACTTTTACTTGTCTGCCAATGCTTTCTTGTTAGCCTCAATCAATGCATTTAGAACACCTTTGTATCAATCATAATTCATAACCCAATCAGTTAGAATTGCTTTCTCTTCATCTTCTATATGAAATTATCTCAAGTCGCACTGCACCATTACTATACACATTAACCTGGGCAGTGATATGCATGTTTTTAAAACCATTCAAGTGAAAGATACCATTTTCTTCCCCTTATGGCAGTGTTGGTTTCGCTCTGATTTATGTTCAACAATTTTACTAATCCAAAGTCAGGAATTCTTGCATTGAAGTAATCATCAAGGGTTATGTTTTGACTTTTGAAGCTTCATGTCACAATAGATGATCCTTGCGATGCACTCTTCATGTAAAATACCAATCCTCTATCTATCCCTATTGCAATTTCTAGTCTTAGTTTCCAATTTGGTTGTTACACACCGCCACCACCGAAAAGAAAACTTGCCAAAGTTCAATAAGTCAGGCACTCAAACTAAGTTCCTGTGATGAATGAGACCAAAAAATTGTTGCTGATGAATCCTTCATAGACAATACCAAAAGCTCTTCTTCTTAGCTCTTTGTCAAATCCATATGACAAACTTGCAATTTTAAGTGTAGGTGCTGTTTTAGTGATTAAATTCCTAGGCCACAAAGCTAACAAAGTTGCAATTTATCATAATGTAAAGGTTCTCCCTCACACCCCCACTCACCATCTAACCGATATATCATATATACACTATATTAAGAAACCCATGAAAAGGGAAGGTCATGGCAAAACCAGAATGCCAAGCCAAGCATGCATCAGAGAAATCCTCTTAATCAACTCCTAATACTTCAATTTTCAAAAGGTTCTTCAAAAAGAAACAGCCCTACTAAAGAATAGCTACATCCCTCAATTTCAAACATGTGTTCCATAAAATCATCACAGCCAATTAAACCACTCCTGAGTCCTGATATATTTATTTTCTTAAACAATTTATTACATCTTATGAACATCTATGTCCATAAAAAAATGATGAAACAATATATCATCACAGAAATAAATCAAGACACAAGGTTAATTACACCAAATGTCCAAAATCAACAAAATATATTTTAGCTAATAGCAAAAACTTCAATTGCCTGGTCAGCTTGATGATTTTTGCAGAAAGCATCTCATAAACAATTCTAAGTGAATACATTTTAAATCTTTGAACAACAAATATTATTAACAACAACTAAGGCACATCTAAAAGGCATTAATAGTATAAAACCACTGTATCAGCAGGGAGCCAAAATAAAAACAACGGTATAGCAGCTCCTGTTTCTCTCCTTTTACTTGAGAACCATTTTATTATACAAATCAAATGCATCAGTTACACGATTTTCTTTGCATAAACTTTCAATGATCGTGTTATACATGACCACGTTAAGACTTACATTTTCCCTCTCAGCCTGTCTCAACAACTGTATAGCAGCTCCTGTTTCTCTCCTTTTACACAACGCATTGATCAAAGTACCATAAGTAAGATGATTTAATTCATATCCTTGTGCTACTAATTTCACATGAAACCATTTGGCTTCATTAATTCGACCATCAAGACAGAGGCCTTTCATAAGAGGATTCAAGGTTATGATACCCGGGTAATAACCCATCTTGAAAATTTTACCGAATATAGAGAAGGTGAACCCCGTTACTAATCTACCAAACATTTTAACCACGGTTTTCAACGTCGTTAACCATAATCTTCAAGTGTGTCTTTGAACACACTGGTAAATGAATATCATAAAATGTTTCTTTACCAAAACTTTAGAACAATGTTTTTACCAAAAATTAAAGAAAGGTCCATGCAAACTAATCCTCATTTATCCAATCTAAATCTAAATATAAATAAATGTAATAAAATTGAGAATGAAACCACGTAATTTCTTCAAGAGGCCAATATGGAAAAGTCGCCCACATCATAACACAACATTAAATAGTCATTCCAAAAAAGAACGATGACATAAATATAAATATCAGCAGAAACTCAAATCAGTTAAGTAACCATATTAACATCACGCTTCACGCTCAAACAAGTTAATTCTTGAGGGATCAAACCATATTATCTAGAGTTTCTACAAAGAGAAAATCCACATTTTTAAATACAGTACAATCTATACCTAGACCCCTTTCAACGGTATGGAATCAAATAGATCCATACTTCAGTCTATCAATAATTACTCTTTGAACTATAATGTTATGCTGATGACAAGTATAACATACATGGGAGACATTCAGTAACCATGACCAAGACATGAGAGGTCTATTCTTTAATTTGATGTTCGACAGTTTCGGCTCGTTCACAAGGTTTCAAGACAATTTTGCCTGCTCATTCTTCCTCAAAAGATACAAGCCGACGTCACCGACTTGAAAAAGTAAAAACCACCCAAACCATGCATTTAGTGATTTTGTCTCCACATAGAGCTAGCTATACAAGAGGTTAGTTTAGAGGCCAGGATATAATTACTAGACTCCACCTGTTACAATCCTGCATGTCAACTGGGTCAAGAATCCAAGATAGTATGCACAACACTCTACAAACCCTGCATCACCAACCCACCATGCTTGAAACCGCCACTTACCAACAAGATAAGGGACTTGTCCTTGCCAGGAAGTGTTTGAAGAGTAGAATATGAGAGTGGCACAAGAGGAGGCCAGGCCATTACTAATCATGAATATCTGAGGAACTTTGTTTTCAAATGTCTATCATGCCGGGGGGAAGCAGATGGCATAAAATATCTGCCTTCCACATTCACTCAAGTATCATTCACCTTCTTCTGCTATAGTAGATCCCACCACCAGTATAGTAGTGATGATGCCGATGCCGTGATCCACCACCCCTGCCACTGGTTCCTTCAAAAGAGTTGCCACGACCACCAACCTTGTTACCTCCACTTTGCATCCAGTTTGAAGGTTGGGCCCCCAATCCATTAAGCTCTTCCTCTTCTCTATCATTATACTCCAAGATAAGCCTCTTAATGTCTTCTTTCTCCTGAAGCTCAGCTGCTTCTTTCTGTTTCGTACTCTGCACCAGTGAGGAATCACTGGGGATGTACATCTGCTTTGTTTGTTGCTTGTTACCACGCTTCACCAGAACTTTCACCTGAACCTCCTTGCTTACGCCAGTATCCTCGTCTAAGGCTTCGTCACCACTTTCCCCACCAGTTCCTCTCCCATGATGATCCTTGGCCGAACCTTCAAATACATTCATTGGAATCATCATGTTCAATGTAGGACGGCCCCGTAGCTCCAGTCGTCGCTGTTCCATACTTTCCTGCATAAATTATGATACAAGAACCGTGAATATATAAACCCAGTTGCCAAACATTGTTTACACCAGGGCAACGTTGACCCATCCTTCCAAAGAAAATCTAATCTACATAAGCTTGTTGAAATTTAGGAATATGGTGGACAAGAGAGAAGATAAGGCATGATATATATATATAAAAAATAATGCTCTAAATAATTGAGATATTGTGGCATAAAAAACTACACTATTTTCAAAATAATCTGTGTCAAGGTAAACCATCAAATTTTGCAGAAAATGAATCAGGAGCAAGTGAACATGATAAATAAGTAATCCCTTGCCTGTACGACAGCCTTGAGCTCCTGATCAAAATCAGCTTCTTCTAATGGGTCGACTTCTGTCACCTTCTGTCTCACATGGACTTCATCTTCATCATCAGAAGCAGGTCCGTCCTCATCCTCATCGTCATCCTCAGTCTCACCCCCATCATCATGATTCTCCTCATCCAACTCTTCATCATCATGTCCTTCTGCATCAATTACGTCACTCCCTGAGTCATGCTCACCTTCGTTGACATTGTCTTGCACTCCATTTTCCTCAATGCCGTTATCATTGTTCTGTCCATTGCTGGCCATCGTGGTGGAAGTGCTCCTACTTAAGGGCTTATCAGTGTGGGAATGTTTTTCACTAATAGCCTTATCAGTAGAAACTATTCGGTCGTGCTCCTCAAGTTCCACTAGAGCTGCATTCACCTCATCAACAGAAGTGTAACGGACCATACTGGGACGCAAGTCCGCAAACAGATCCTACAAAACAATCAATAACCCCAAAATAGCAAATGTAAGAAAATGAATATCCACGTGTATACATAGGTTAGTGTGACAGTTTTTTAGAATCTACTGACAGCATTCTAAAATATGTGTGTGTGGGTCCATTGGTGCTAGTCGCAGCAATGAGGAAGATATAGAGGTTTTGGCAGCTACATTTTCCCACAATTACCATATTTTTTAAAAATGGTTATTCCATGAAAATTCCATTCTTGTTCCAAACTTCACTCCATATTAAATTATATCCTGTTACTTGACTGTCATTAAATTATTATTCATCATGTTTGTCATAAATAGATCCTATTTGATATCAACGCTTAACTCCACCATATAAAGGTATTACATTGAAACACAGTCACTCAGATAACATTTGTAACAATAAACAAGAAAAAAATAATATATCTTCTGAGTACCAGAATAAAGAACAAAAAGATATCTTCTGAAGTGCATAACCAAAATAATCACAGAAAATAAAAATTATTAATGCATAAAGCTACCACATCTTGTCATATCAAGTTCTAAATATTCAAATATTGAATATGTTGCCATCCCGAAGACATAAAACACGGTACAGAAGTGCCACTCAAGCTATCTCAATTCTACTGGATTAAACTAAAGACTGATGCATACATAAACTATGATTAGGATTGCTACTCCAAATCATCGAATACATGAATTAATACATCAATCATTCATTCATAATGAAATGCAGTCAACAAAAAGGCTCCCCAGACTGACCTGCAAGTCAAATTCAACATCCAGAGGCAGTGCACCTTTGCTTAAAATATACCGTTGGAAGTGCATCAGGAACCGATCAAGCTTTTTCTTAGAAGAGCCGTGATCAAAGTAATGGCCACAAGTTTCAAGTAGAGTAATGATCAACCTTATACGGAAAAAATCTTCAGGTGGATCGAGTACATCTTGCTGGCAGAATAAATAAACAAATATAATGATGTCACGAGAAGGCTTTCATATGCAAAATTAATTAATTAATAAAACAAATAAAAGAAAGCAAACGTTTCTGTATTCAAGTCATGTCAAACACATCGATCTGATCAGTTGACTTGGGCTGTCCTCACCTTGCAAACCAATTTTGCGTGGTTGGGTTAGGTCTAAGCTGAAATTCTAAGATGGTATCAAAGTCTACCGTAGATGTATTGTAGGGTTTCTTGCATCGCCCATGCTCCTGATCAATTGGAGCCTGGATATGATGGATATGTTGGAAATTCAACCCTTAATTGAGGTCCACTCCTAGGGGTCTTAACTGCAGCAAATATGGGCTGCATTCATTGCAGCCTTCAACATCTTCTTGTGTTGGGTGTAAGGGGTGTGATTAGTCTTGCATCGCTTAGAGGTTTGGTTTAAGTAGTGCTGACAAGGCATGGGGAGTCCCCACTCTGGATCCTAAGCCTAAATTCTACGACTCCTAAAAAATTAAGCAGTATACAACCAATACCTCAGGTGTTCCATGGCCAAAGACAATAATGAGATACAATGTCTCAAAAATAACAGATGAGTCAGCATGCTTGTAGTTGTAAAGCTCTCCTAAAAATCGCATGTTTGCAACGCGTCTTTGTTGCATCCCATAGTCATTTAGTTCCAACCCAATTCTAATTTCCTCCAAAACCTGAAACCAAATACCAAAATCAACCCTAAAAACTGCCTGGAAAGTGAATGTCTATAAAAGATTCACATACAAAAATTTCATTCTCCCTAAGGGTTAATGCCTAGAATTTGAAACAGAAAACTCAACTTTAATCAGAAAAAAAGATAATAATAATTTGATTACTATTGGGCATGTTAAATTAAGTGAGCAACTTAAAATTGAGAGGCAGACTTTGCTCAGTCCAACCAAATTTACATGCAAACAAAGGTATAAGAAACCAAAACAAGAGCTAACTAATAAATAGGCGTTCCTAACCAGGCATCCTTCAAAATTCAGATCATTCTATTCTATGAAGAGATGGCAAATCAAGAAAGAAGTAAAATATCAAAAATAACAACCTCATCAACTATAGCTACAGCAAACTCATCATGATAGCGACTTAACCCAGCAGCAAGAGATGCAACCAGGTGGATCTGACCATACTTTCCTTTATGAACCTTCATGAAGCATTTTAAAAGATACAGTTCACAATCACTCCATGGTAATTTACGAAGTTGCCTCAGCACATGTTCAATGGTCGTCTTGTCAAGATCAGAGAAAAGTAACTTTCTGATATACTGCAATGAAGATATCGTTATAATGTTAGTTGAGATTATAGTGTTTACGATTACAGAATAAAAGGGAAATTAGAGTAGTTATTAGTTGTTAGAGTAGTTAGTCAGTTTGTTATTTGGATTGTAGTTATTGGTTGTTAGAGAAGTAAGTTAGTTCTTGTTATTTGGATTAGTTGGAGAGTATGTGTATAAATAGGAGAACAAAAAATTTAAAGAGTATCTTTTGAATACTGTAATTTTGAATAGAGTATTCTCTATTGTGAACAGAGAACCCTTGAGGAAAGATTCTCTCCTATTCTATCATATTTCTTAATAAATTCTTCTTTTCTGGAATCCAATTATCGGGTTCCAAACATAAAAGTTATTAGAGAAAGAAAAGGAAGTTGAAATAAGAATTGCACCTGATGCAACGGAGGACGGACTTTAGCTACTCGTGCAGATCTTTCAGGTGGCTTGCAAAGGTAGTATGCATTCTCCACCAAAGTGCTATGTCTAGGATCCAAGTTTTTAACATTTTTCAAGCGCATCAGTATCTCCAACATGTTACCCATACGTATACTAGTTTCTGGAGACCGATACAGAAAACGGCCACATGTTTCAAGAAGGTTGCAAGCTACATCAATGTTGTGATGACTAAAATCATCTAAACAGGCCTGAAACAATAACAACATGAATTGAGGATTCAATAGTTTATAGGCAACATCACAATACATATACTCATTCTCTTCAAACCTTGCAACAAATGGTGTAACAAATGCAAGTGAAACTAGACTTGAAGTAAGATAGAAAAATTGATGCCAAATAAAGCAGTATCATTGAGTTAATACCCAGTTCAGTTGGTCGATTATTTGACACAGAACATGTTGCTTCTCCAAACTTTGTCAAAACTTTTAAATTTTAATCTTGAAAGGTTAGGTGCGGTCCAACAGGGCAACAAATTTTCCACAAGTTAGGGTTTAACTAAATCTTTCAATTGTTTAACTTAAAAAGAGTAAAACAGTCGTCTTCTAAAAAATGTGCATATTCTAATACCACAAAAAGGAGCTATTGTGATATGAAGAAAAGACTGTAATCTAAGAATCAGTGAAATGAAGGATGACAGCACATTTCACATGAGTATAACTTATAGGACTTCTGTAACCAAAACAGTTGAAATTTGGGGCCTAACTCATCCTTAACTCATCCTTACAAAACCAGCTTGTAAGGTGAGGAGTGCCTCCTCTTTATAAACTTTTCTCAAGAGTGCTATCTATCCGATGTGGGACTAAATCCAC
>Ga0228711_1005340_pt1 | contig 19572 bp, 17 predicted proteins | sample MedpolnodulmetaG_2_FD_177996 | JGI IMG/M metagenome (GOLD analysis project Ga0228711, IMG submission 177996) | Root nodule microbial communities from Medicago polymorpha collected in Santa Monica, California, United States - brown nodules | ecosystem: Host-associated > Plants > Roots > Nodule... | reverse complement strand
TTTTCTTCTACTAGTTTTTTTTTTTTTTTTTTTCAATGCTTGGTTTAGATTTATATACGTAGTGAGGCTGTTTTATCATGCTGTGAACGTTTTACCCTTTTTATGGTTAATATAATTTTTCTTTCTGATTTCTTTCTCCAATTAACAGATCATTGCTAGTGTTGGCCTTGATAAAAAATTATACACTTATGACTCTGGATCTAGAAGACCAACATCTTGCATTTCTTGCGAAGCTCCGTTTTCTTCTTTGGCCTTCAGAGATGATGGATGGATGCTGGCCGCTGGAACTAGCAATGGGCGTGTGGCTTTTTATGATGTCCGTGGAAAACCACAACCTTTTGGTGTTCTTCACGCTTATGGCAGTTCAGAGGTAATTCTTTTGCTTTATTTACAATGTTTTCTCTTGGTTTGCATGATTTATCGCATTTAAACATTGAGTAGGTTGCTATGTAATATTTGTCTCACCTGACATTAAAATGGACTCAAGGAAGTAGAAGTATTTTGGAACTGCTTGATGTATTTTGCATCGAATACTCTGTGAACTAGAAATACTCATGAAACTATAGAGGCTACTTTCAGCTTCTATGATTACTTACAATTGATTTTTATCAAATTCAGGTGGGGTAAGTAGGCATAATATCTATACTAGATTGATTCACTTGGATCTTGTTGTTTTCCGTTAGTAGCAATTCTCTTGCTGCAATGTATTGGGCGAGCTACTTTATTCATGCAGTTACCCATCATGGAAGATTCAATGATCAATTTCCCCCACCCGCCACATCACAAATACATGCACACACACTCATGATAAACCATTGATTTTGACTTGACATATGCATTTAGTTTATCCGAGTCAAAATGTATTTTGTTTTATAAGTTCAATAAAAAACCAGATTGCTGGTGATGTTGCTTGATTGCAAGTATATTTATTCAGTACTGTGATTTGTGATATTGTGGATAGACTGAGGTTTTAAAACCTGTTGTAGCATACTTTATTCCGTTGGTGGGTGATTCATTCCTGATTTCCTAATTGTGTTAGCTTCTGGTGTTTAATTAAATGTGAATTATGGGGGCTGCTAACTTACTCCCACCTAAAATCATGAAGGAGTAAGTTACCAAGCCTACTCCCCCTTGCTTTTTACTAAAAACTCAATAGAAACTACTTCAATGAATGGGCATAATCGTAATTTGCTTTTTATAATAGTTCTTTTGTTTTGTACATTATTTTTTAAACGCTGTTGCTGCCAGCCATGACACTGTTTCGCCGTTCTGTGTGTGTAGTAAAAGCAATTTGGGTGTTCTTTCTTTGGGCTGTTGGTGTTTTCGAACCTGCCCCTGTCACCGTTTTTAGGGTCAATAGTTTTCCAATCTATGGAGTTCTCATCTTTGTTTTGAGAGGTTTTGGCCTTGCCTTCCCTTGTTGTATTGTTTTGTTGCTTACCCTGGTAACTCTTGTTTACAGGGTATTGCTTTTCAATAAATTTCGATGATTAAAAAAATTCAATTAAAGTAAAGTCTTGTTGGAGATATATACATATACTTATGTTTTCATTTTTTCAATGTGTTGTGTAATTTTCTGGAGACGCACACAATAATGCAAAAACCGCTCATCACAAATCCAATTAATTCTCTCGAACAGATTGGTGGTTCAGTAGCAAATTGCTTATTGGGTTTGTATTTTAGAATTAGCATTTTTCACAAGGAACAAATTGGTGGTTCCGTATGCTTGTTTTACTTATTGCGTTTTTTTATTTAAAATTTTGCGCGAAATATTTTTAATGCAGTACGGATCAAAAATATTGGAAACGTATTTGCTTAATCATTAAAGTAGTGCATGAATATCTTGATGGTTGTTATCAATTATGTTTCGAGTTATATTATTCTCAGTCCTCTTTTTATTCTAAATTCTTGTACCTTGCAACAGGCTGTTACAAGCTTATGTTGGCAAAGATCAAAACCAGTTATTGTCGATGAAAGGAATTGCACTGCTGAGATTGCTCTTGTGGGAGATTCTGTTGAAGATTCAATCCTTATGCCCGACCCTTTACCTTCTGCAACTTCATCAAGCATTTCCCAATCTACATCAGTGTCTAGTACTTGGAATTCTGGTCGGCTGAGTACTTCCATTGACACATCTTCGCTTGCAACATCCAGCAGTGGATTTATAACAAGCCTACAAAATGTGTCTACTGGAGAAGAAACGCCGCTCCGAAACCATTTATGGCCAGGTGGAACATTGTCCAGGTTGCATGCTCCACGCAGTAGTTATAACTTCAAGGATGACATGGAGGTATTCTCCCCTCTTGTGGATGTTACACCAATAACACCTTCACTGTGGGATGAAAATGGGGTAAAGAAGGATAGTTTATTTTCAGATAGGAAACCTATGTTGTTTCCATCAGCCAGTCGAAGATTTCCAAGTTCAGAAGAAGTAAGCAGTGACCATTCAATAGCTGATTGGAAGTCTGGCCCAACTGCCAAACAGGTTATTATCTCCCTAATAATGAGAATAGCTTCCTGTTAAATCTCTATGAATAAATCATCAATTCAAGTTGCAATAATTCTTTATATCCTACCAACCATGCCTTTCAATTAAACATTCTTAATGTGTAGGACTTGAAACTATGACCAGGACTGTTATTCATGGATACATATAAAAATGTGTAGATAGCACTTAATGTTATCAATTTTCAAGCATTATTTAATCAAAACAAACTAAAAATGTGGGAGAACAGATGTGGTAGAACGAAGTAGGAGCAGAAGTTAATGTTTGGGCAGGTTCCCAATTAACTTCGATTCCCATGGGAAAATAAGATGCCTACCCTCGTCATGTGAATTAAAAGCAAGAAAATATGGGATTTGGATTTAATGCAGTAACTGCGTCACGCAGTTTCATGTGTTAGCCGTCTGATCTAAAATTTACGGTTGAAATCGTTTATAGTTGATATTTTTAATGTGTAACATAAACCGTCCAATCTCAATTTAAATAAAAAACCCTCCAATCTCTAATTAACGGTTGAGATGCGATGCATGTTTATTCAACAGCAGGCAATCCGGGTCCCAACATTTTAAGCTTGTATCGCACCTACAATTTCACTTTCCCAAGTTCTCTTTCCGCGGTGTAATTACATAAACCTTGATACAAACACACCCGAATATGAAAGGGAGGATAACTTCTTTGTTGAAAAGGGCTGTATATTTGGAATTGTTTAATTTAAAGGTCATTTTTATCTTGTTGAACTTTGTTATCCAATTTCAAGGATGCCCTTGTGCCCGCAAACTTTTGGCATTGGTTCTCTGTTTCAGTTTAATTATCCCCCGATCCTATTTGTATTATAAGTACTGGTCTCTCTTTTCTCTTAATGGTCAAGGCTTCTGTCCCCAAATTGTCATCTTAAAGTTTGAATTTCTTTGAAGCCTAGAAATTTTGAGGAGATGATTTATGCATTTGATATAAGTATATAACTATGCTTTGCAGGAAAAATACTACAAAATATCATCTATTAGTCTTGTTTTATAAATTCGCTCATCAAAGTCATCCCTAGTTTTTCATGTATAATGTGAAAAGATAGCAAGGGTGCAATAGTTTATTTATTTAAAATGAATTCAAATGCTAATAAATCTGATGACGTTAAATTATAGCAGTGAAATTAATGGGGTTTGTATACGAAATCATTTCCTATTTTTGTACATTCCAAACATATGATTTGGGTTACAAATAAAATCCCATTTTTTTACATTCCATACTCTTGATATTTATTTTTTACCAGGTGGATAATTTAATCCTCTTCTGACTTGTATACTTCCAACTTGCTGTAGGATATCACTCAGTCTTCCTTTCCACTTGTGGGGTTAACTCCCCCTGCATCTGCAAAGAGCGAAGAGTCTTCCATTACTCCTCCAGAAGCTTGGGGTGGAGAGAAGTTACCTGATAAATATACTTACACACGTCAGCCTGTAAATGCACCATCTCGTTTTGGGATGTTGGCTTCCAGTGGTCAGACAGCAGGATCAATGATTTCTGGATTGCAAGATACATTCTCATCATCTGGTATCAGTTCCTATACCAGTTCAAGCCTAAATTTTTCCAATTTACGCACCAAAGATTTTTCTACAGGCCAGGAGACTTCATTGGGGTTTACTGATCACCTGTTCTCTACTTCTATGCCTTTGTCTATCAGTACAAAAACCAGCCTTGGACAGGCAAACATTGACTCCCCAAAAATATCCGATTCTCCTAGAATGTCATCCTTTTCTAAAAGAATTTCTAGTTATGCAGAAAGAATAGGCACTGTATCTTCCTTCGGTGATGGAGCTTCTCTTTCAGTTGGTTCACCTAAGATTAAGAAATCAGGAGCAGAAACAAGAGAAGAACTTCTAAATAGCTTGCTATTGAAGTCAGATATATCAATCCCAACAGAATCAGGCTCTCTACTGCTCCCAAATGTATGTTAATATCTACAATTTAATTAGATCTGTTTAGTGAATTGCATGTATTGGTTTTTGCATTTAAAAGTGGAAGAACTATTTCTATTCTCGTTGATATCTCTTATGGTAGTCTTCTGAAATTTATTTCTGTTCCTCTAGTGTTCTAATGTTATTGATCTGTGTAATTTGATGATAGGGAACAATACCACAGCAGAAAGCATCTCAGTCAGATGCACAAGGATCTTCATTTACGCTTCAGCTTTTTCAGCGGACCCTGAATGAAACTCTAGATTCCTTTCAGAAATCCATACACGAGGATGTGAGAAACGTCCATCTTGAAATATTAAGACAGTTTCATCTGCAAGAGGTATGCATCTGGAATAAGTGAAGGCCGTTTGCATTTTTCATTTCTCTAATTAAATGTCTTGTTCAACAGATGGAAATGTCAACCGCAATGAACTCAATTCTGGAAAACCAAGCTGAGTTGCTGAAAGAGGTTAAGTCTCTGCGTAAGGAAAACGAGCAGCTTAGACAATTGCTTTAATGGATGTGAATAAGGTTGCGACATTTTTCTCTGACAGTGTCTTTATCTCATGTGATCTCTTGTATCTTTAACAGACTAGCAATCTGTCTTTGATTTGTTTTAGGCGATTGTGCCTCAGGTTTTAGACGGTGGTTGGAAAAGAAAAAAAAATATCACAAGAATTGATTGCTACTGGAATAGGTATTGAAAATGTATAGAGGTGATGTTTTTCTAATTGTGGAAGCTATTTGTTGGGTGATCTATATTTGGCAGATTATATATATACTTGAGTTCTTGCTTGGCACAAAACTACTCCTTAGACAACTCTTTGCAGAAAGTTCGTTTATAAACGTCCACCAGAATCACTATTTCCACTCCAGAAACTGTTGATAGATCAAGTTGATGAATTGCACTTGTACTTCACCTAGTTTCAAATTTTGATTTGGACAAATTTGTAGACTTTTATAGACTTGAACCGAAGTTAAGATTCAAAAAAACCTAATGATACTTCAGTCTGGTTAAGACAGTCTATATAAGATATATTTGGTTTAAGGGTCAGTATGGTTCAAACAAAAGGATGAAAGGAAAAATATTTATTGAAGGGAAGAGAGGAGGAGGGGATGGAAGGAGATTATATGGAGGGAAAGGGCAAGGATGTGTCAGTCCCTCTAGATCAATGATGTGGCAAAACAAAAGAAATCGTAGGTGAAGGTTAAACATTGGATAACATAAATCTCACATCATTACTGAGTATCACCAATTGCACAACCCACTATAGATTGGTTAAATGGGTTCCAAGTTGACATAATTTTAAGCAGTTAGCAACTATTTTTCCTGCACAACTATATTTTAAACCTAAATATTGCCATGGACGCATTGCTTACAGTAGTACTCATTTTTCAAAGGTAAAATCAATAAAATCCTTAAACGTCATCTAAAAAATTCAAACTGAAGTTGCTCTTAGTAGGAAGACAAAAACGTTAATCCATTCGTTTATTTTTATTTTTTTTAACGGATGAGTAATCGATCAACTATTTTACTTTTCTAAATTAAACTAGTTTATCATTTCAAAATGATTGTCTATGGAGTGAGATGGTAAAGATATCTTCCAACTCAACCCAAGGCTATCAGTTTGAATCTACAGTTTTGTCCCATTGAGATCCTATTCAATTAGAGATAGCAATTTTTCATTGATGTGCAAAGGATACAAAGTTCACACAAAAAATAATTGTCAATGAACCACTATCGTCTACATTCACTTCCACTAGCCACCATCAACATTTAACCAAAACATTCGACCACCACCACCTCCGGACACAAACTAGCCACCATATATTGATAATCTGCCCCTATTTTTTTTCGTTTGATTGATTATGGTCTTATTTAAAGAGATCCTCTACGTATATTATGCAATATCCTAACGAAATAAATTAAATTTACAAAGACTTATTATTTGTTTTTTAATGGATAGATTGTGTAATTTTTTAATTATAATAAAATATTGAATAATCTATTTCGTAAAAACAAGAATGAATGAGTTTCTCTAAAAATAAAATGGATGAATTTCCTAAAAAAAAAAGAATGGATGAGTTTACTTTTTGAATAGATAAATTTTTTCCTCTTGCAAGAAATAATTCTACTCGAGATTCAAGAACTTTTAAATGACAAAGCTCCTTTTCAACTTAATCAAAAAATTTAGATTTGAATCAAACTTTCACAATGTAATAATGTTTCCTTAAAAAAATACAAAAAGACAATGAATCCGATTAAAAACAAAAACAAGTTTTGAGACCATCTATAATGGGGAATCCTTCCCCTGTTTAGCACCATGCTAAATAGGCACCCCATTGTGGCACCAATTAACACCGTGTTTGTAGCTTTTATAGGCACCATCTCTCTCCTATTACTCATGGGTGCCACATATGCAATTAATTCCTTTTTTTCCTCTCTATTCAATTGTTGTATTATTTTAATGTTAAAAAGTAAATTATATAGTAGTTGTAAGAGTAATATTTAATCGATCAACATTAAATTTTCAACCAATTTTTTTTAAAAAACAAATAATTTACCCATCTGAATGGAAAAAAAAGATACAATGATTGGATTTAAGCAAAACAACAAATAATTTACCATCATTTATTTTATATTGTTTTTTCAAGTTTTAACTTTTTTTTATAATTTATAATTAAATTATTTCAATATTTTAAAATTATATAATTATGAATGAATAAATAAATTATTGTAAAAATTTAATGATATAGAGTTATTGCAGGGACCAATTAATAATTATTTTGAGGTGCTGGGTTGGAGATGTTGAATGTTTATCAAGTATTAATTATAAAACGAATGACGTGTACAGTTGGGATCCGTTTAAACACCCGAATGGAGTGCTGCATTCCGGATGGTCCGAATAGATACATTAGAGCATATAGAAGCGAATAGATAAATCATTTTTCACCCATTTAAATCTGAAGTAGTCCTTTTTCTCTTATATTTCTCTCCAGTAACATCAACAACAGTAAACAAAAATGGAATCAAAATAAAACGCATATACCACACATTAAATTAAATAAACTCTTTCTATCCCTTTTAATCCTTCCTTCAATCTCAACTCCACCTTCCATTTTCGCTCTCTTCTTCACAATTCAAACCTCAAAAGCCATGTCTGAACAAGGTATTGTTATTCCCTTATTCATTTTAATCTTATGTTCATTCTTTCACTTTTGGGGTGATTCAATTCAACTTAAAAATTTGTTTTTTATTGTTTTTTACACTATTTTATTTTATGGGCTGTTTTCATTTTTGTAGAAGGTGGTAATGGGTCACCGAAATCTCCATCTTTGACTTCTTATGAAGAAGCATTGGAGGCTTTGTCTTCTTTGATCATTAGACGCACTCGTGCTGATGGTACCAATTTTGGTGATCAGTTTGATGTTCTCTTTCAGTATTTAAAGGTAAAATTTTGTGATTTGCTATGAATATAACTACATATGTTAGTATCGTGCTGACATTAGACACTGACACATGTGGACACCAACACTGGCACGTAGGCACCGATAGTAGTTTAAGAAAATGAAAGTAATTGAATTGAATATATAACCACATATGTGAGTGTAGTATCGTTGTCAAACACCGACATGTGTTGGACACCAGACATGCCCACTCTGTTTGTGCTACCTAGGTGAATTGGTTTATTGGGTTTTGAGTATTTGGTGACTTTGTTAGGATGTTAGTTGTTAATAATAAAATGTAATTTTATAGATGCTGGATTTGGAGGAGCAGATTTCAAATATGAAGATTATCCATGTGGCTGGTACCAAAGGGAAGGTAATTTCTTATTTACTTTTGTGGCTAACTGATTGCTTGGAACTGAAGCCATCATGAGAAGTTCAATTTGGTTTTTGCAATTATTGATGTGTGGCTTGTAGTTTATGGCTTCTTATAGTTAGAGAAAATTTAGTTGTGGATTTATAATTGGACAAAACTTAGATGCAATACCATAAGTACTGTTCTTGTTGTACTTCTCATAAAAGCGGCAATTGTATTCTAAGAGTCAGTTTTAAACTCTCTTTTAAAATTGTTGGTGACAGGTATACTAATTTTTTTTGTAGAAAACAATAGGAACAATGTCTTTAGCACCGTACCTTAGTTTGTCTTTTATAATTCTGTGTTTAATATTTTAATTCCTAACTATATGCAAATTGTAATGATGTATATTGTTATTTTGAATCGTGGTGCCATAGGGATCTACATGCACCTTCACAGAATCTATATTACGCAACTGCGGTTTCCATACTGGCCTTTTTACATCTCCTCATCTTATTGATATCCGAGAAAGATTTCGTTTAAATGGGTGAGTGCATCAGAATCATTTGTTGATTTTATTGCTTTTTCTTATGCATTGGTATGCTTGTGTGTTTTTGTGTGGCCATATTGAATTCATTTTCTATTTTAATTGTTGAATTGAATTCTTGAAATGTATCATGTGCTGTCATAAGCTTTGTCAGAGGTGCATGCTAATAAAATTTATGAATTCTGATAATTTGTTAATACATTTGTCTTTTTCCTTATTTTGTGGACCAAGGAAAATACATTATATTGTCCCTTACTTTTGTTGTTTCTGCAGCATAGAAATCTGTCAAGAGAAATTTTTAGCATACTTCTGGTGGTGTTATGATAGACTAAAGGTATGTTTCCATACATATGACAGAAAGGAGTCCAGGGTTAATTAATTGAGAAAATGAGTAAAAAGGTTATGTGTTTTGAATTTGAGGTAATTGTTATTTAGGCTCTGTCAATTCAAATCTTATCTGAAACATGGTTTTATCATTTCAATGGTGCACAGGAAAAAACTGATGATAATATTCCAATGCCTAACTATTTTCGTTTCCTCGCTTTACTCGCCTTCAAGATATTTGCAGCTGAGCAGGTTTGATCCGTGTGCTTTGAGTTTCTATGTAACCTTGTTTGGCAGATATACTTATTTTGTGTTTGGTGTTATTAACGAATATTTATTTTTGATTTTTGTGCAGGTAGATGTTGCTATCATGGAGGTTGGATTAGGTGGAAAATACGATGCAACAAATGTGGTATGTATAGTTTAGTTTTTATTTCAGCAGAAATCTTAACATTACATGACTACATCATGAATTTTGAATCTTGGTATTTGTACTAGTTTTCTTAGAAGTTAATATCTTGGTGAACAGGCTCATGTACATTTCTTTGTATTTCAGGTTCAGGCACCTATTGTGTGTGGAATAACTTCCCTAGGGTATGACCACATGGAGATTCTTGGTTAGTTTTTTATATTTGAATCTAGGTAATCACTAATTTAATGCATGCTTATAGCTACAAAAATATGTTTTAAAAATTGGTATGATATACACGAAGTATCAAAATATGGTTGAATGCGGATGTTTCTATGCCACTAATTTGTTCAGCAATTGATAGGAAATACTCTTGGGGAAATTGCTGGTGAAAAGGCTGGTATCTTCAAGGTAACTTTTTGATGTAGAATACATTTTTTCTTCTTATTTTCAAGAATGGAAGTTATTTTTGATGACTATCAACAATGTGTACTTTCTTCCTGATAAATTCCCTGTATTTATTTGTTCATTTGTTTCTAGGATCGAATTCCTGCTTTTACAGTGCCACAACCCGAAGAAGCAATGCATGTCCTTGAAGAGAAGGCTTCTCAATTAAATGTATGTTCTATCATATCATGATCATTTCTACTTCTTTTGGAATAAATATGAATAAATCATCACTTGGCGTAATCTATAATATTGACATATAAATATCAAGCAAAAGAGTATAGTTTCGCACTTTGCTTGATTAGGATTAGTAGTTCAATCAGCTAAGAAAGTTTTGCAAACTCCAGGTACCTCTTCAAGTTGTACCCCCGTTAGATGCCAAATTGCTAAACGGTTTAACACTTGGTCTCGAAGGTGAGCATCAATATTTAAATGCTGGTCTTGCCATTGCACTGTGCTCTACATGGCTGAAAAGGACAGGGCATCTTGGAGACACATACTCGGAACGAACTGTAAGTTCTAAAAGTAGTTATTTTTTCGCCTCTTTTAAGCTTTTTTTGCTGAAGTCGTTCGTCTACCCGCATGAAGGAGACTTTACCAGAACAGTTCATAAAAGGGTTAACAAGTGCAAGTTTGCAAGGAAGGGCTCAGATTGTTGCTGATACGGACTTCAAGAGTGAACAGTCAAATGAACTTGTTTTCTTTTTAGATGGAGCTCATAGTCCTGAAAGTATGGAAGTATGCGCGAAGTGGTTTTCTCTTGCCATCAAAGATAGCAGTCCGAACCAAACACTGTTTCATCGACAACTTGATAATCCTAAATCCTCACATGATGTTGTAAAGATGCAACATGGAGAAAGAGGAGTGCAGAGAAAATCCACTCCGGTAGAGTACATAATTACACTTTTACTTTCTGGCTAAAATAATATAAACATGTGAGACAAGAACAGAACTGCTACTTCTTTTAATGATTCATATTTTAATTGAAATTTGAGTTAAAGTCAATGAATGACTTGCAGATATTGCTGTTCAACTGTTTGACTGTACGAGATCCTCAGCTGCTTCTTCCTCGCCTGATGGAAACATGTGCTGATCATGGTCAGTACTCTCTAGATTTCGCTAGGACACGATTATCAATAATGATTTAATCCAATCATGGTTTTGGAGATAAAGTGGCTTTTCCCTATATTAACTATGTGATTATTTTTTGTTTACCGGGAGGAAAGTGTAAGGCAAACTATTTTTTATTGACAAATCTTCAAAAGAAAGTTTTTTTTTTTGCGCATGAAATAAAGAAAAATTAAATTGAAATTGTAGGAGTTTATTTCAAGAAGGCGCTCTTTGTACCAAGTTTATCTGTGTATAACAAAGTTGGATCTCAAGCATCAACAACAACGACCGATTCTCAAGTTGATCTGTCGTGGCAGATCGCTCTTCAAAGAGTGTGGGAAAATCTCATGCAAGGCAACAAAGGTATTTTCATTCATGACATGCGAATTGCCTTTTCAGAACTCCAACTTCTAATTTGATTATGTGCAATTATTTTGTGGCCATGGAATGGAATTAGAACCATATTTGTGATTATTTTATGACCTTACTTGCTGATCCCTGGCCTTAGCAGGTAAAATTACTGACATTGTTTCTGAAGAACTAAAAGATGATATGGAAATGAGTGCCAGTAATTGTGAACACAGCGCCGTGTTTTCGTCATTGCCAGTAGCAATCAAATGGCTTAGGGACAGAAGTCAACAAAATCAGTCAGTACGTTTTCAGGTAACATAAATTACACCAAAGATTTGCAAATATCTGATTTCACATCACAAGATAATATAATGATAAAATAAATTTCAGTTTGCTGTAATGTGCACTTAATACACATTGTCTGCATGTTTCTTACCATCTATCTCAACATTGTCTGCATGAGAAGTGCTAACTATGCACTCTCTTTTCAACACTATTTTTAGCTGAATTTCACGTGGGTCAATTGTTCGGTATTGTGTAACCCATTTTAAAAGTAGTAGGACCTGTATGAATTTCAACGAATACTGGAATAAATGTTGAAAAGAGTGTTAGAATGTGGGTTAATGACACTACTCTATATTGCTCTAGAAAGTATATACATCTTGACTTAAAATTGGTTGTTCTTTGTCAATCTGAATTGAGAAATGCTCATTCTTACGAAACATCTTTCACGAAAAGTAAACATAATGTTATGAGAGCAGTGTTAAGAACACTCTTTTCAACACTCATTCTTTGATTGGGTAAAATCAATGTTGGTCCTACACTTTGAAAATGTGTCCCACATAAAGTTGTGGGACACATGTGGATTCCACCCAATAAAAGAATGGGTGTTAAAGAGTGTTGAAAAGGGGTGTTCATATGCGCGTGCATGTGTTCATATATGTGTTCGTTCATGTATTTCATTCACCATTACCTCCTTTTCTTTTTGTCAAAATTGAAGTTAACCGCTTTTTCTTTCCTTAAAGTTAAGACATATGCGTGTTCATGTGTTTCTTGCAAAACAATTTTGTAATAATTAACATTCCTTATCTGAATTATATATCCCTATCGAGTATATTGATCTAACATGCAAAATTGTCTTGTTAATGCATCAGGTCCTTGTAACTGGTTCTTTACATCTTGTTGGCGACGTTTTGAAATTAGTCAAGTGATTCACTGCACAAATTTGAAGCTTCCTTCAAGATGGCCTTCCATTCTAATTTCCAAACACACCAAGTGTTGATGATATTCATGACTTTATTGCATGCCATGAGTTATCTCTAGTACACACTTTGGTTCTTCTGAGAAGTTCCAACCCAGCACATAGTCATCAACCAAACAACTCTGGTTCATCCTTAGGATGGTGACTTTATATTAGAGAGAATTTTGTTGTATTTCAACTTTATGGTAACTATTGATCTTCAGTTTCAAGATGGTTTCACTCTTTATTAACTTTTTTACAATATTCAAGGCTTTGAAATTTGTCCATACTTAGAACACTATGATTGGTTCCTTCTGAAGCCTCGTAAAATGGTTTTACATAAGTGTTGGTGCTAATGTAGTTGCAACTCCTTCGGATAAATAGCACCTTCTGTAACATTGATTAAGGGTCTGAGATTAAATTTTCTGATATTAAAGGTGTAACTGCACACATTAGGTGCAATTTTTCGGATTGTATGGAGGAATCTCTGTCGTTTTCCTAAGTTAAACATCAACATCCACCTGCTGTTAAAGATAACAAGTAGTTAGCATTGCTCTATATATCCGTTCAATACATCAATGAAGAGAATAAAATTAGAAGAAACATGCATAATTGGGGAGGAAACCAGACCTTAATCACATCTTTGGTCCTCTGGAGATAAGAATCTCCCCATAAGGCTCCTTCTGCTCAACTCTAAGGACATCGCGGGTCGCAAGGACTATGCACATCAAAGTTAAAACACATATATTGAAACTTGGGAATGATCTTTTGATAAATCAGCAGTAAAATATTAATATAACTGGAAAGTTAGAGGATTATGAGCAGTAATACCACAGGTTTGATAGAAAAGTAGAGCTGCTGATTTTCTGGTCATTCCAGAAGCTATGACATCTAGAGACTCAAATTGAGGAGCTCCAAGAGTGTCAAAATGTGCTTTCATCTGACTGTAACATTTAAAATCAATAAATAAGCTTTAATGTTACCAAAAATATCATCTATAATGTAGGTTAATAAAAGATTCATACGCATGGATTGATTCGGTTATCTTGTCACTAGGATGATTGGGATTTCCTTGTGTTTGCGTGGGACCTGTCTCCACAAGAAGTACTGAAAAGGAACTTACAAGGCTCAGATATGTGTTAAGTGGATAAAGAATATCAATACTAGTATAGAAGCATTAACAAGTGATGTACCTTGATCAGGTGTTGGAACCATGTCTGGTGACCTAGGATTGAAATCTGCATAAATCATTTTTTCATTCTCAGGTACTGTATGAAACCCTCCATTGCTGTTTCTAGATGATAAACGCTTTTTCTTTGTTAATCTGTTAATATTAATAGTTTTCAAGCATCAATCATCAACAAACTTTTTTAACAAGACCAGAAGTTTCATCGCAATTTGATAAGTCAGTTATCAATATATGGTATGGTCATTTAACTGGATTCTGTAAGTGGCAAATTTAAATTATTGTATTACCTTCCTGTTTCCAAGTCTGAATGTGAGGAAGGACCATGATCAGATGCTGTACCTATGGAATATGTGTTGTCTCCTCCTCCTGGAAATACGTCTGAAGGAACGAATGCATCACAATTTGTTAGTTATTATTGGTATACTCTGTAACAACTAATTTAGAAATATGAATGATAACCAAGTAATGATGAAACATACCAGATTTATCTGATAAGATAGGAGGAGTATCTTGATGAATTGGCATGTTCTCTGGCAGCTCCTTGTCTACCGGCAGCACCTGCTCTTTCGGAGCATTAAATAGGTTGTCTAACCTACCATCAAATTCTTCAAAACCCTTCACATTTGTAGATTTATCAGGAATGAAGTTTTATACTTCTAAAATATGGAAAAGAAAACCAAAAGATGGATGTAGGAGACTAACATATCTTTCGAAGTCATTATTATGTACTCCTGGAGGTGATGTTGATGATGGTTCTGGAGGATGGTCTGATGAAATTCCAACTGCATAGAATTTTGATCTTTGTTACCTTCTGCTTAACCCTTTTAACGTCAAATTTGAGTAGTTTCACAAAAAGAGAGAGAGAAACTCTATATAGACCTGAAGGTGAATTATGTGGTGGTTGAGTGCTCTTAATCCATAAGTCAAGAAGAGGTGCTGGATAATATATATCTTTGTTTACACTTGACAATAAGCCACCATTTAGAGCAACAGGTGGCACCTCCATGAGGTTAGCTATCTTAGTCGAAGACATGATATCATGTTGCTGCCACAACTGAAAGAACGGTATTACACTGCGTAAGTATATAGTTGTCTAAATCTTAGGCAGAGGATTTCTAGATGCATAGTGAATAGCAATTGAAAACCTTTTCCATTCCTCCTCTTCTTGAGACTAAATCAGCAGGGTTTTTAAGCCAGTTTTGGTAATTAGGACCAGGGATCATGGTTTGCTCATAGTCCATTTGTATTGGTTTTCCTCTTTTCCGTTTAGCTGGCCCTCGCCTTTGAGGTTCCTGTTGCATTGCACTTATGCAGTTGGTCATTTTGCTTTCACAACATTGTAATGTTCTTTGAATAGATAAATGATTATAGTACCTCTCTAGCATTCATGTTGTCATTATATTCCTGAATGATCGGGTGCTCAGGGTGTTGGTCTTCAACTAAATCATCTGCAGAATAGTTATATCAGTGACAGATGAAAAATATATGCATGAAAACAAACTTTAGATCACTATGTTCCTCGGACTTGGCTCTAAAACTTAAGTTCATGTAGAAAGGGAATCCTACGAGCTTAAATATGCTTCCCATTTTATTAAAAGACAAGAATCAATGCATTTTAAGTCAAAACACAATAACAAACCCAACGTACTTAACTCTTGTGTAAACACCCAGTCCAACACAAATTCAACACTATTTACACTTTTACTTCTGCTTTTGACAGCCCACAACTAGGTTGCTAGATATTGTAGTTTTATGTATTGCAAAAAAATGCCAAACTGGCTTAAACAGACTAAAATGAAAATGGATACATTTGAATTGATTCAAACTTTTAGTAGGTATGAGTGCCTGACAAATTTGATCCCTTTTAACTCAACACTAATAGTAGATATATTTTCAATTGCCAGACACTTTCAAGTAGAGCACATCATATGGAAAATAATCAAAATATGGCTTAAGTTACATGAACTGCAATTGAGGTGAAATTAGTACAAGTAGGTTTATTAAAAAGCTTTATTGAAAATCTTGGTGTTTACAAGCAGTCAAGTGATTGATGTGCTACTCACCTATCTTTGGTTCATCTGGTGGAGGGGGGGAGGGTATTGGAAATTGAGCATAATCCCCTGAAGGTACATTTGCTTGTGTTTCGTCATCTCCTTCGATATCAAACCTGTCACAGCATTCACAAAGACAAACAGGTAAATGATGAAGATAATAATAATAAATCATTTTCTCAAGATTTGAGAATGAGCTAACAGGATAGATGGTGCATTGGTCCTGCTAGCAGGGCACATGAAAATATTTACAACTGCATCTAAAATCTGATATACTTCGCATAAAGCTTAAAATTAAAATGTGTAAATGAAGTAAAAAATACTACTAGAAAGAATAACATAATTATACAAAAGGATGGTGGAAGCAAAAAACCTCTCAAACCGATTGTAAGGAACCGCATCAGCTTGGAAAGGTTCAAATAGGGTAATATTCTCGGGAGCAGCTGACAATGTAAAAGAGTCAGCATAGGAACAATCAGACATAATGCAAACATGTAAATGTTTAGCAAATTCAAAGATGAAAACCTTGATGGTGATGCACCGATGGATCTTCCTCCACATTTCCTCCATTACCAAGGAATGGTTCATCCAAAGTATCAAGTCTCTGCAACAATAGGAAAACATAGATAATTCAAATTCAAACAGTGTTAGTATAGAAAAGCACAGAAAACAATAAAACAGGAAAGCAGAATTAGTCTGCAAGGATTTTCATAGTTTTCAGTTTTGTTGATCAGACCCCAAATACTTTTATATAAGCCATCAATGCCTTAAATTTGTCTATGGTAAGGTAACTAAGTAAATTATGATCAACACAATTAAACATTTGATCATCCTGAAATAAACTTGTTTCTTTGATAGCAAGTAATCACTAGATTATAAATTGATTACGGTTTCTATATAAGCAAAACTTCCATTAGTAGATTACTAGTGGTATAAATTTCTAGGTTCCACATGCTCAACATGATTAATTGAAAAACATGATTTCAATGCTACATACATAATCTGTACAATGCATTACATACCATGGAAAAATAAGCAGTACGATTAAATGTAGTGGTTGCATTGGACTGATGGGACAGTTCCAATTCTTCCAGAGTCATCTGTTCTTTACCCGGCAAAGTGATTGCCGCTCTCCTGTCAAAAAGTTAAACACATAGCAAAGGGAAATCAAATTCAGAAAAAGAAAATGTAAATGTGACTAACTTGGTAATAACTTAAAGGCCCAAATTTCAAACCATCAAGCTGCAGACAAGCCTAATGAATTTTCTATATCAGAGAGTGGAACTTACTGATGACATTATAATCAAATAAGGAAAAACAATCCTAAGTTTGTAAATATAGGGAAAAGACAAATCAAGCTGTAGCCATAATACCAATCAGATACAGGGGAGGGGAGTCAAAAACTTGATCAATAGTTCAATTAGGATATCTAAACTTTCATTCATATATGCTAATGATCAAGGGTTTGACAGAAGAATTCATTCGAATGAGAAGACTATAATGACCCAAATTGTTCTCGTGATAATCACACTCATTCTTTTCTTTATTCTTTGGCAGTGACAAATCGTTCGTGTGACAAATTTCATGTTTTAGTAACTTATTTAACTATATCCAAAGTTTCAAATCACAAATAAATTCCTATTCTCACTATCCAAAGTTTCATACCATTAAACAAGTTCCTATTCTGCTTAACTTATTTAATTTTATCCCAAGTTCAAAACCATAAACATGTAAAGAAAATAACAAATTAAAGAAAATGTGACTCACTTAGCTTGAGATTTTCCTTTAGGAAGCACTGTATGATCTGGAACACTCTTAACCTTCCATGCTTCATTAATCTCAACCTTACAAATTCAAATTTAAAGCAAAATTTGAATCAATTGAAAAAAAAAAACATAAATAACAAAAAATGTGGAAGTTGAATTTGAATTTTATACCAGAAGTCGTGAAACATCATCTGCAAGAAAAAAAGATAAAATTAAAAAAATAAAAATAAAAAGCAAGAATTCAAAAATGTTGTTCAAAATTTTCGATTACTGAAACAGAATTTCATCATATTAAACATTTGATTAATTAATGATTAAAAATTAAAATCTGATGAAATTTACCATAGAGTAGCTTCACTTTTCGTTCATACACAATGACAACACCTCCTGAAAAAAACAAAGAATCGATTATAAAGAATCGCAAAGAAGTGAAAAAGAAAAGAAAGAAGTATGAGAGTTTACCCATGAGAATGCCAGAAAGTCTGAGAGCCATGGGAATCGCTGGATTCAGAATTTCTTCACTGTGAACAAGCAAAAAACGACACCGTAAGAACGATTTCGGTTAAATCAGAAGAAGAATGTAAATAATCGATTATAGTTACCAGATTTTGATGATATTGAGTTTATTCAACTTCTTTCTATTGATCTTAGCATGCATCGTTGCCGCCATCCTTCAAACAAAAAAGCGATTCCGATTCTCATTTTAGTAAGATTGAAAAAAAGATTGAAATGAATATGAAGTGTGAGATTGATACCAAATTTGACCGAGAGGTGCTTTGCGAGCAAGAAGCTGGTGTGAATAGAACATTGTTTAATTCTGAAGATGAGAATGTTATGAGAAATTTGAATTTGTTGTTACAACAATGTGAAGAAAATTGGTTGTAGAGAAAATTCAAAGTGTGAATGAATAGTGTACCCGCCAAATATGCAAGCAAGAAGCGCACGGTGAAGGAGGTAGTGGAATTGATAATGTTACGCGTGAGGTTACGTGATTGATCAATGCTATGAGGTGGGATTGTTCCACGTGTGGTTTTTAACGGTTTGGATTTAATTAGATGATATTGTTCAGGGTGAGAATAGAATTGCTTAGTGAGAGTTATATGGATTTTTTTTTAACTGAAAATATAAAGTTATTTTTACTGAAATTTCAAACATCAAATTAATACATCAAATATTTATCAACTTTTTGGTACTCACAAATTTACCTGTTTTTTCCTGCAAATTTTTTTGTTTTGTTTTCAATCATCGGAAGCATACTACTTTTTGCTTTTGGTTCTTGTTTTATTTTAGTCCCAAAATTTTTTGTTCATGTTCAAACTAACCATCTAATAAAGAATACATAAGAACTAAAATGAATATCACATTTCAATATGTTCCCAAGGAATAAAGACATTGAGAAAAAATAATAATACCGGGATCAAATGAATCAACAATTGAGAAGAAGATATTTTGTTATTGTATAATGGCTAATGAGTATACTCTCTATGTAAATGCTCAAATAATGTCCATTTGGGGCATATTCAAAAACAAATATTGTCAAAGTCAACGACTCTTCTTCACATTATCTAATAAAATTGACAAAATTCTCGTGGGTTCACTTTGATAATGTGTCTAAATTGAGCTTTTTTCCGAATTGAGATTCTATGTACAATTTCAACTCTACTATACAAATTACTAGGGGTGGGCATGATTCAATTCATGATTCAGTTCAGGATGAAGACTGAACCGAACAGTTTGCTAAATTTAAAATAACTGAACTGAACTGTTTCAAACCGAACTGAACTGTTCCGAACTGAACTGAACTGTTATTATTAATACCTTTGAAAAAAATATGAAAAAAACAAATGAAATTGAATTTTAGTTACCGAACTGAACTGAACT
>Ga0228711_1005339_pt1 | contig 19574 bp, 8 predicted proteins | sample MedpolnodulmetaG_2_FD_177996 | JGI IMG/M metagenome (GOLD analysis project Ga0228711, IMG submission 177996) | Root nodule microbial communities from Medicago polymorpha collected in Santa Monica, California, United States - brown nodules | ecosystem: Host-associated > Plants > Roots > Nodule... | reverse complement strand
CCAGCCCTTAAAAAAGCCGATTGGTAGATTGCTTTCAATGGAAAAAATTGATCAAAACGTATTTTCGGGGAATACGTTCTGAGAAATTAAGGGCTTTTGAGCAATCATGAGGACCTATAGAGAAACCTTCATAAACTTGATGATATTGTTTTTCATATATACTAGCGTTCACAAGGACACGCTCCCATGTTCATCGGTATGTCCTTTTTATTACATCAATACATTTAAATTATGGGCGATATTTTTTAATAAAATTTTGATTTTGCTTAAAATTATAGTTATAGATGTCTGTGATTTTTCAAATTGTAACAAACTATCATCATCTTTTTTGGGGTTCTATAAATATTGGATCAATCCTGAGATTCGGTTCAGTTTGAATTGTTTTCTTAAAGAACAAATTATCTAAATTAACATTCATTACTTATAAGTTGATCCATTGAAAACACACAAATCAAATAAATGTTAAATATTTTTGAGATTCTATCATTGGTTAGAAGTGTAGCGCAACGTTTGCATATACCTCATTCCAAAATATATGAAGTTAACTTTCCTTATAATTCATTTTGGAAGGAGAATGGAGTGGATCTTTTTTTATTTATCACAAGTTTCCTCCAAGGGAGGCCATCATGTTCGAGTTATGGTTTGATATTCACATCTTGATTCGTCACATTGTAAGAGATTTGTCTCTTCAAATTGGATGGTGAGATACAACATTTTTCATGTATAAAAAACATACGCGCTATACATTTATTATAGTACAAGGTACAAACTGCACTAATACAATAATACATGCATGCATACTAATGAAAACCCAAACTTATAGAATAAATATGGATTTTTGTCCACAGAATACATCTTATCACTAATCTTCAAATGAAATAGCATTGGAATATATAAAAAGCATGTATTCCTTGACAGAAAAATACTAGCAACGCACTCTAATTCATTAATTCTTTAGGGAATGTCCAACACCGGGGCTATGTCCCGGGGTTGTTGGTCGAAAGGCTTCAACAGAGCCCTCTAGATTTCTACCATTATTCTGCAACTGCCTTGGGCTCAAAACAACACTTCTCGTCATTGTCTCGACCGAGACAGCTTTGGGTGAACCAATGCTCTTTCTCAAACTTCTTCCTTCTACGGAGAGTAGTTCACATGAAATCAACAAGAGTACAAAGATCAAACAACTACGAGTGAAATGTGCCATGGTTAAATCAAATTATGTGAGAATGAGAAAGTACTAATGAAGAAGGAATGCAAAAGAAGAAGAGCTAAGAGAGTTAGGTTAGGGTTTTAAAGACGGCGCTTGAGGAATTGAAAGGAAAAATATTTGATATGTGAATGCTCACTATAGCTCATTGGTATTTAAAGACCATGAAAAGCACAAAGCATGTGCTCCAAACTATGAGGGAAGATTAAAAAATAATATAAATGAAAAGAACTAATGAAGAGCTAGCCAAGCATCAAGGAAGATTCCATTACCATATTCGCAATTTCAACTAAAAAATAAATACTCAATGGAAAAAACTACTTAAAAATGAACTAAGTCATGGCTCATGCAACTTTTTAGAATCTTAAAAGTTTTAACCAAAGTTAAAGGGTAAAAAGAGGTAAGTATAAGTCCTTCAAGTTTGGAAGGCCTTCCTAGTGGGAAGAGGTTTTGTTATTTGACGGTAGAATATGCATTGTAATATGGATTGGTGAGTAGACAATTTCACCAAAAATGAATACTTACAAATCAATAGTTGTGCTTACACTATAGAATAGCCAGATGTGTGTCTAAGAATAATAAATATGCACCATTCTTTATGTTCAACCTTTACTATAAGTCATTACTTGCCCTCGTGGTTAATGTAGATTTTAATAGAAGAAAAGAGAAGAAAATATCGAAAAGAATCGTTTCAAAAAGAAGAGATGAAAGTAAATGTTTATATGGAGATCCCCATAGTACATATCTATACTAGATTTGGTTCTAAAGTAATTTTCGGGTAGCTTTGCTTATTTCTACTCTATCACTAAATTTAAATACCTTTTAAATTACTATTAACATTATTTATTTATCTTGTTTGTATTTTTCTTTAGCTAGGGTCGTACAACTTTACAAGTTGTCCAAGATTTTGAGAGTTTAGTACTTAATTAAAAATAAATCTTGAAAAAGGTAATGTAAGATTGTTGATTATGTATTTAATTCATTTTCTACCTGTCACTCTACAGAAGAGATGTGTTTTTTAAATACTATAGAGGACATTGAAATTGTAAAGCAGTGATGCAACTTGCATTGTGTAACAATGGCAACTATGCCAAAACTGTAATGCACCTATTCACATGCTGGGAGCTTTGACTCTATCTGTAAATTGTCGATTCCTTTAGTCCTTGGGGCTTGGACACACATTGGAACAATATTTTAACCAATCTATAAGGAATCTAGCTTACACCCTATAGGATCCATGTCTTTCTAATTTGCGGCTGGTTTTAGTTTTGCAAATATAAGAGTTTTAAAAAAAAAAAATCTGTTAGATTTCTTCCACTTGAGATAGTTATATTCAAAACTCGCCAAACGTAAACAACTCTTTTTCAACTTAAGTTCGAACATTAATTCGTTACGTAATTAAAATTTTGCTCATTCTGTAAAACTCAGCATGTTGGTTAACTATTTTCAATTTTAGTCCTGCAAAACAAATTTATTGATCTTCAACATTTTCAAAATTGTTCTTTGCAATTTATGTTCTTAATTTCTATTTATTCAGGGCTGAACAGAAATAATCATCATTAATGTTTAATAAGATTTATGTCACGTCGACTAATCTAACACACTTCGATCTCTATCATCATATAATAGGAGTAACGATCCTCTTCATATTTTTTATATCTATCAACAATTTTTTTTACCAGATTTTTTTTTTTAAGAATCTACTACTAATAGTTTGTATGAATAAATGTTCAGAAAGTTTTATATGTCACCATTTTAAAACAAACATGTACTTTTATGCATAAGACATTAGTAAAAGAATTCTTGCTCACATGACCATGTCATATTATATGATTTCAAATGTATAAGCTAATTTAACTTTTTTTTGCAACTAATATTTAATGGGCTTAAATATGTAAAAGATCCCTGCAATTTAGCATATTTTTGGTTTTCGTCCCTGTAAGTTTTTTTGTTCTAAAATAACCCTTGTATTTATCAAACTTTTTGACATTCGTCCTTGCCGTCCAATTCCGTGAAAAAAAACGTTGAGCTGGCTAACGGAGACTTATGTGGCACTTGGTGACTTGGCATTAGTTGATGACTGGGGTTAGTATAGGGACTAAAACCAAAAACACATTTTTACATAGGGACTAAATTAAGAAAACGTAATTTTCAATTTTTATTGGATACATTGTTGCTGCTTTATGTGAGACTTGCCTTCCAACTCTGCCATCCAAACATACCAGTTTCTTCAAAGCTTATTACTCCCATTGGTTAGCTCCTTTTCAATCTATATCATTCACAAATCACAACTTATTACATTCAAACATCATTATAAAAAACACTTTTATGCAGGATTATAGCAGCAATATTGTTGGCAATTTACTTAGGATTGTTGTATGGTCTATATGTTTCAGATTGGCAGTTCCATGGATCAAATGGAGCATATAGACCATTAAAACTCTACATGGTGTCAAGCTCCATTTGATCCATAAGACATTTTAAGGTAACCGGTTTACTTCATGTAGAGTTTCCCTCGAATCTTGTTAAGTGTTGAGAAACACAAATTGGGTTCAATTTGAAGCTTGTCAAGGGTTGAGGGAGAGTCCAAAGAGGAGATCTTTAGCAATAGGCTTAAGTGTCGAATAACAATAGATGGCTTGACATTACACATTTTTACTCAAAATTTGAGACAATGCAACAAGGTCATGGTGATATTATTCTAAATCAAACCTGATTGATTTTTCTTTTAAACTCCTAATAACACAGTAAACTCCTTGTTGGAACGGAGAGAAAGGAAGAAGAATGAAAGAAAGAGAGAAAGAGAGAGAGGAAGAAGAAGGAAACAAGAGAGAGATAGAGAGAGAGAGACGCGGGGGGAGGGATTTTCAAGTTTTAAAATTCAAAAATTGAAAATTACGTTTTTTAAATTTAGTCCCTATGTAAAAATGCGTTTTTAGTTTTAGTCCCTATATTAACCCCAACCATCAACTAATGCCAAGTCACCAAGTGCCACATAAGCCTCCGCTAGCCAGCTCGGCGTTTTTTCACGAAGTTGGACGGCAGGGACGAATGTCAAAACGTTTGGTAAATACAAGGGTTGTTTTAGAACAAAAAAATTTACATAGACGAAAAGCAAAAATGCGCTAAATTGCAGGGACCTTTTATATATTTAAGCCTATTTAATAATACAAAATATTACCAACTCAATAAACTAGTTTAGTTATTTTGTCGTTTGTTTTGTAAAAAAAATGTAAATTGTTGTTTAATATGAAAGAATATACCACTAATTTCCATGAAACCGCTTTGACAGTTGGATTTGGTTAGTTTTATCATTTCATTTTGGCATTTTTCCCAAAAAAAAATCCAATACTAACCAGAAATTAAAACTAATTGTTTACTGTTAATAGTTACCCTAAAACATTTAGATTAGATGATAAATGATCTCTTTCAACTTAACTAGAGATCTTGGGTTTGAATCCAGTCATGAGAATGCAACAATGTTAAATCTCTTAATGAAGAGTTTTACAGCCCATTGCAATGCTATCTAACTTGAACGATTGGTCAATACAATGATTTCTGCTCTCCCCCCAAGTTAAGTTAAGTGGCACATAGTGGCTTTTTTTTAAATTTATTTACTATTTTCAAATTATTTTATTTACTTTATTCTAAAATATTTTATTTACTTTATTCTAAATTATTTGTTCACTTTATTCTAAATCTTTTATTTTCTAGATTATTTGTTCACTTTATTCTAAATTATTTATTTGCTATATTCTAATTTATTTATGCATTTAAAATAAATTCAAATTTATTTATGCACTTAAAATAAATTCGATATTAGAAAATAATTTCAATTTTATTCTAATTCAATATTTATTCATTAAATACAAAATTAGAAAATAAATTCAATTTTATTCATTCAATATTTATTTATTCAATACATAATCATAAATATAAAATAAATGCAAATATAATTACAAATAAAAAACAAAATTAATAAATACAACTCTCGTTTTATTAACATCATTCAAACATTACAATAATTTATTTGAATTCACTAATCTACTTATTATTTTTTTACCCTCTTGGAGTAAAAAGTAATTTTTATCCTCTTCGGTATATATCAATAGCTCTTGAGGAAAATAGTGATTAGTCCTGTCGGAAAAAAAGACATCAAGATCCCTTGAGGTAAATTTAAATTTGGTTCCTTTTATACCCCAATGATGATTCTTTTTACCCACGGTAAAAAGATTTTGGGAATAAAATGAAGCAAACCTAATTTTACCTCAAGGGATGATGTCTTTTTCCCCACCTCGACCGACCACTATTTCCTCCAAGAGCTACTACTATATACCTGAAGGGGTATAAAGAGCCTAGAGACTATAGAAGCAAAAAAGAAGAAGAGAAAGAGAGGAGAGAGTGAGGAGGGGAAGAAAATGATATGGTGTGAGGAATTAGGGAAGTATGGAGGGGTATTTATAGGTGGGAATGATAGTATATGTTATAAACACCATTAATGTGGTAAAAAAACGTGTATAATGGGTTAAAAACGTGTAAATTGAATGTTGAAAATCTAAGCAAAGTGAGAAAAGTGTTTGTTCTTCAGCTCTGACCACCGGGCAGCGTGCGTGAGTTAACTCGCACACAAGCCAGTGGTGCGTGACTTAAGTCACACAGAGCTTATAACGTGCGTGACTTAACTCACGCAGGAGTATATTTGGAATCATGTTGGGCGCGAGCAAAATGTGGTGGGAGAAGAGCAGAAATCCTATACAATTACACACAAAAAATACCCGAATCACACCAAACAAAAATAATAGTTTGATAATAATAAAAAACATATTTTTCCAAAAGAGAATACCAACAACATTGGTTTTCTTTCGATAAAAAAACACATTTTTTTTCCTTCTAATATACTTTTCATTCAGTTTTCAAGACAAATTTTTTATTTTTTTTTAAAAGAGTGGAAATCTGTCAAGACAACCGTGTGACCACCCCAACCAGACAGTGCTGGCTGAGAACGATCCTCTACAGTAAACTTATGATGATTCCCGTAGGTCTCAACACAGAACCGTTAATCACGCTCTGATCACACAATCATAATTCTTCATCCAGATTTATGTTCCTGTGTCCTTAGAAATCAAGGACACAGTAATACGATCCTATAGAACAGATCCCGTGCAAGTAAGGTAGTAAAACACATTTTTTCAAGACAAATCTATATAAATTCATGAAACAATAAACTATGAGATTTTTTAAAAAGGTTAGAATAAATTTAGTGAGACCTACCTAATAAAGTTCAATTTATAGAGGGTTTTAGTCAGTAAACTAATCACAGAAAATTTGTTGAGTAAAATAAATGCTCTACTTTACATAAATTAATTAGGTGACAATGGCAAAAATTACATGTTCTCTCGGTGATGAAAAGTAAAGAGGATTATAGTGAACATAGGCATTCATTTCATCGATTAGGAGGTGGTGACAAGCAAAGGCATCAGAAACACCAAGGCAGTGTTCCAGAACCAAAACCAAACTCTTTCATGAAGTGTCGGACACCGATACATGTCGGACACCAAACATGTCTTTAATCCGAAGTGTCGGTGGTGCTACATAGGAAGTGAAGTTGATATGTACAACTTTTTCTATGGTTAGAAGAGACTAAAGAGTTAATAGTCAGCTTCAAGGAAACTCTCATAAACGGTTCCTGTCAACGCCTTGTTAACATCATCCCAGTTCTGAATATGATCCGATAATGGTCCTTTATGTATCTTTACCTGCCGGCTCGTTAACTCCATTTGCGGCAATCCTAAAAACTCTTGCACATCATTTAGCTTCTGCAACAAACAAAACAGTGAACCTCATAGGCTAATGTTAAGTGAAAACTACTAAAAGCTTCTATATTCAACAATACAGTTAACCTCAAAACAGTGCAAGCAGCTTTGGATGCTTGGTTACAAATCTGTTAATAAACTAAAATTCATCACCAAGTTTTTAGAATTTGGGTTTGACTTAATTCAACCCTTACAAAACCAGTTTGTAAGGTGAACAATGTCTCTCACTTATAAACTCATTTTTAGGTCTTATCAATGTGGGACTCGTATCACCACTTCGTTTGGTTTCATGATGGAGACCACCATAAATGACTTGGTTCCTATCAAAACACGATTTTAACAAAAACACAGGTGTGGTTACCATCAAGTAAAATTGATTTTTTCCCCTCCAGACCTCGATTTGACTGAAAGTGATCGTGTGCGTTTGGTTAAAATATTTGCACAATTTCATATCAAAATTGCTCAAAATATATGAACATAAATCACTTCAAAGTTCAAACTCAATTTAACTATGATACTTTTGCATGATCAATGCTTATGCTAATCAAAATCACGTTTGACAAATTCCACACACAAATCATATTTTGGGAAATCTATGCAACAAAAGTAGAATCCAGTACCCGTGAATCATACAAAAGATGTTACCGGTAAATGGTGATTGTTATATTCCAAAGAATTGTTTTGAAACTTCTTGTAAAACTTAAAAGATATAGAGAGGTCCTTACAGTGTGATTTCTCATAAGATCCTCGTAGTACAGGATCATATGCCGAGAGCTATTGAAGTATTTTAAAGCCTTTTCAGCTTTCGTCTCCATATCCTTCAAGTCCACCAGCAATGATGTAGAATTTATGATAGGTTTGTACTTTGAAAGAATATCAGCCTAAAAGACCAAATGTAAGCTTCATTTCGCAAATAGTAAGAAAAAACACACAAAGAAAAGGTGTATTGAAAGACCTCTTCTGCAGAGTGTACATGAGATTTATGTGTTCCATTCAATAGCTTTGCGTAGCGATCATAGGAATTGGCTAGCATAGATACCATCCTGCGTAGTAAGTTTCTCCTGAAAAGAAATATGACAGAAACACTTCTACGCTTGAAGTATTCCTCTATTTCATTATGGTGCTCCATTAATCCCTGCACAAACCAAAAAATTTCTTGGATTCTTCTACTTGTCATAATAATGTGTCAAATGAAACGTCAACTTAAAACTGAAGGAAGTAAACAGAGTGACAAAGAAGGAAGAAAAGGCATGTAGATGTGAGGTATGCATGTGTCCAAATTCCACCAATTCTAATAGCTACAAGAAGTGCAAGTGTACAAATACTAGAGCTCCAGTACCAAATATCCTTGATACTACTTTTCAACATCGCAAAATTCTCATTAGAAACCATAAAGGCGAGGATGAGAAAATATAAAACTTAGGGAACCTAGAAGACGAAGCAATGTCATATGAAAAATCCTACAGAGCAAAGCTTCTACGGTAAAAACAAGCATATGTAATTTACGAGTGTCATCTCATCTTTGAAACATAAGTGGAAAGGTCTTAACTCACATGTATGACACTCCTTTAACAAGTCCCTTACAAAGATATAAACATGTGCACGAATATCAATGTTTGAAATGTAAAGTTTGTAGAGTGTGCTTGTGTGTAAAATTATTTTAACATAGGGTGCCAGAAAGGAAATTCTGAGAACAAGACATTGTGATCCCCATTCTTTTTGCAAGCAGATCTATTTGTTCTTTGACAAAGTTGACAATGCTCTGAGTCAACTTCATCTGGTTACAATAAAATTTTCAGTGACATAATACTTGCACTGCAAGTTTCAGAACTCATGTTTAATTCGTGAGCAACTATGTAGCTCAATTCTATCCAATGATTACAACTTAGTTAGAAATTGAAACAAATGTTGAATATTCTGAGTGATAAAATATCCTCTTCACAGCACAAATTAGAAATACAAGGGAAGGGGATATAAATTAGATTAGCTCAGAGGCACACTTTGTCACCAACTATAACAAAAACAAAGGCTCGTGAGAATTTGATATACATAGTTTAGGAGTTCAGTCCAACAACGAGTTGGCATAGTATAAAACATTTCCAATAAAGACTTAAGATGACCGTTGAATGAATCTTGAAGAGTATTTCAAAAAATAGAGTCATTGCTTCAGCTTTTAGGCCAGTACATGCGCAAAACAACAGAAACCAAATATAAGAGCACAAACCTCAGACAATCCCGTGATAGATAATCAAGAAAAGTATCACAGCAGACTTTTCAGGCAAAAAGCCACAAAATTTTCAAGCCTGTGGACTAGCATTATATCAATACAATTGTGACTGTGTTGAAAACACTTCTAAGAAGACTTGATGGGTATGGCTCATAGATCACTGACAAATGGAAAGGTCTCTTGATTGGAATACGACTGAGGTGGTGCGGGAGGCGAAGTCCCCCGCAGTACAGTTCAGGGTAGTCTTGTAAACTAGACCGTAGTATTTAAACACAAGTTGTAATTTGTAAATCCTAAGTTTGAATAACAGAAAGGTACTGCAGCTGCTCTGCAGTCGGAGACGTAGGCACAATTGGCTGAACCCCATGATCAAATCTCGAGTGTTCTTTGTCTGCATTTTTTTGTATAGGTTTTTTTTTCGAACCAGTGTTGATGTTCTAACTACTTAACAAGAAGTAGATATATATACCTGATTAAGCATCCACTTGAAGCCAATTGCAGCAGAACACTCGTTCTTGGAAGCACTACTGAGCCAGTCCAAATTGTATACTCTATCTAAAGTCTGCAAAATTGAAGAAGCATTTTGCCTTCTTTCTCTAACAGAAAATATCTCGCCGTTCGAGCTTACGTTAATGTGACTATTCAAAAGGGTCTCAAACCACCCACTGCCAGATCTCTGATTCGACAAAATTGCAAAGAACATGACAGGATTAGGAGCACACTCATTCCTGAAAAAGAATAACTTGGATAAATAAGTGCCTAATGAAAACTAACTGATAATGATTGACAAAACAGTTCTCCCCATTACCTGTTAAAGGATAAAGGTTCGGGATAATGTAGTATGTCAGGAATATGCGTTTGCTTCACTATACTTCGAGTAAGGTTATCAATGACATTCAAGTCCATAAATTTAGTCCGTGCTTCGGTGCCTATCTGCTTTCTACAGACATAGAAGATAAAAACAACGCTGACCATTGAAAACATAAAAACCGCCGTCCTTAACAACATTGGCGATTTCTTCGGAGGCTTTATAACAAGAATATCCTGCCATCCACATATAACGAAAAAGTTACTACGATGTAAACAACGCGGCAACTTCCATTCCTAAGAATTGCCCCGAATAAGTGAACTTATTGAGTATTTACATCCCTCATATCCTAAAAGAAACATATATGAGATTGTCAAAATGGTGTTGTAGCAGCTAATAGGGGGAAAATTTCCAAAAACAAAAAAAAGAAGATATTAATCTTAATCTGACTTTGGGCCTGTTTGGATTGACTTATTAAAGCTTATCTACTGACATACGTTTTGTAAGATTGTTTGGGAGAACTTATGAAAACGGGCTTATGACAATTTTCACAAGCTTTTTTCGGCTTATTTTCATAAGTTTTCCAGTATAGCTTATAAAAACAGCTTATAGCATTACAAAAATATAATTTAATTTTGTTTTAACATTTTCTCTAAAAGTAGCTTATGAAAGCTTATGCATAAGCACTTGAGCTATAAGATGTTATCCAAACAGGCTCTTTGTTGATACATTAGTAATCCATGTCATAGAGATTCGACTAAGTTTTACGTTGGCTGTCTGACTTCCTACTTCCTAACACAATCCTCTCTTTTTATCTGGGCTTGTGATGCAAAGCTGGGCTAACATATGCAAATCTATGCAAAGTAAATAAATTAAAACAGTGAAGTGAAGAGAGAAAGAAAAAAAAAGGACTTATACCAAACAGAACATATACAGTTATACACATATTTGGTAACAAACATAAAAAAACCCTCAATTTTTTTCCAAAAAAAACCTCAAATTGAAATAACAAATTCATATACAAACATGCAAAATGAGCTGAAAGGACTTGTCATTAAGCTAATATTAGTTCAGTAAGAGTCAAAAGCACCAAAATTTGATGATAACATATATATGAACACACAAAATCAAACTTTACAAAGAATAATTTGTTGTTGACAAAAAAACCCCTTAACATGTTTGAAAGCTAAAACATTACAACAAAACAACACTTAGTGTGTGAGCTAATAATAGTAGCTAAAAAGGGTAAACAAGAGAAAAAGCACAATGTCTCAAATAAGAAAAAGAACAAATAGGAACAAGAAAGTTACCTTATAGAGAAAACACATATCTTCAACCATTGCTGTTCTAGAAACAGAACAACATGGAAGAAGAAATAGGTGTGTTGGATGAGACCCAAATGAGAAAAGGTTTGAACTTTGGAGCTTAGAGAAGAACCCCAGATGAAGATGAAGATGAAGAAGAATGCGTTTTTCCCTATGTTGGGTTTCTTGTTTCTTCTTGTTCTCAAACTATACCAGTAATAACAATATTATTTATTTATTTTTACCAAAAATATATACTCTATTTGTTTATTAATTTTCAATTTCGTTTTCTTTTTATCTTTTTCTATTTATTTATCATATTTAATGCAACTCTCAATCACTTACCAAAATTTATTTATCAATCACTTACCAAAATTTAGACTACGCAATTATATCGAGTCGACACTAAACAAAATTAATATTTATCTTTAAAAAAGTAATAAAAAATTAAAGGAAAAATTAATGATTTTGATTTTTGTCAACTTAGTATATGTCACTTATTTAATAAAAAACAAAACTAAGCATATGTAACAATACACATCTGTCATCGTAAACTTAACTCAATTGGTATTGACAATGTATAATATATGTAAAGGCCGAGTTTCAAACTCCGGCCACCACAAAAAAAAAATACACATCTTGTCGAGGGTAAATAAGGATTTTCCTAAAAATAAACAAAAGTTAAAATGTATATAGTCCAGATTTATATCAAATGTATTTTGACTTTTTTTAAAGAAATGTTTTTGACTTTTTGTTTATATTTATTGTTTATATTTAAGATAGAAAATTTTGTCAAAAAAGGAAAAAGATCAAACATACTTTTAAAATCATTTAGAATTTTAATTGAATACACCTTCCTAAAATGAACGACTCGTTTAAAATTTATATAATAATTAAAAAAATGTATAAAAAAAAAGAAGAGAGTGTGATATTTTTACTCCTTGCCATGTGGTGAGACAATCTCTATTATCATAATAAACTTATAGTAAAATATGTTGATTCTAGGGTGATAAAATTAATAAAAGGTACTACAACTAAGAAACAATTAATATTGCCTTAAAGATCAAAATAATCACTCATTTTGAGACAAATTTATTTTACAGATAGAACATTCATTGTAGAACATATGAAATATTAATTTTTTATGTGAAAATATTTATTATTTTGTTGTCAATTAAATGCATAGTGGAATATGTTGACCCATAAAGATAATAGAACTTGAAAACAATTAATATTGTCGTAAAAGTCAAAATGGTCATTCATTTTGAAAACAAATTAATTTTACAAATAGGTCATCATTATGAAAGAGAGTAAATATTAATTTTTTGGGTGATTTTTTTTTTCGGGTACATTTTCGGTGAAAATATTTATTACTGATAATTGAATACTTAACAAAATTTATTGACTTTAGAGCGGTAGAATAGTAGTAATAAGATAATAGAATTGAAAAAAAAGACGTCTCAAAAAACTTAGTTCATCTGATAAAGACAGAGTTCAAACCCTTTCTGTCAAAAAAAAAAAGAGTTCGAACCCTAAACACTCCACTTTTTCACGTTTAAAGTGTGTGACCTCTAGCCACTAAACCACTTGACCAAAATAAAAACAAGTAATTACCAGGGTTCTTGTCTTTCAAATCAAAATGATCATTGCCAAAGAAAACGAGTTGTTCATTTTTAGAAATATTAATCTTTTAGGGTGAAAATATATTTATTATTCTTTTTGTTTTTTTATCACAATATAGTTATTATTCTATTTTTCTGAATTTATTTCAAATATTAATTAAATAGAAAGAAAAAAAATATGATTAAAATAAAAAGAAAATTAGCACAACGAAAAGAAAAAAAAAAAATTTGGCGTGTGTGACGGTGGTGCCGTGGTTGAATAAACGTAGACTGGGACCCACAAAGCAAAAAGTATTGTAGCAGCAGGCAAGGATTGAGTCGTGTGACGGAGAAGAAAAAGGCATACAAATGATGTTCTAAACAAATTCAATAAAGATCATTATTAAAAAAAATGAAATTCAATAGCATTGTTTACTTTGTCAAAAAAAAAAAAGCATTGTTTACTTATTTCTTCCCCTCTCCCCCCTCTCTCTTTTGTGAGCCCCCGTCAGTTAGAACTCTAGTTTCTTCTTCTTCATCCACTAAGGAAGGGTAGTTTAGGGTCAATTTTTGACCCCAAATCACCCCTCTACATCGCTTTTCTCCTTCCCTTTTATTTAAATAAGTGATTTTCACATCAAATTAGGTTTTTCTTTCGTGATTTCGTCGTCTTGGTGCGACGTTGTTTTGTTTGTCGTCTTTATGCGACGTTTGTCTTTTCCCTTTTGTTCAGGTGTTTGTTCAGATCAGATTGTCAAATCAGCTTCGATCTAGTGCAGATCCAACCAATGACTTTGGCGTCATCAACGTTGCAGTTCCGAAGATTTTAATATAGTCATATTTATAGGCTTATGTACTTTGCCGTTTTATGCTATTAACATGGATGATGTGAGTTTGTTCACAGATTCATCCTTTTTGTTCTTAGCGAAATTTGTATTACATCGATATACTCTATCAATTTGAATGAATGTAGTTTGTTTTTTGGTCAAAAAAAAAACCACATTGTTTACTTGTCTAGCACTTTTTTTTACAAGCAGAAGTATATTAATAATAATAAGCATTCCTCTTAAGTCTTAACACAAGATGTATTAGAGAGAAACCCCAAAATCTAACAAATGATAATCAAGCAAACCAAAGTGAAAAAAAGAAAGAGAAAAAAAAAAAGAGTTGCTAGCCAATAGCAAAACAAAAGAAGGGTCTAAGCCACCGGTATAATAGAAATTAGACTTTATCCAATAAATGATGAATAGGGTATTTATTTTGGTTTATATTATTCTGTTTTTTCCATATTACCCAAATACATCAAAACTAAATTATAAACGCATTTGTTAAAGAGTCTCATACTCAATAGGAGTTGCCCTGACAATGTGTTGAAAATTACTGTTGACACATTTAGTTAGGCTGAAAAACACATGTAAAATACCAAAATACCTTTCGACAGTTAACTACCGAGAAAAATAGAAACGACTGTAGTTAACTACCAAAGAAAACCTCGGTAGATAACTACCGCCGATTCCATCGACAATTAACTTCTGATGCGTGCTGAACATAAACAGAAACACAAACACAAACATATCAGTTTATAATATCCAATATTATTTCTACTTATTTTGGATTATTTTCCTATTTCGACTGGATTTAATTAGTTCTTTAATTGATTATTTAAATATCATCCAATATTGTTCCTATTTTTGCAATTTTATGTTCTATTTCAATAAGATTTAACTAATTCAATTAATTTTTTTCAAGGGAACTAATTCATTTAATTGACTATTTAAATAAAACTATAAAAAATCTAAATTAAGGGTAAAATTGTCAGAGTGAAAAATCATCTAAAAAACGTAAACCCGATTTATTATTTTGAGAGACTTATGTCTCTTTACATATTTTTCGGTGTTAACCATTTGGTTCGGTTCCTAGAGGAAGTGAGTCTTGTATAATCCAAAAATCATAAATAAAGTCCGACAAAAAAGGATTTCATCCATAAATAAACTCGTATTCTCCTAAACAATGCGAATGTCATTACTCACTCAGTTGATTACCCTATTTATATATTGTTATAAATTATATTATGCTTTTCTAGTTTTTTTTGGTGGTGTCTGGGGTTCGAACTCCAGTGTCCGAGGTTTGAATCCCGAATTCTGCATATATTATGTAATGTCCCTACAACCTAAGTTAAGCTCACGAAGACATATTCCGTTTTTCTAATTAAATCTATTTATATATTGTTAAAAATTATATTACGTTTTTCTAATTAAATCTATTCAATTATCGCTCCCATAAAGGCATAAATATTGAATTTCCTCTAATTCTTTTTTTAAGGAAAATTTCATTCGATTCTTTTTTTTAACATGAAGGAATTTCCTTCGATTCTTATTTATTTATTTATAATATATTACTTTAATTAAATAAATTCTATTTCAAAAATAAAATAAAATTCTACTAGTATGTTTGGTGTAACATTGTATCACTCATTGCAGCGTTTCAATGCAAATTTGGCCGTGATATTTGGAAGCTACAAATTGAAGCTTCACTCCAGACGTGGTTTTACTGGCTTCCCACTGCTCCAACAAACACACACTAAGTATCCTTCGCTTCACAACTTTGGTCCCATGTTCCTCACTGCTGCCTATCTCAAGATGAACACTCCCTATATGTCTCACTCAATTTATACCAAGCTCAAAACCTTTGGTTGTTTATACTTTCCGTGACTCAAACCTTATATCCACAACAAACCCGAACCTTGATCTAAATCATGCATCTTTCATGCCTATAGCTTGACTTAAAGTGCATATATCTTTTACAAACTTAAAAAGTCCAAAATCTATGAGGCTACACATGTTCAATGAGACACCCATTGTTAGCCAATCCCTTCAACCATACCCATGGACCACTACCGTTCAATTAACATCATTTCTTCCTATTCCAACTTTCCTATAACCCTCACCAAAACCACCCCTAAAGACTACACCTCAACCTAACTTACCTTGGCTACAATCGCATGGACAACCCTTTCACCCATTACTTGAGCACACACATCGTCTACTTTTCAATCCGTTATAGAAACGTTTCTTCCGTCACAATTCACTAAGGGTGCGTTTGGATGGAGGGTTTATGAGGGGAAGAGAGGGAAGAGTTTACTTTTCATTTTTAAATTATTGACACTACAAAATGTTTTTAAAAAAGTTAACATATTGACATGATAATCGATCAATACTTCAATCACACTTAATTTATTTTAGAAAAACATGTAATATAGTTTGTAATTTAAAAAAGAAAAGTAAACTCTCCTCACCCTTTCCCTCCTAAACCCTCAATCCAAACACACTCTAGGACTCATTCCATGAATACTTGTGGAAAAGCTGATCTTTTCAAACCGACTAAACTCTTTTCATTCACCAAATATCTTTCTCCACCATAAATAGAACATGTGTGTCACACAAGCTCTACAACATATTGAGTGGAAACAAGCTTACAATATTTCTTACTATTTTTTTTTATTGTTGATCATTATTTATTACCATTCTTGACCTAAACGCATTGCTGTATTTATACATTACTTGATCAATGGAAATCCTGTGCTTCAAATTATCTTTATTTAAGCCGTAGGCTAAATGCATCATGCGCTCATTTGAATTTTCCGTTTGTACTTTATCAGAACTTTGAGTTGCGTTTCAAATTAGTCCTTCATGTCACAATGTTTGCATCGTTACCCATATTTTCATTCAATTATGTTAAAGAGAGCTTACTTAACACCTTGGCGCTCATGTGACCGTTTTGGTGCTTACATGGGATGTCCGAATCAACAAATTAAAAATTACTAAAATTTAAAGATAGAAAGAAAATCATGAGTTTCATCATCTCTATCTCAAAAAAAAAAAAAAAAAAAAAACAGAAACCCGAAAACCTTTCACATTGTAAATCAAAAACAAAATCATATGAAGCCAATCAATTCGTGTGGAATGATAATCTATTTCTCTGCTTAGGTCTGAAGCCGATCAGTTGAAGTTCGTGTATTCTTGATGTTGCTTGGTTTCTTTGCGGGTTTGGTGTAGGCTGAAAGCGATCTTGATATCTAGTTTAGTAATTTGCCCTAAGTTTGCAGGTTTGTGGTGTCTGCTCTTCAAGAAGATTATTGGTGCTCAAGAGTGGTTTTAGTCGTTTCTTCATCTTGGGAGGTATTGATGATGGGTGTGTGGTGTTGTAGTCATAGAAAGCAAGTTGGCTTATTTCTTGCATAACTGGTCGGAGTCTTGCTGGGAGTTTTGCTTATCATGTGTAGGATTTTTGCTTGGGCTTCTTCTTTGGTTTGTCATTCATTTAGGAAGTAAAAACTGGAGTACTATCTAACATTGTTCTTAATCATTTAGTTGAAACTTTCTTGTCTTCAGGAATGTATGGGTGAAGCTTGTTATTTCAGGACCTTGTTTATTTGCTATCTTGTACCTTCTTTTCCACCCTTTTTAAGAAGTACTTTACATAAAAAAGTTTTGTTCATATACAAATTCTTATATGCATTACAGCAATGATAGATAGACACCCTTAATATGTACACTCATTTGTATCACTCTCAAAAATTTCAATTAACGAGTGGTGATACATAGACCACCTTAGATGACATACACCCTTTAAACCTCCACACACAATTGTAATTTGACTTGATACTGTATATGAAAAATTAACATTAAATATATACTTAATCAAAGATAATCTACTAATAATCACACACATTTGAGACTACTTTATTTCTCCAACAATTTTTCTTAATATCCTTGTTCTTTTTTTAAACTACTCATATAAAAAGGGACAAAGTTCCTCTTTTATAGTGTCAAAAACATTAGCCCAAGAAATGGGCATGAGTATTGGTAACAATATTGTTACAACTAATGGGACTTTATGATTAATAGTTCTTGCAATACAGTGACGACAACAACAACACGCGTAATGCTAAACTTCTCGAGAAAACTAATAGCAATTTCACGAGGTTTAATATAAGCTTATGCCACAATCTGCCGTTTTTTCCACCAAATCTAGGAATTGAAAAATTGACCTCTTTTAATGGGAAAACACGTAATGCTTCGGGAAAAAGTTGCCGCTTGAAATAGCATTACTCTAAAAAAAAAAATATATTTTACAACAAGAAACTCAAGACACATAATCATCTATAAATTATATTTATCCCCGCTCGAGTATTCATATTTTAAAATTATTGTATGATCTTTTTCATTTTTGACATTATCAAATATATATATGTCTGAGTATATGACTTAACAACCATTCAATAATTTATCTCTCGTACCTTTATTTATTTGATTCTTCTCAAGTAAACTTACTCAATATATTTTTTGTGGGGTAATAACTTGATAATTACGTAGAACAAAAACAAAATTACCATAAAAATTCCAACAAAATAAAGGAGATGCTTTGTCAATAAATAATAGTTTTACATTAACAACCAATCAATAATTTTTTGTCAACAAAAAAAAAGGTAATCTCATCTTATTTAAAAACTATCAAACGTTCTATAATTTAATAATTTCCAACAAAATTTTAGGTTCTTAGGCAAGTGTCTTGGATAAAATGGGATACCATTTGTTTGGATAGGGAGAATGTAATTTAATTTAGTTTTCCTTGGTAAGTGGGTAACGAGGATGTTGGAGGAAAGTGATAGTCTTTGGTATAAGGTATTAAGTATGAAGTACGGTGAAGAGGGTGGGAGGTTATGTTTTGGGGGGTGGGGTCAGTTCGGTGGCAAAATTTGAACTTAATCATAAGGGGTGAGGCGTGCTGGATAATATTGTTAGAGAGGTGGGTGATGGGGTGTCCACCTTGTGGGTTGGTGAATTACCGCTTGAATTAAGATTCAGAAGACTTTTTGATTTAGCAGATAATAAATTAGTTTTTGTGGCTGAAATGCATTTTTTGGGGTGGGGCGTTGATGGAGAAGCTTGGAAGTGGAGAAGGAGGTTGTTTAGTGGAAAGAGGAATTGGTGAGGGAGTGACTGACTCTTTTATTTAACGTGATCATTAAAAAACTCAAGACACATGATCATCTATGAATTATATTTCTCCACGCACGGGTATTCATATTTTAAAATTATTGTATGATCTTTTTTCATTTTTTCCATTTTCAAATAAATATATGTCTGAGTATATGACTAAACAACCATTCAATAATTTATCTCTCGTACCGTTATTTATTTGATTCTTCACAAATAACTTATTCAATATATTTTTTGTGTGGGGTAATAACTTGATAATTACGTAGAACAAAAACAAAATTACCATAAAAATTCCAACAAAATATAGGATATGCCCTGTAAATAAATAATAGTTTTACATTAACAACCAATCAATCATTTTTCGTCAACAAAAAAGAGGTAATCTCATCTTATTTAAAAACTATCAAACGTTCAATAATCTCCAACAAAATATTAGGTATTTTAGGTAAGTGTCTTGTATAAAATGGGATACCATTTGTTTGGATTGGGAGAAATGAATTTAATTTAGTTTTACTTGGTAAATGAGTGTGGAGAATGTTGGAGGAAAGTGATAGTCTTTAGTATAAGGTATTAAGTGCGAAGTACGGTGAAGAGGGTGTGAGGTTATGTTTT
>Ga0228711_1005336_pt1 | contig 19577 bp, 12 predicted proteins | sample MedpolnodulmetaG_2_FD_177996 | JGI IMG/M metagenome (GOLD analysis project Ga0228711, IMG submission 177996) | Root nodule microbial communities from Medicago polymorpha collected in Santa Monica, California, United States - brown nodules | ecosystem: Host-associated > Plants > Roots > Nodule... | reverse complement strand
TATACAAAAATATATATATATATATATATATATATATATATATATGGGTTTCGTCCTTCTCAATTTTCTCGTGACACAATTTAATTTCTTGATATGAGAGATTAATTTTGATATATTTTTTTTTTTAGTGATTAAACTAGATTGTGGGAAAATTGTGAGAGACTAAATCAGATCTTTAATCTATAGATATTTATAGAAGTGATGTTTTGGTATGACCCTGATTTTATATTGGATGTTCAAACAAGCATTTCCATATTTGATGGAATAGTACGAGGGAGGAGAAGATTAAACAATCATTGATTATTCGATTACCTTAATTGTAGTTTTCTTTTCGTAATAATATTGATCATGTCCAATGATATTTTCTTTGAAAGGATGTCCAATGATATTAATTAATCTATACATGACTCTAAAAATGTTTTGACCCATATCTCATTTCTTGTTGGTTTCGCGGTATTGAGTGTGCGAGAATTTTTTTTAAGAAGCTAATAAAATGGTTTTATGATGGATATTGCTGCAATTCAAAAGGAAATTATAGATCTTTCCCAAAACAAAAAAAGTAATTGAAAAGTTGATGTATATGAAATAAAATATAAAGTTATAAACCTCTTACATCAACTATATATTTTTTGGTTATATTTCGTTCTAAAGGTACCTCTATAACAATTTAAATGTCGTTTGATGCACATGATATGATAGGGACATGATGTGAGATAATCAAAATAAGAATAGAATATATATAAATATGTCCCATGAACTTAGCTCATTTGATAAGGGATAATGCACAATTTATGCAGGGGTCAGGGTTCGAACCCCGGACACCCCACTTATTCATCTTTAAGGTGAATTCCTCTAGCCACTACGCTACTTGACCAAAAAAAAAGAATGCATATAAATATGACAACAAACATCATATCATGTGTTTGATGCGGACAAAATAACAGACTTGATAACAATATCTTACTATATCATTTCTTTTTTTCACACTTCATAATGTCATGTTAAGATATATATTATATTTAAATGACAAATTTATCCATGTGAAACAATTATAATGACATGAATTAATAAAAAAAAGTTAAATGAGTAATTAAACGATTTTAAAATCTATAAAAAAAAATGTTGACACAATTAAATAAACAATTTCAATTTTTTAGAAAAAGTCATGAGTAATTAAATAATTATATTATACATGTCAGTTAAGCTAGAATTTGTTTGCTATATATTATTTACAAAATACGCTGCAAGAAAATTATACGTATTTTGTTAAAATATTTAAATTAATATCACATTTATGTAATTTTAATAAATATTTTATTTTTAAATATTCTAATTTTAATAGATTATATAAATTTTTAGATTATATAAATTTTTAGATTATATAAATTATATAATTACCTTTTAATTTGAAGGAATACATTATATAATTACCTTGTGACAAAATAATAAATATTTTTAAAAATTACTAATTTGATATCTAATTATCTTATAACTATATTTTATCGAATTTATTTATTTATCTTTAATTATATTATATAGGGGCAGATTCGTAAATTATTTTCTTATCTTATCTTGCTAGTTTCTAATCCAACTCATACTTAAGTTAAATTTTTTAAATAGTAAGGTAGGATAATATATGATTCAGGATTAATTTAACATATCTTTTTTTTTTTGACAAAATTTAACATATCTTATTGTGTCATCAAACATTAGAATGCGGGAGAATATGATACATTTATTCTATCATGTTTCTTACCGTGACGATCAAATAGATCTTTAATAAGTTTGTTTAGTTTGAAGTCATGTGTTAAGAGAAGTTGATACTCCACTCCCTCTATTCCTTATTACTAAGACCTCTAACAAAACCATGAATATTAAAAAAAAATGTTGGAGTAAGAAGTTTATTTGAAATATGTATATGAGAGAGAAAGAGAGAAGGATAAAGTATTTACGGAAGTATAGCGGTAAATTAAATAGGACAATTTTGTAAAGAAAACATCAATACAAATGAAATTTAGAGATGTTTACCAAAAATATGAAATTTAGAGCAAAAAAATTATCTGTAGCGTGTGTTTGCTTTAGTATTTAGTGTGTATTTGGTACCACAGTAGGTATGTTAGAACCAAGATGATCCACCTTGATTTTGCAGAAAATACAAAGTGTAATTTTGTGGATCATCGTGATTCTGATATACCTACCGTTGTACCAAATATAGACTTATAACCTATCAAATTCACATTGCAAAATTGTGGTGCCTTAGAAGGAAGGTTAGAATTGAAGCTTTTATAAATTTTGTAATATGTCTCATATTTAGAGGTAAAAAATTATTTATAAATGATCTTATAATCATAATTGAGGACGGATACAGTAATATTGGATTGCATGCAATGTTTTTGAAGTTTTGACAAAATTGAAATGTTTTTTAGACAGTGATATCTACTTAAGAAGCCAAAAAATTTCATCATCAATTACCATAGATAGGAATGAGTACAGGGACCATGATATTTACCAACCCTATATACCCTTTGTCCGTGTGATTAAAAAAAAAAAAGAACAAAAAACACCGACAAACAATTTGTATGATGTTTCATGTTTTACCGTCAAATCCTCAAGTATGTCACAGTCAACACTTGCAAGCCATTGAATTTGAGTAGATGGCCTTTGTAATCTTTCTCATGATGATGTCTACGGTGCAGCCGACTAAGGCATGAACCTTAGGGCCATTCTACATCTGAATTTTAGGCCTATTCTATATCTGAATTCTAGGGCCATTCTATCGTGGTCTTTTAAGTTTACCAAAAAAAATATATTGACATTTGTTTTTTTTAGATTGGTTTTGTAAGTTACTTTTCAAGTTATTCATCTATGATGCATTTCATTTGCACTATTAACCTTTAACTTGTATTCTTTTTGCATTGTTGTCATTTATGTTTGGTTTTGTGATTGCATGAACCACTATTTCGCTCTACAATAAGATGTCATTCATCATGTCTAACAATAGCCCACTTCACCTGTGCCTAGTGAATTAATTCAATATCGTTTACGATTATTTTTTGTTTAGGAAAATCAACCAAATCTGAAACATAAATAATAATTGATCAGAGCAATTACAGGAGTTCAAACAAATTAATATGTAGATTCACGAGTTCGAGAGTTGGTTTTGAAAAATGCCTCGAATTGAATTCCAGTTTTATGGTCATGGAAATTATTTTGCTGAGCTATTCTCAACCAATTGTATGTTGTAAGTCTCCACACACTCCAAATGAAAGATTCATGCAAGGCGACATAATTAAGGTTGCAACATTATATCAAGAAATTGATAATTTCAACCAATTGTTTATGATATATTTTATATAAATCAAGTTTATGGTAGCGTATGTAAACTGGTTTTACGTAATATATTGAATAATACAATCTATCGTTTATTTTATTTTAAAGATATTTTAGTCAAATTAAGGTGTAACCAATTTTTTTTCGAGGTGTGGCTAGAAAAATTCTAATAGTAAACGACATATTTCAAGTAATATCAACAGTATTCTACAAATTCTAGTAAAAAAACATTATTCTATAAATTTTAATAGTGCATGTCTTTTAATTATTTTTATGAGGTACTGCATATTTATATTTATTTTTTGCATTAATATTTTTTTAGGTTTCTTAAATTTACATATACATATATCATTTTTTTTAGGTTCATTGAATGAATGATATATATGATATTTAATATATTATTTATTCGATGAATCTAATAAAAATGAGTAAATTCTTAAATTCCTCCGACAAAAATTAAACAAAAGAAAAGACCACGATATCCAACATATAATGAAATGGCGAATTGATTGAGAAACAGAGATAGGAATTTGGAATTTGGATCAGAATTCAGAACCTTTACGTTTTGCATTCCGATCCCTAATTCTTCTTCTTCATCCCTGGTAACTCGGTTTACGTCTTTATGCAATAATTCATATTTTTTATTATTATTTGTTTTCATGTTTTTATCTTATGCTGTTGCGCATTTTCAATTCAACCTTTCCTCTTTGACTCTTTCTCATCGCAATTTTGTTTTTTATACATTGATCTCGTCAGTTCCTGCTTGATTTCTTCGTTTTCCTTGTTAAAGATTGCATTTTTTCTTTCATGTTGAAATTTCTGATCGTGGGTATATGTAGATATGCTGAAGTGAAAATTTATTGCTGGAAAGAGGGAGTATTTGCTGTTTTTGATCAGAATTGCTTTGACTGATTCATTCCCCTGGTACCCTCTTGCCTCAATCACTTTTTTTTTTTTTTTTTTTTTTTTTTTTTTTTACCTTTTTTTATTTAATTTTTTTTTTTTTTCTCAATTGTTTTTTTTTTTTTTTTTTTACATTTTCTTTCATACCTGTCATTATGTAAATATGATGATGCATAACAAAGTTTCTTTGTTGGCTTTGAGGATGTTTTTAGTGTTCTTTGTGATACTTGTATAAATGGGAATTGGAAACAATGTTATCAATCATGGATCACAAAAAATAGCAGTTTGTTCAAATTCCTGTACTAATAAACAATAACGGGCTGTTTAAATTCCGCTAAGCTATAACACTATAGCGGCCATAAGCCAGTAAATTTTAGTTAACAACACGAAGTGGGAAGTAGCATTGACCACAAAAATCTTTGGGAATATTTATGTTATCAACTTGTTATTCCTTATGTTTGCTTTACATTTATGTGTTGTATTGTATGGACATGTTGCCTACATCACTTAATACTCTGAGGAGCATCAAAGCCACAGTTGCTTGAAAAAGTGGAGTAAAATTGGAATTGTTGGTTGTTAGGTTAAGTGATATTCAGTAGCTAGGGGTTCTGGTAGTGGTGGAACTGATGTATGAAAACAGATAATTCGTAGAGTTAGGAAGAGTTGCAACTGCAGGATACATAAATTCATGGATGATACAATTAATGACCCAACCAATGAATTTAACCGTGCTGCACTAAAATTTTAATTTTCATTGCTGTGTGGAGGAAACAAGCCATTATTTACTTCATATATATGATGTTACCTAGAGAATGAGACAAGAAAGGACTGAGCTGCTGAAGTAGTTCAAAGCGGGCATATGCTCGTATCATTTGAGTTAGTATTTTTCTTTGAATTGGAGAAAATGTGTTGAAGCTCATGAATGGATTTAGCTCTCTAGAAAAAGCTCGGATTTTTGACACACACACACATAATGGAAATGCTCTATATCTGTAGTTTATCATTTCAAGAACATCTAATTCTCAATCCAAACTTATGAAATTTGAATTGCTAAACATCTTGCGGACTACCATTCCTGTTGAGTCCCTTTTCACTTGTTTGAATTAGTAGTAAGACACTCAACTATTCTTGAACACATGCAACGACTGTAGCAATATAAATGTTGCATTAACAGTGTCTGGCAATTCCCTCCTGCCACTTTCATCCTCCAGGTTGCAACAAGCAAGCATGACCGTGTTTAATAATTTTTTTTCAAGTAATATCAAAGAATTTCTCTTGTCTATTACAATAAAAATCACCTTCTGACACTTCACTGTGGTTATTGAGTGCAGAAAATGCTGGCAGATACCCCCTCATCTCATATCAATTCGTCTGTTTCAACATCTCAAGGAATATTTCCAAATTCAATGATCGGAAATTGTGAATACCCAAATAGTGGGGCCTCCTCTTCTCTTTCCCGGCCGGATGCAGACATCAATGGCAGTGATGAATCTGATTTGTTCTCAATTTCATGGAATCAGGACTACGGTTGCTTAGCTGCTGGAACAAGTCATGGTTTTCGTATCTATAATTGTGAACCTTTCAAAGAAACTTTCAGGCGTGATTTAAAAAGTGGCGGTTTCAAAATTGTAGAGATGCTGTTTCGCAGCAATATCCTAGCGCTTGTTGGAGCTGTAGCAAATTCCAACTATCCACCCAATAAAGTTTTGATTTGGGATGATCATCAGAGCAGGTGCATTGGTGAATTCACATTTAGATCTGAAGTTCGTGGAGTGAAATTAAGACGTGATCGAATTGTAGTTGTTCTCGAGCACAAGATATATGTTTATAACTTCATGGATTTGAAGCTTCTTCATCAAATTGATACTATGGCAAATCCTAGGGGGTTGTGCTGTCTTTCACACCATTCAAATACATTTGTCTTGGCTTGTCCAGGTCGTCACAAAGGACAGGTTCGAGTTGAACACTTTGGACTGAATGTCACAAAATTAATCAATGCCCATGATTCCCAAATTGCATGCTTCACTCTGACAATGGACGGGCTTCTTCTTGCAACTGCTAGCGAGAAAGGCACTCTGATTAGAATCTTCAACACAATGGATGGGTCTCGTCTACAAGAAGTAGGTTACTCATCATGTACTTACTACTTAGTCACCGTGATAAACCATTAATATGCTGAACTTTCCATTTCATATTTTCCTTTTCCCAGGTTTTTTATCTTCATATCTGTATATGTGAGGTGGATTGACTTAAAAACATTTTTTTAATGCTTTATTTTGTTGAGAAGTTTTCTGTATTCGTATAATTGATTGAAAGCGAGAAAAAGAGGAAACTTACTTTATCCAAGTCAAGTAAAACATTTTCATTGTTGTGAATTTTTTTGTTGTGTTGCATAGTCCTGATTCTTGATCATTCTTAATTACATATAAAATATAACAATTTTTTTTGCATCTTTTGGAGGTCTCCTTACAATAACAATGTTTTAGCCTGTGTTGCTGTTTTTACATTTTTCTGACAAGAAGCTTTTACACCTCAACATTCTTGGGTTGTCCACGATAGTTTTGGAAGTGGAGCTTCTTTCCAATAGGAATCAGTTTGATCTTTATCAGTTTCCCTCTTTTCGTGTTCAATAATCGATTTTTCTTTCGTGTAGGTTAGAAGAGGGGTGGATAGGGCTGAAATCAACAGTATAGCTCTGTCTCCAAATGTCCAGTGGTTGGCAGCATCAAGCGACAAAGGCACTGTTCATATATTCAACTTGAGAGTGAGAGTGTTTGGGGAGGATAGTTTAATACGCCCAACTGCTGTCCAAGGGCCTGTACTACTTCATCAGAATTCTTCAACTGCTTTAGATCCCTTGATTTCTCCAAATACTGGTGCCAACCCCAATTCATCATTATCTTTCATGAGAGGTAAAATTGCTTTTCCTTTGTAATGCAGATCACTATTCAATGCAATCATTTTTTCCAGTTTACCAATTCAAATACTTATCCAGCTCAGGGATATGTGTGTGCCGTTTTTAGATTATTTTTAGGCCTTCATCATTTAGAAAATTTGATGGTATCTGAACTCTGAACTCTCCTGTTTTTATGAACTATGCTGATATAAAACGAGATAATACATGAGAAAAGGGGAAACTCCGAAGTCTCCCGATATATAACACAAATTCAATTTCTTGTGCTCTATTAGATTTACTTTTGGATTTGTGCAGGGAAACAACAACAATTTTTTTTTTCTTGCACAAATCATACATGAAATCAATTATTTTGCACATCAGACTTGTTTATTTTATCATTCTTTTGGTTTATGAGTTATCCACGTAGCATTACCTCTTTGATAATCAACTCCTTTCAAGCATGTAATAACATCTAGTAGAACCCATATATTTAAGGATGTTCTCTAAATCAACTCATGATTGTTAGCTTACTTTTAAGATGGAAAATTGCACGATATTTATGGCATATTATTTTTTTTGCTCTTACCTATTTTTCTGTGGAAACAATGTAGGAGTTTTACCAAAATATTTTAGCTCAGAATGGTCATTTGCACAGTTCCACTTGCCTGAAAACACTAAATTCATTGTGGCATTTGGATCACAGAACACCGTCCTGATTGCTGGCATGGATGGAAGGTATGTCTGTCATCATTTATTGTTACTTTTGACTCGTCAGTTGTGTGTGTTTAACCCCTGTTTTTCAAAAATTGAATCCTTGATTATTTTACATTTTCAAATAAAGTTGAAGTACACACAATATCGTAATTTTGCATGCTATTGAAATTAGTAGCTTGTTGGTGATCCAGGTTGGGCTTGTATGATTGAATAATTTTCTGCAGAATGCAATTTTATAGTCCTGCCATTGCATCTTGTGCTATTTTTATGATCATCCTGCATACTTTAATAGACACATTTATATAAGTTTTAATTTAATAGTTTTTTTATTTATAGACAACAAATATTAGAGTTAAAGGTTTTGTTAGTTTCTATGAATCGTAGACATACTGTTTAAAACTTCTCGTGTCCCTTAGCTCACAACAGAGCTACCTAATTGAGACATTTTAATGTAATAGTTGATATTTACTTATTGTTTAAAAGTATATTATTGGGTGAAATACACTAGCTTTATCATGACATTTTATGATTATGAAGAAAAAAATCATGAAGTTTTATATATAGTAATATGGAGTGGTTATTGTCTCACATACATGCCCACACATAATTTTCTTTCAAATTCAGAGAAAGTGTCAGTAGCTTCTTCTATACAATCACTGTTTCTGCATAATTTGTTTTTGTCTGTTATCTTTTCTCCTACATGCTTTGCAGTTGATCACATGTTACGATTTCATTATCCTCAAGAATATTTTTCAAATAATTAACACAAATTAGTGTACCCTTTGCAAATAAATAATTAAATTAAATTAGTATACCTCTCCCTCATCTCTTCTACTTCCTTTTAGCCTCTTCAAGATCATTTAATGAACTTGGTTCTCATCCTCACATACAACTTGTTTTTTGCATCAGTTTTTACAAATGCAGCTTTGATCAAGTAAATGGGGGAGAGATGCTGCAGAAGGAGTATGTTCGCTTCCTAAAATGTTAAATTAAGCAGAGATAAACTATTTCAGGCACTACAAGTCCTCGACGAGCTGGAAACTCTTCTCAGCATGTAAATATGATGTCACCAACACAAAGCAATAAACTCTTCTCCCTGTATGTAAATTCCCATCTCAGTTGGAGGATCTTCAGATTCATTGCTGTATATTTCGCTTGTAAATATCGTGGAAAAGAAAATCAAAATTGAAAAGGAGATATACTGACAGCAATAACTAAACAAATGAATTGCTTGTGGAATGTATAACTTGCACTATCATGTGGGAAATTTGACACTGCATGGCCCTCTGCATATGAAATATATGACAATATATGGGTTTACATGTACCAATATGACATGACTGTACGCTCTTATGTTTCACGTTCAATCCCTAAATATATGACCTTTTGACCAAATCAAGTGATTAAAAAACATGGTAGGGTTATTAAATTTATTAATAATTGATATTGATTTTACGATTTGTTTTTTGGAAATCGATATTCTTAAGAACAAAATGCAAGGAACTAAACATTAATCATTTGGGTAAGGAAACTCCAACGGCATCAACATAAAGCAATAAACTAAATTAGCCAGAATACGCTCAAATGATCAGAGGCATCTCCAACGCACCCTAATATTCGCCACTGTTAGCACAAGCATTTGCTTCATGGTAGGAATGGCACACTTTGACTTCCCAATCTAGCACCAAAAGCTTGCGAATTTGTTGAACCAAATGATATTATGTGCTACTCATAGACTTGTCACTGCATAGATTATGTGCTATTGAGACAAAGTTTGACACTTTTTGTGGGCAGTTATGCATGGGAGGCTAATGAGAAATGTTAGGAAACATAATATGCAGTTGCAATCGCCGTATTGTACGCACTGCGGTAACACGGCAAAACAATTCCTTCATATTTTGCATCACCATACGAAGGCAACGATAATTTGGTTAAACGTTGTAGCATTGGAAGATCGAACAAGTTTATGTTTAATTCACAGAAACTTGTTCAAATGACCAACTTGCCTACAAAATCATTTCACAAGATATTGTTGTTTTTGGACCAATGGCCCTTGGTTTTGTAGTACATTAAACTAATTGGCAGGGAAGAATTACAGTAGTATTGAAATTTGAGATCAGAACTTAGAAGAGAAACTAAATGATTGTGTATTTTGAGTATTGAATCTGGACCACTGTATGAGACTATCGTATTTTTTTTATAGAGAAACAAAAAATTAGTAATAAGCAATAACAGAATTACTAACAACTACTACAAGCTAATAAAAGTTGAAGTTTAACGTTGACCATCCACAATTAGTCAACGGAACTATATCCAATATTGTTTAATAATCAAAAGTTCTGATCTCAAACTTCAACTGATATAAGACTTCAATACTAAGTTCTGATCTCAAACTTCAATAATAAAGATTAATAGCTAATAGGATAGGAAGAGAAACTACTAGTGAATTCAACCCATCAACTTGTTGTATTCCATATCTTTTGAATCGATGATTATTTTTTGAATATGTAGACTTCAGAAAGAATATACATATTGGTTACATCAAGTCTTAAAAGGCTCTAATCTTTCCCCGTTGTGTATTATCATGAATGATTCTTTTCAGAGCCAGAAGCAAGCGTTAACACATTCATATTTTTAAGGTCTTAATATTTTTTAGGTTTTAACATAGCCACAATAAGAGCCTTAAAAATATGTCTCTCCTATTATCTCTCGTCGCGATGCGTCAACCCCATTGGACACGCTCTCAATTTCCGGGTATCATGGAGCCTCGCTTACTCCAAAGGATTTTAAAATACGCTATATCACAATATTCAAGGATTATATATTTTTGTCGAATGTGATACTGAACACTTTTCGGCTTTCTCTGAATTTGCAAGCATTAACAAACTTGCATCTACACTCTATCTCCTTTTGTGGTGGAGCCAGGTTGAATAGTTGATTATGATTTTGAAGTTCAAGATGAATAAAATCTGTGCATATTCTCAAGCTTGCCAATTTAGCTATTTTCAATCCTTCTAACTACAAAAAATCGAGCTATCTATTCCTGTTCAGAAACTTTGTGGAACCAAGAGAATTTTCTCTTCTATAAAACATGCAAGTACTCATGTACCAACGAAGAAAACAAATACTTTTCTGGTTCTACTTAACTGCTTGGTTGAGCTTGCTAATATCTAATCATTCACAATCTTGTCAACTACTCTTTAGATACTATTGGATATGTTTGGTTTAAGAAAATTCTAGTGGATTCATTTTCTTAATAATTTGGGAACCTGTTTGGTTGATTTACTCAATCATAAACCAAACGTGTTTTCGTAAACCTCTAGGATTTTTTTCTATTCAAGAAGAAATTGAGGGTTGTTAAACGTTATTTGCTCATCTATAGAGGTATCTAATTTACCACTTTGTATTGTATACTTCTATTTTTTTCATTTGTTATTGTTGTTATATATGTAGCATACCTCTTGTTTATACGTGTTCTTATTATTTTTTTCTTTGTTTTATGGGTCAGGTGCGTGTCTCTCCAAAATTATAAGGCACCTGTATTCTTTATTGATATGGTGTGTCTCTAACACTTACTTGTTTATTCAATTCACCATTTTATTTATGAGTTTTATTATTACATCATTAACATAACTAGCAAAATAGTGGAGAAATAAAGAGAGAGCATTTTGGAGAAATGGCACCAAGAAAATGCAAAGCTAAAGAAATGGCAGCGACTACGTCTGCAATGCCGGGAAGAGTAACTCGTTCATTGGTGACGAGTTCAGGTTCCAAGTTTGTCAAGTTACCAGATCCAAGAAAGTCACAGAGTATGAAGAAGATGGAGGAAAAAGCTGAAATGAAAGGGAAAGGTAAAGAAGGTTCTGCGGCTAAAGGTGAGAAAGCGGAAGAAGAAAACTCTAAGAACGTTCAAGAAGGTTTTGTGGCTGAAGGTGAAATCTCTAATAAGGTTCCAGAAGGTTCTGCGGTTGAAGGTGAGAAAGAGGAAGAAGAAAACTCTAAGAACGTTCAAGAAGGTTCCGTGGTTGAAGGTGAGATCTCTGATACAGTTTGAGAAGGTTCTGCGGTTGAAGGTGAGAAAGCAGAAGAAAACTCTAAGAACGTTCAAGAAGGTTCTGCGGCTGAAGGTGAAACATCAGAGGTTCCAGGGTGTTCTGCTGAACACAATGAGAATGAGAAGGAGAATGATGCTCTTTGTGTCGATGTTATTCTAAAGATAACGGAAGATGAAAGGATTAAAGAAGAAACTTATTCCATTTATGTTTGAAAATCTTAGTTTCAATTAGTTGTTTTTAATGGAATCTATTTCTTCTTTAATTCTTTGATCTTCTGTTATCTTTATCATAACATCGACACAAATAGCATCGTTTTCCTTATCAGTCTTGTTGTATTCAGCTGTACATTCTCATAGATTTCACCTTCAGCCAAGTGACCTTCTTGAATGTTCTTAAGAGTTTTCTTTTTCTGCTTTCTCATCTTCAGCCATAGAACCTTGTGGAACCGCCTCAGAGATTCCACCTTCAGCGAAACCTTCTTTAACTTAGAGTTTTCTTCTCCGCTTTCTCACCTTCAACCACAAAACCTTCTGAAACCTTCGAAGAGATTTCACCTTGAACAGTAGCTTCTTGAATGTTCTTAGAGTTTTCTTCTTCGACTTTCTCACCTTCAGCTGCATAACCTTCTTTACCTTAATCCTTCACTTCAACTTTTTTCTCTATCTTCTTCTTCTTACTCTATGAATTTCTCGGATTCGGTAACTTGACAAACTTGGAACCTGAACTCTTTGTCAATGAATGAGTTACTCTTGGCGTCGCCGACGAAGTCGCTGCCGTTTCTTCAACTTTGTGCTTTCTTGGTGCCATTTCTCCAAAATACCTTCTCACTTTATTTCTCCACTAGTTTGCTAGTTAGGTCAATGATGTAATAATAAAACTGATTAAAAAAATATGGTGAATTGAATAAACAAATAAATGTTAGAGATACACCCTAGATCAATAACGAATGGAGGTATATTATAATTTTCGAGAAGTACACACCAGAACAAGCAATATAACAAAGAAAGAATACTAACACCTGAACGAGAGGCTCACTACATAACAGCGAATGAAAGAAATAAATGAAAGTATACAATACAAAGTGGTAAATTAGGTACCTCTATAGATGAGCAAATAACAGCCCTCCCTTTCATTTTAAACCAAATATGTCCATCGAAACGATGCCATACTGCCTACAAACAGAAAGATTTAATAGTAAGTTTTATGTATTTTGTACATAAACTAGGCATGAACCATATATGTTGTTGGTCAGATTACATAAGATAAGATGCCTTTCTTGTCCTTCTTTCTCACATGTCTTTTTACAAAACCTTTATGCTTTCTTCATTACCTTCTTCTTCAAGCAAGCATTATTGAGTGCTTTTCCATGTTCAAACTAGAAATTGATAAATATAACTTAATTACTAAAGAACACTAGTCATCAACTAATAAAATCAATATCAAGAGAGCAAAATAAACATATAGTTTAGCCTTTGTTTTTTTTGGTTGATAAAATATAGTTTAGCCTAATACCTGGACTTCGTGAAAAATACATGTGCTGAATCCAAATTTGGAAGAGGAAGTCACAGAATCCAAATTTGATTGGTGATCATCTCTTTTAATATGTTACAGAATATCCTCACATGTCACTTGTGAGGTGTATAACTCTCAGAAAGATCTAGTGTCAAGTTTGAGATGCTCAATGAGATAGCCTGCAACCGGTGATTCTAAATTCTAATTCTCCTATCCTTTTACAATTTGCAATACAGATTGTGCATTAGATCTCAATAACAGACGATCCGGACCTTGCAGTTGTTGTCATAAGTCCTAGCCTCTTGTCTATTTGGAAAAACTATAGACATCAGCAGAAGTACCTAATTTACCACTTTGTTTTATATACTTTTATTTATTTCATTCACTGTTATGTTATGTAGCCTGTCTCTCGTTTATGGTGTTCTTATTATTCATTGTTTTATTGCTTGGTGTGTGCCTCTCCAAATAACAATGTACCTCTGTTCGTTATTGATCTGGTGTGTTTCTTAACATTTATTTGTTTATTAAATTCACCATTTTTATAATCACTTTTATTATTACATCATAAACATAACTAGAAAAATAGTGGAAAAATCGAGAGAGAGCATTTGGGAGAAATGACACCAAGGAAATGAAAAACCGAAGAAACAGTAACGACTACATTGGCGGTGCTGGGAAGAGTAACCGTTCATTGGTGAAGAGTTCAGGTTCCATGTTTGTCAATTTAACGAATCCGAGGAAGTCACTGAGTAAGAATAAGAAGATGGAGAAAAAAGCTGAAAAGAAAGGGAAATGTAAAGAAGGTTCTGCAGCTGAAGGTGAGAAAGCGGAAGAAGAAAACTCTAAGAATGTTCAAGAAGCTTCTGTGGCTGAAGGTGAATTCTTTGAGAAGGTTCAGTTGTTGAAGGTGAGAAAGAGGAAGAAGAAAACTCTAAGAACGTTCAAGAAGGTTCCGTGGCTGAAGGTGAAATCTTTGAGACAGTTCCAGAAGGTTTTGCGGCTGAAGGTGAGAAAGAGGAAGAAGAAAACTCTAGGAACGCTCAAGAAGGTTCCGTGGCTGAAGGTGAAACTTTTGAGAAGGTTCTGCTGAATACAACGATAACGAGAATGAAGACAATGCTTTTGTGTAGATGCTATGCTAAAGATAGAAGATAAGAGGATTAAGAAAGAAACTGATTCCATTAATGTTTGAAAATCTTCGTTGCAAATTAATTGTCTTTAAGGGAACTAATTGCATCTAAGATTTTCAAACGTTAATGGAATTAGTTTCTTCCTTAATCCTTTCATCTTCTATCTTTAGAATAGCATCTACTCAAAGAGCATCGCCAGCTTTTTCATTCTCATTGTATTCAGCAAAATATTTTGGAACCTTCTTAGAGATTTCACCTTTAGCCACAAAACCTTCTTCAACATTCTTAGAGTTTTCTTCTTCCCCTTTCTCGCCTTCGGCCATAAAACCTTATGGAACCATCTCATAGATTTGACTTTCAGCCACAAAATCTTTTTGATCGTTCTTAGTTTTCTTCTTCCGCTTTGTCACCTTCAACAACAGAACCTTCTAGGAGATTTCACCTCAGCCACAAAAGCTTCTTGAGAGTTTTCTTCTTCAGCTTTCCCAACTTCAGCAACAAAACCTTCTTCACCTTTCCCTTTCACATCTTCTTCTTCTTACCATGTGCCTTTCTCGGATCTGGTAACTCAACCAACTTGGAACCTTAACTCTTCTCCAATGAATGAGTTACTCTTCTCGGCATCGTCGACGTAGTCGTTGCCTTTTCTTCAGCTTTGTGTTTTCTTGGTGCCATTCCTCCAAAATGCTCTCTCGCTATTTCTCCACAATTTTCTTAGTTATGTTAATGATGTAAAAATAAATTTGATTAAAAAAATAATGTTGAATTGAATAAACAAATAAATGTTAGAGACACACACCAAATCAATAACGAAGGACCCAAGAGCACTTAGATGAGTTGGCACGGGTCTCTTCTAGCTTAACCAAGATCATAGTTTGAATCTAGGTTTGAGCATACATAAGCATTAAAACTCTTAGGGAAAGTTTGCTTGGGCAGTTGCGCGCGGAGGATATCTGGTTTAAAAAAAAAAATCATGACGAAGGTAAATCATAATTTTGGAGTGGTGTAGATCAAACCAAGTAATAAAAGTATAAAACCAAGAAAGGACAATAACACATACACGAGAGGCACACTACCTAAAAGCGAATAAAAAAAAGTATACAAAGTGGTATATTAGGTACTTCCGTAGGTGAGAGAAAAACGTGTTTAAGAGCCCTCTCTTTCTTCTTAAACCAAACATGTCCATCAAAATGATGCCATACTGCCTACAAACAGAAAGATTTAGCAGTAAGTTTTCTCTATTTTGTACATAAACTGGCATGTACTAATACTATGTTGTTGGTCAGATTACATAAGATTGCATTATATTTGCATTTTGACTTTTATTAAGGAAGTAATCAATCAACCAATGCTTAATTGTGAATTAAGATCATAAAATGGCATTACATACTATTACCGTGGGTTAAAATAATACCTCCACATACAGTTGCCATGACTTCTGAGTTGACAGAAACAGCAAGAAGTGCCTTTTCAGCAAGCGTTTCTTACAAAAATAAAACGCTTTCTTCATTACCTTCTTCTTCAAGCAATCATTATCGAATGCTTCTCAATGTTCAAACTAGAAATAACTATAACAAAAAAATCGATAAATATAATTTAGTTACTAAATATAATACTAGCCATCAACTAATGAAATCAATATCAAGAGAGCAAGATAAACATATAGTTTAGTGTAATACATGGACTTCGTGAAAGATCCAATGTCGTGCTGCGGAAGCCGGTGTGGCGGCTTATAGTGCTGAGAATGAGAAGTGTCTTTGCAATGTAATGAATATCGTTTTAACTCTCGGTGGCTACTTTCTGAATTATGGTGTTATTCTTCACCAGGGTTTCTCTATTTATAAGAAGAGTTCACATAGAAAAAAATACAAAATCTATCAAGTCTTAAAATGCTATAATCTTTTCACCGTTGTGTATTATCATGAATGATTCTTCTTCAGAGCCGGAAGCAAGTGTTAACACGTTCATATTTTTAAGGTCTGAATAATTTTTAACATGGCCACAGTAAGAACTTAAAGCAAAGAGTGAAGGAGTAAAGGTACCTGGATGCGAACGATGAGAATCAAAATCAGAAGTCGCAGAATTTAAATTTGATTGGTGATCTCCTCTTTTAATATGTAATAAGTGAAATAAAGTAAAAGTAAGAGACAGATAAAATTGCTTGTTTTTCCCTCAGTCACTCACCTACTAGCCTGTGATCGGATTTTTGATATTCTTACTAAGCCTCTTGCTTGTTTGGAAACATTCTCAACAAACTGAAGAGTTGCGTTGGCTAGTTCTCGACATACTTGTTTAAAGCAGGATGATAGTAGTAAACTAATCATTCTCCAAGGCTTAAAGTTTCCTAACTTTGGAAGTAAGAGCAATCTCTCTTCTATTAACTGCATGGTTGAGCTTGCAGAACCTGTATGATTGATTTTCTGAATCATAAACCAAACATGTTTTCTTAAACCACTACAGAATTTTCTCTATTGGATGTTTAATGTTATTCGCTCATCTATTTGTATAATTTTTTTTTTCTTTCACTTTTATGCAGTGTGCCTCTCATTTATGTGTTCTTATTATTCTTTGTTTTTATTGCTTGGTCTGGTGCGTGCCTCTCCAAAATTATAATGTACCTCTGTTTGTTATTGATTTGATGTGTATTCTAACATTTATTTATTCAATTCACCACTATTATTGTTTTTAATCAGTTTTATTATTATTTCATTAACATAACAAGAAAAATAGTGGAGAAATCGAGAGAGAGCATTCTGGAGAAATGGCACCAAGAAAACGTAAAGCTGAAGAAACATTAGCAACTATGTCAGCGATGCTGGCAAGAGTAACTCGTTTAGCAGCGAGAGTAAATCATTCCTTAGTGAAGAGTTCAGGTTCCATGTTTATAGAGTTACCGGATCGGAGAAAGTCGCTAATTAAGAAGAAGGAGACAAAAATGCTCAAGCGAAAGGTAAAGAAGGTTCTGCAGCTAAAGGTGAGAAAGCGGAAGAACACTCTAAAAAAAGTTCAAGAAGCTTCTAAGGCTGAAGGTGAAATATCTAAGAAGGTTTTGCGGTTGAAGGTGAGAAAGAGGAAGAAGAAAACTCTAAGAACGTTCAAGAAGTTCCGTGGTTGAAGGTGAAATCTCTGAGACGGTTGCAGAAGGTTATGCGACTGAAGGTGAGAAAGCGGAAGAAGAAAACTCTAGAACTTTCAAGAAGGTTTTGGGGCTGAAGGTGAAATCTCTTAGAAGGTTCTAGAAGATTCTGCTGAATACAATGAGAATGAGAAGAATGATGCTTGATGCTATGTTAAAGATAACTGAATACGAAATGATTAAAAAGAAACTGATTCCATTAATCTGTTACAATTGGTTGTCTTTAATGGAAATCGGTTTCTTATTTAATACTTCCCTCTTCTTTTATCTTTAGCATAGCATCAACACAAAGGGCATCGCCATCCTCATTCTCGTTGTATTCAGCATAATCTTCTAGAACCTTCTTTTAGAGATTTCACCTTCAACCATGGAACCTTCTTGAACTTTCTTAGGGTTTTCTTCTTCTACTTTTTCACCTGAAGCCATAGAACCTTATGAAACCATCTCATAGATTTCACCTTCAGCCACAAAACCTTCTTGAAGGTTCTAAGAGTTTTCTTCTTCCGCTTTCTCACCTTCAACAACAAAACCTTCTCATAGATTTCACCTTCAACCTTCAACCGCATAGGCTTCTTCAACGTTCTTAGAGTCTTAGAGTTTTCTTCTTCCACTTTCTCACTTTAGCCATAGAACTTTCTTTACCTTTCCTTTTCACTTCAGCTTTTTTCTCCATCTTCTTCTTACTCCCACTTCCTCAAATCTAGTAACTCGACAAACTTGGAACCTAAACTCTTCACCAATGAACGAGTTACTCTCATCACCAAACGAGTTACTCTTCCCGGTGTCGGCGATGTAGTCACCATCGTTTATTCGACTTTGCCTTTTCTTGGTGCTATTTCTCCAAAATGCTCTCTCTCTCTATTTCTCCACTATTTTGCTTGTTTTGTTAATGATTTAAAAATAAAATTGATTAAAAAAGTAATAATGGTGAGTTCAATAAACAAATAAATGTTAAGAGACACACACCAGATCAATAACGAAGGTAAATTATAATTTTAGTGAGGTACGGATCAGACCAAGTAATAAAACAAAGAAAGAATAATAAGAACACATATTAATGAGAGGCATGCGAGCGAATAAAAAAAAGTATAGAATACAAAGTGGTAAATTAAGTACCTCTATAGATGAGTGAATAATCAATAATGTTTAAAATCCCTCTCTTTCTTCTTAAACCAAACATGTCCATCAAAATGATACTGCTGCCTACAAACAGAAAGATTTAATAGTAAGTGATAAGTGCTCAAAAGTAACATATTTTATGTGTTAATCTAGGCATTTTAGTGACTTGTTCTGCAAGTTATCTAAGGAAAAGCTACAAAATTATGTTCTTTTAACCATTTATGCTTTACATGCCTGATTTTCCCCCCTTTTTATGCAGGAAATGACAAGCAAGGGACAAGAAAGAAGCTGATGAACTAAAGTCAGTACGCTTAAGCGTCCTCAGCACGCTTAAGCGTACACAATGCTGAGAGCAGCTTCCTGTACGCTATTGGTACGCTGCCAGCACGCTCCCAGATTCAGAGAGTACGCTTAAGCGTCCTACTGTACACTTAAGCGTACTAGGTCCAGTAGCAAACCTTCATGTACGCTAATTACACGCTTCTTGTACGCTTAAGCGAACTTCGTCAGATGCAAGTGGATAAGGCACACGTGGCTGTTCCCAATTGGGCAAAAGAAGATTTTCAGGTGGTACGCTTAAGCGTACCCCTGTACGCTTAAGCGTGCTGGCACGATTTTGGCCCATATAAATAGCTTTCTCTTCTCCTTCCAAGACATGATTACATAGTTTTTGATATTTTTCTGGTTTTAGAGAGAGATTAGGGTATTTTCTTGAGAGAGAAACACAAAGCAAGGTAGTTAGGAGTAGATTCAACCCAAGATTTGTTGAGACATCATGGATC
>Ga0228711_1005333_pt1 | contig 19580 bp, 11 predicted proteins | sample MedpolnodulmetaG_2_FD_177996 | JGI IMG/M metagenome (GOLD analysis project Ga0228711, IMG submission 177996) | Root nodule microbial communities from Medicago polymorpha collected in Santa Monica, California, United States - brown nodules | ecosystem: Host-associated > Plants > Roots > Nodule... | reverse complement strand
GGGGGGGTCAATTTTACAAAATGGTGAGAATAGAATGACTAAAACTGCAATTAAGTCAACCAAATAAAATATTGTCTATCATTGTTTGAGTTTGTCGGTGTCATTTCTACTAAGATGTGAAACTCACCATTTTGTCGATGTAAGTTGGATTGAAAAGTCAAAGATCTAAAATCTAAGGATGGAAAAGAGGTCAAATAAAAAAAAGTATTGAAAACAGTCATGGAGTCATGTGAAGCTATAATGGAGTTTGATTGTGCAGCATCATGTCTTGATTCTCTACGTTTGTTCAAAATTATATGTGCAAAGTTTGCAAAAACTTTGGAATATGTTGGAGGTATTAGATTGGGGCCAGTGAAGGAGAAACTAGTAAGGGCTTAGATTGATTGCATTATGCATATTGAAAATACAACAAAAAAACATGGTCGAATATGCCCACAATAAGTTAAAAAAGTATAAAGGGATAATTGAGGTGATATATGTAAAAATTGAGCTCTAACTAATAATTTAATAATTTTGTAGCAAATTGAGATACAAGTCTTGTTTCAGTAGAGCATGATTTTAATGAAACACATATTCAAAGGAAAGATGATGTAGTCAAAGTTGGTTGGAAAGATATCATTAGTGCATTGCATTCGATTGTAGATGTGGCAAATCGATTAGAGAGTTGTGGTATGGATAAATTCAAATGTGGTTGCTTAATTAGGACAACATACAAATTGATGTGTGTGTAATTATTAAGATGTTGCACGATAAACTCATTCATTTGTATGATATTCACACTCATTGAAAGAGGTTACATTTCAACGATGTTTGTGTATTTAATGAAGATCGTCCATACTATCTCTTCTTCCTAAATGGGAGGAGATGCAAAGTCCGTATATACTTTGTCTCTCTTTATTACAAGTCTCGAGGGTGTTTCGGATTATAGAGCCCAAACTAAGCGAAACATATTTGGATTGTATAACTATAGATTGGTTGCTGATTTTGAAGTTGTCAAAGATATTTTTTAAGCTCATTCGGATTCATTAGTTATAATGATGATGCCTCATACCATTAACCTATATGTTTGCATAGAATGATTAGTTATAATAAACTCAATCATGCTCAAGGTGATGTGATAGTTGTAGATGATGATATAATAGTTGAAGACCTTGAGAAAGATGAAGAAAATAAGAAAGTTGAAGATGATAAGAAGGTTGTAGATGTTGTCAAAATTTATGATGATGGTCTTGAGAGCGTCGAGGATAATATTGTAGATCTCACAAAATATTAGTTCAAATGTATATGATAGGGGAACTAAACATGTTTTACATATACAATGATATTTAGATATAATTATCTATGTTTTTCGTTGGTCAATATGCATTTGTGATGTTGTTTATTAATGTCTGATGCGTTTGGATTCACGAATCTGAAACTCCAAAAATACACTTCAGACCATAATTCGAACAAGGGTAAAATTGATAAATGGTAGGACACATGAGAAGATGGGGAGGGGGTGGCAAAAAAAAATTTCACGTGAAAGAGACACCACATTTTAGCACAAAACCTTAAGACATTGAGTTTATGGGTTCTCTCATTTATATGTTATTCAACTTTCTCTTTTCCAAGCAATGCAACCTCACACTTGCCACAACAATCTCCCCATGAAGTCTAAGTCATCAATTTATTATGCTCCCTCTCAAGTGGAAGCTTTTTCATGCAGTTGTCGCATGCACCATTTAGACATGTCTTTTGATCACCATTATCGGGAAGACTTTCAACACAATGAGCAGGTCAAACTCTTCGTCAAACTATCAAATCTGATATCATTGGTGGGTCGTTGGGAACTTGTGAGATCATCCATATTAGGCCAAGAGCAATCATATTAGTGAGATAGACAATACATTTTACCCAAAAATCTTTAAAAATTGCGTTTATATACCCTCTCACTTATATGTTGCTCAACCTTCATTTTTCTAAACAATACGGGACTTAACTAAGCTCACACCCCAAGACACGATGCACATATATATAAACACATGCAAGTATTACTTTTAATACTTGGTAATAAACACATGCAACATCCTTTAAACAAACCTATCACTTAAGTTGGAAATAATAACGATAAGAATTGGTCACAAATAAAGAAAAATTATTATTAATTAAAGTGACACTAATGAATATTTAACAAATTGTTTTCAAGATATTTGAACCTCGTCCTTTAAAGTTATAGAGCATACCCTTACAACTAAGGTGACAACAACTAACTACCCTTACCAACGATCAAATGAATTTCCAAACAGAAACAGAGTTAATTGGTGTTCCCTTCCATCCAACAAGAAGACAATGACCATTCATATCAAACGTACAAGAATTTCCACAAGGAAATCTTTTAGCCACCAATTCAGCTTGATACAAAGACTTCATACTCAATTCTGTCTCCACCATTCCAAATCTTGTGAAAAATGCTCTCCACACATCAATCTTCACATTCGTACTCTTCCTTTCAACTCCTTCAGCCAAAATATTCCTAATACCATAACTGAAGTACAATGATTCTATAATCATTCTGTTCTTCTCATCACCTTTCATACAATCTTCCAAACAATCAAAAAGCGCACTAAAGTAAAAAAGTGCTTCGATGAAACGGTTCACAAAAGATTTAGAATTGTGATTAGCTTCAGTCTCAGCTACAACCATTACAATAGGATTTATAGTTCTAACCACTCTCATGATTGTTTCAAGTTGGTCTGGTTGTTGAATATTGCTTCTAAGAGCAAATTGAGAGTAAACCGCAATGGTTTCCTCAGAATCTTTCTCGAAAAGATCTTCTCTTAGATGTAACAAGTTAGATACAATAATTGTATTGAACGAAAAAGGTATGTTCAAACTTTGTGCAAAATCCTCCAATCTTTTCCCGGTGTCTTCAACTATAAGCTTTGAAGTGCATCTGTTTCCGGTAGCAATAGCTGTTATCTTTAGAAGCTCAAGTGGACATTCGGTTCTCAATTGAAGCGCTTGCATTAGGATTGTCCACTGCAACCCTTTCCGAATTTCGAGATCAATAACATGAATCTTCTTTGCATCTTTAAGGTTTTCTATTAAAGCTTGTACGCATGTGAACATTGAAACTTTAACAAATGGAAGCTCTTCGAAAAATGCAATAAGGGTTGGATTTAGATCCTTGCTAACCTCTTCAGGATCAAATAAAGATTCTATCTTTTGCGTATTGTTAGATGGAACTCTACCTGTTTCTTTGTCGATTCTTTGGCTAAGTGCTTCGACAAAAAAATGAACCACACGCTTAACGGGGTTACCTGTCTTCGAAGATAAAGAGTTGATATGTGATAACAATTTTCTAGCGCGTTCAAATTGTTGATATCCAACTTTTTCAGCGCAGGCCAAAAGTGATTCAGCAATTAAAACATCTTCTTTCTCTTCTTCGGAGAGACTGGAGAAAGACAAACCAAAAGGATGATTAAGAATCAAACCTGATATAGATTCTGAGGAAGATGATGATTGTATGAACCTTGTTCCAGCTATCTTCATGATATCTCCAGCTGACAACTTGCTCTCATTTTCATTATCTGTGACTAAATCAAAATCATTAACAGGATGAAGGACTTTTCCTTCATCCGGTAATAACCTCTTGAATCCTTTGCCATAATTCTTCAATATGTCGACTGGTGTTAAAGGCGATGGTTGGTAATATTGATTGTCTTTTTTTGTGTCACAAAATGGAAGAATTCTTGTAGGACATCGTTGTTCATCAAAGTGAACCATGTCAAAGTTTAAGTTATCAAAAGTTTCATAATCTTGATATGGCTGCTGTTGTTGATGATAATATTTTAGCAACCCTTCTTCTTGCAATGGATCATCTTGAAAGAAGCCAAAATTAGAGCAAAGAAACTCAGTTCCATTACAGTCTCCTAGATCTTCTGCTACAGAAAATTGAACATTTTTCATTGTATCAAGTCCCTTGGTATCCCAGAAAGTATTATTGGATGAACCGAGTTTATCCTCAGTTACACCAATATTGAACTCACCAAATTCCCACAAGTTTTCCATCACAGATTCAAACAATTTTTTTTTAGTATTATGAGTTTCAACTAATTATTTTCTTTATGCACTTCATTCTCTATATAACAAGATTAACAAGATTGTGATTATTGTTATAAGTCATTGTCATACTTTGCTTTATTTTAATAATAATGAACCTTTGTTGATTAAGTAAATTAAGGTATAGTTTGTGCTTAGTTTAATGTGAATTTAACTAGCTGTAACACTAAATCCGTCCAGTAAAGTTAACATTGATGTTGTCATCATCGTGATAATGTGTCGATATGATAAATGTGGCTGGGATACAAAAGGTCATTAAAATTGATAATAAACAAAAAAACTACTCATATAAGAAAAAACTGACAAGGTATATTCAGACAAATATTCTTTTATTTTTTTGAAATTGTCAAGAGGGCACATAATCCAGCAAAGATGGCGTTAGTGATGACAGGAAAATAAGATGGTGAATTACCGGCTGAATTCTAAAATTTTGAACTTATTCTTTTGATAACAAATGAGAAATAAAAAAAGAAAGAAAACAAAACGAAGAAGAGACCCTAACTAGAGTCGAACAAACTCAACGCCCATAATATTAGCTAAGAGAATAGATGACATGTCAGGGGAGGCTTCATGGAAGATAACAAAGTTATCATTGTCACTCAAAGCACTCTTCTTAGCTAGAAAGTCAATTGTAACATTACCCTCATGCAAAATGTATTGGAAAATAACCACCCAATCTCTAAGCAGAAGCTGCTTGATAGCTCATAACAAATTTCTAAAATTTTGAATTTGATTTTGTTTTAGGAAAATGTTATCAAGTCCTTCCCATTTTATATTTGTCATGTCCCAAATTAATGCAAAATAAATAACTTAAATACCCCTATCTCTTAAAAACCGAAAAATTCAACTCATGGTCAATATCCTTCCCCACATTCCATTCATAATTGTACTCAGACTTAAAGGGTACCTGCAAATAGAATCCATTGAAATTTTTATATTTAATATTTGAGAAATTATACTTCCACTGTTCCACATACTCTTTTTGGACATTTAAGACCAAGTTCCTTGATCAATAAATTAAGAAAGTGGAAGTTTAAAAGGCAAAAATCATCAAATTATGAACCACATCCAGTTGCAAAGGACCATAATAAACAGGTGTAGTTGATATCCTCAACGGCTCAAATGAGCTTCTACACCGTGGACCTTGGTCTCACGACCGTTGTGAAAAGGAATCATTTCAATGTCCCAGTAGCTACGAAAGGGTTTGCAAGTTGCTACTTTGGGACACACCATTAGAGCTAGGTCTCATTACACTTATTCAATTACTACAACGTTTTTCATAAGCTTGCATGATTTTATACTGGTTGCATTTTTTTGTTCTTTTGTAGTTTAATCATGTACATGTTCCATTGAGTATTTTTTTCACCTTCTGACGATTATAGTTCAAGCTAATTATGCTGCTAGCCTGGTATCACCTATTACTTATAAGCTTGAAAGGGTAACAAAGATTATAGTGTCATTTGATCATCTTTTAATCAATCGATACAATATTATCTTCAGAGTATCATATGTTCGCTATCTTTTCTAAGCATAAGACATTTTCCCCTTTGATCCATGGATTTGTTACAAGTTTACCTAATCTCATTTCCAAGACAAGCAAAGGTTGCATAGGTCATTTGAAATAACATCGAGTGCTTATGACCTGTTTGCTTAATCACATAAAATAGATTTAATCCGCGATAAATGTACTCAAAATGCATTAAGTCTTTCAACATAGACTCAGCAGATTCATTCTTAAAATGACCAAGAGACATTGTAATAAGAAGTGCAACATAACATTTATTCCATTTTAGAACGTGAATAAGCAGTAATATCAAGCTTTGGATTGTCCTGCTTTTACCAGATCTTCGAGTGCCTTCAAAATCTGTGGCTCTGTCATGCCTTCCAGTTTGATGCCTTTCTCAACACCCAAATCTAGTATTAATGATTAAATTATAGGATGTTAGGATATATCACAAATAGATAATCGGAATAATGCAAATGAAAAGGATGAGCTACAACATATGATCAGAAATGTGAACCATCTTTGAAGAGTAAGTATACCAAAATTTACAGTATGTGACTTAATTTTCTTTATGCATTCAAGGCCATCCACAATACGCAGAGTAATCTTAAGTAAAAATCACAACCAAATTGACATTATACACAACTTCTAATTGGGTCAAGTTTTTTTAACCAACCAATAAGGGGGGAAAAGTTCTTCCAACTCCAATTTTTCCATTCATTAGTACTTGAAGGATATCAAACTCCTTGCGATTCATACAAACAAATGTTTGTAAATAAAAGTCAAAATTGATATAATATTTAAAATTAGTTTTGGACAGACTGCTCATACTATAATATTCTCATCTCTGAAGGCGTAGCCTAGTGAGTAGGGTTGGGACACCAAAAGAACACTATACATGAGACCCAGATACTAACAAATTTATCCCCCTCTAACAAATTAACCACCAAAAGAACGCTATGAGTTATTGGCCTTTAACATTGAAATGAATTTAAGGGAACAGTGCTGATTACCATATTTTCGGTGTTCTTGTAACACGAAAAAAAAAAAAAGAAGAAGAAGCATATTTTCAGTGTTAAAGCATTATGTTAACTTCCTACAAATCCAAGTTAAGGAACTAAGGAGAACATGGAATGTGAATGCAAATCACATGGTACGAAATGCAGAGTAAAAATGAAAGAGGTTTAAGATGGGCGATACCATATCTTGCCCACAATTGGGGTTCAACTCCACTGCATTCACGGATCAATATGGGCAGTTTTGGGTTCAATGTCTTTAGTTCCTTATAATTCTTTTCAACAAAAGCCCTGAGATAAGAAAAAATAGAAAGAGCTCATTAAAGATTCAAGTATGTATGAAATTTAATAAAAAAAGATTTTTAAAAATTAATGCTATGAAATTTTAGGTCCAAAGATAGGGAAAAAAATAATATATAACCTTGCAGATGAGCTTGCAGGTGATGACTGGCACATCAGAAGTCGAAGCTCTTTGATGTTCTTTGAAAGTTGTCCTCTCCATGCCATTGCTTTTCCAAAGCACAAAGTTATAATATTTGTGAGACTTTACCTCATCTTAAAGCAAGGAAAAAAGCGGATAAAGATCTAAAATTAACAACGCAGGCTAGACTACAGCCGACATCTAGTGGTAGTCTGACTTTAAAAACCACGAGATGTTGTTGATTACTTTTTCAAATGTAGTAGCCATGATTTTCTCGTATGCTTCACAGTTAACGAGTTAATCACTGCTAGAGGTTCAGAGAGATTAAGGAGGGACTACAATTACAAAGACGTTAAGATTTAAGAGTACTTTGCTTGCCCGGTAATCCTACTTAGGAAACGCCCCTGTATATTCATCTTAACGACTTTTACAATTCAAAAAGTGTTTATGCTGGTTTGCTATTCAAACCAGTATTGTCAAATAGCGGCTATAATGTGCTCTGGCGCTATAGCATAACGGAACATGAACAAATTTCTATGGTGTGTGACACGCTATTTAGTACGAAGTGTTATCAAGTAGTGGCTGTGGCGGTGCTATAGCACGTAATGGAAACTGAACATACTGCAATTTTCCACGATCCGCAGTTGACAACACTGATTCAAACTCAAAAAAGATTTTGCAATGTGAAAAAGATACACTCAAGAACAACTTTTTTGAAACCTAGTGGCTTTTTGAATGGGATTTAAGCAAATAACAATAAATTGATACCTTCTCATTAGCATGGTGTCATAGTTTGACAATTCATCTTAATGTGTATTTTGAGTTTCCAAGTAAAAGACTTGTAAGCTATAACTTCTTAAGATTGATTTTCTTTTTTACTTCTAGTTAATGGCTTATTGCTCCTTCATCTTTCTGGAAAAAAAATGTTGAAATTTTAACCGAAGACTTAGGACTTGTTTGGATTGGCTTATTTTTAAGCTTATGCAAAACAGCTTATGAAAATAAATAAGCTTTTATGTATTATTTCATAAACTTTTCAAAGTAGTTTATGAAAAACCAACTTATGAAGACAAAATTATTGTTAGTGAGAGAAAAGCTTATTTATTTGCATAAGCTATTTTTCATAAGCTAAAAAAATAAGTCAATCCAAACAGGCCCTCATTGTGTGGAAATTTGGACCAGTCCACTTTTACTTTTATCTTTCAGTAAATAGTAAATAACAAAGTTAATCCTTAAAATTGTAGAACAGTATCACCCTAATCCACCACCTTATCAATTTCAAAATAACCCCTCAAATTGCAAAATGTTAATCGAACTTCTTCCTTAGGGGCCCATTTGGATTAGACTTATTTTGAGCTTATGAAAACAGTTTACAAAGATACAATTTTCGTTAATGAGAACTTATAAATTAACAAGAAAGCTTATATATTTGCATAAACTGTTTTTCCTAAGCTCAAAATAAGTCTAATCCAAACGTGCCCTTAATCTATTATCAAACGCATCTCTAACATTACTTAATTTCAAATTCTTCCCCGAAATTTCCATCAAAGGGACAAATTTGATTAAGATTTTACAATTTGAAGGATCATTACGGAATATGCATAATGTGAAAGATTAAATTAGGTTTAAGATCAGAGTAATTACGAGAAAAGCATAGAAAATCACAGAGTTAATAGTTGAATTAAAATTGACAGAGGGGTTGTGAATATACCAGCGAGATGCGATTTTCAAGGAGCAGCAAAAGAGTGAAGAATGTGGACGGAAAATTGACCGGCGACGGTGGTCGGTGGATCTCCGGACGGAGCTGCGGGTGGAAGGTTCAAATGAGAGATGAAAAAACGCTAACTTTCTCCTCCATATGACTCTTTTTAGTTTTGCCTGAATTTTCCAACAATAGATAAAATTACAAAAAAGTCCTTTTTCATTTAATAAAGTATTCCCAATAAATATACCAACTTCTATTCCTTATAAAAAATTTCATCTTCACTTTTGATCCCTCTTCTAGGATAAACTCATGTATAATTCATATTTTTGAATAAAATTTTGCAGAAAAATTCATAATATTATAAGAATCTTTTAAAAAAAATTAGAATTTTTTAACAAAACATGAATTTAATATGAATTTTTATATTTTTTACGGTTAAAAATTCATATTTAATTTATCTTTTGTTAAAAAAATTCTAATTTTTTTACAATATTATCATTAAAAAAATACAAATATTAACTTAAAAATAAGGATCAAAAGTAGTATTGAAAATTTTATTTGGACTAAAAGTTGAAGAAAATTTTTATAGGAACTAAAACGAAAAGTTGATATATTTATAGGGACCAAAAACATATTTGGGTTAATACCAATTTTGGTCCCTGTAATATTAGCGAATTCCGGTTTTAGTCATTGTAAAAAAAAGTTTATATTTTGTACCTATCATTTTAGATTCTTCCACTTTTAGTCCCTCGATTAAACACATCAGCAAAATTTGCTGACATGTCTTGATGACTGTGTAATTCTTTTATTTTTTATTAAATTTATTTTCACGTGGCTTTTCTATGATTTATAATTATTTCATTTTTGAGGGATATGATTTATACTTATTAAAAAAAAACTTTTAAACATTATTAAAGTAGAAAAACAAAAAAATTGAAACAAAATACCAGACCCTCGTCATCTTTTTTTTTTGGTTCCAAACCCTCTTCATCTATTTCTTTGTTTCACATTTTTTGTTTCAACCCATCCCATTTTGACGCAGTACGGAAGCATAGGCTAATGAGCGCTGAACCTAGGTAGAAAATAACAAGTTTGTAAACGACAAACCTGTAAAAATAGGGTTTCGGAATCCACCAGAATTGAGAGTAAATCTCGAATAATTTTTATTGAATCAAAAGTGTGTCTCTTAAACTACATAAGTTCTGTTTATATAGTGAAAGAAATAACAAACCCGTGGACCGAAATAAAATAAAACAAAATAATAATAGAAAGTTCTAGAATATTACTAAGATTTGGCTAAATAATAAATACTACTAAATTACCAATAAAACCCTCCTGCATCAGTCTTCTCCACCTCTGAAGAACTCGACCTCGAGTTCTCATCATGATAAAGAGCTCTCATGCATGTTGACTCCCTCAATGAACAAGAGACCACCCGGATCCCATTGTTGGAATTGTAAAGTCTTCGTGGGAAGAAAAAAAGAATATCCAGTGTCACCTGAGTCAAATTTCATAGAGTATTTTGCTTTGATTTTTATCTGCATGTATTTGCCATTAACTTGAATTAAAGGGACTCTTGAAACTTCAAAAGAGGCAGCACTATGCATTGCACTTGACATGATAGCATTACAGCTGTAATTATCCACTACACAAAGGGAGACTTGTGATAGAGAAAAAGCTAATTTTTTGTATTCTCCTCCAAGATATGATTCCAATAGCAAGGCATTATTTGATATAACCAACACACACAATTGAGTGCCTTCCCTTGCCACTTCTGGTGTATCGAGTTTAGAATAAGAATAACACCTTTGTTGTGTTGCAATTGAAAGAGTACTACAAACATGGACAATTCATGAACATAAATAATGCCTTGTATATCTCCACTCACGATGTGTAATTTTGCCCACTGGATTATGTTTCGGCAATGAAGACCTAAACTTTCATTCGATATTTCTTCTTGACCAGATATGAGTTCAAGAAGAATAACGCCAAAGCTATAAACATCACTCTTGTCAATTAACTGTTGGGAAATATAGTACTCAGGATCAAGGTATCCTACTTCAAGTGTTCCTGCTGCTGCTATTAGAATCCTCAATGCTTGTTGTAAACCAGCTCTCACATTTTCTCTATCAATTGAATTCAATTTGTAGCTGATCCTTCCCTTGGCAATGTGTTGGTCTAGCAAGGCAAGAACATCATTAGGAGTAACATAGCCATAACAATGACCCATAATTTTTCCATCTGGTCTAGGACCAAATGTGATTAAATTGCCAGCATAGTTATGGCCACCAATATGAGAACATGCCAAAACTGATATCTGATCTTTCAATCCTCGGAGCTGAATTTCTTCATTGAACTTGTCAATAAGCACAGAGCTATAAACACCACAACTCACGTCGCGACTTCCATCAGCGCACACAAAAATATATGAACATGCTATCACATCTTGCAAAATTCTTGTAATTGGTTCACACTGTCCATCCAAAATCATTCCACTCATAACTTCTTTTGGTAGTGAGGGAGTTGACTTAGATTGGCCTTGCAATAGATACTTTTCAATCAAACTATCATCATACTGATTTACACGACCTGATTTCCCAAGCAAAATCAAAGAATTTTGTTTATGTTTGCTTGCAGGAAGTGGTGGAGGCAAGGTGAAATTCCGTGTCACTTGAAAATCCACGAGAATTTTTTGATAGCTTCGATCCGGAGGTTTGGGCAGTGACGACAGTGTATTCTTCATATTTGGAGGTTCCGGCGGCTCCGATGGTTTTGGCGGTGGTAGAACGGTAACATGTTGATATAAATCTGGTGGTTCCGGTGGCTTGGGTAAAGAATTGCTCTTTTTAGCGGGACTTGAATTAATCTTTTTAGTAGGACTCAATTCATTATCGATTTTGGAAAGTTCTCTGCTTCGCTGCTTCTCAAACACAATTTCAGCTAACAAACCTTGTTTTCGTTTCCCTGACTGTTCCAATTCAGATTCATAGCTCCCTTTTGACCGAAGAAACAACCTGAATAGAGTCTGAATTATCTGATGGCAACCAATTACCTGAGAATAAAGGGGATGCCCTTGATTTTTGAACATCATCTGCCACTGAATTTTCTAACTCATCAACATCCAATTGAATAACAAAGTCGTTATTTCTATCTTCTTCAGTATGCTTAAACATTTCCAAAATCACCTTATCATCTGTGGTTGCACTCTTTCTGTCTTCTTCAATTTGTTTGACACTTCCAACCTCATCACTCGTCGGTACCTTCAACCCTAGAAGAGATGCAAAAGGTGTCGACTTCCCATCAGTCTCCTCAATACTAACAATAGGTTCGGTGACTGAATGTTCTCCAACCATACTAATAGGTTATGTAGTTAGTGGAAAGCCGTTGTTTATCATCTCATCCAACAAATCAGTCTCCTCCACACTAACAATAGGTTCGGTGACTGAGTATTCTTCGACCGGTTCCGTCGGAAACACTTCGGTCGTCCGAGCAACGTCGATCTCCTCTGTCAACGTTGTAAGAATTCTTAGAATATATGATATCAACACAGAATGTCTAGCAATATCTTTAATTGGCTTAAGTGAGTTATCTGCCATTCTGGAAGCATGTCTCAAAAGATCGGTCAAGGAGTAATCTTTGTTGTAACAAAACAGACAACGATATATTGAATCAGAGATTTCAAATTGGTAGTAATCATCCTTCAACTTTGTGTAATATCTACGCTCATAGTATTCCAAATCAGATTCATTGGCATGTTTTGATTTTCGGTACGTAACAATAGTAAGGATGTTATTACAAACCCTAATAATCAGAATTGGTTCTCCTCTGTTCGGATTGTTTTTGTTGTTGTTGTTGTTGTTGTTGGCGTTGTTGTTGTCAACCTTAGCTGTCCACGCTACCATCTGGTCTAACAAAGCTTTGATGGTCGTGGTAAGAGTCGGGGTTATGCCTGCAAACTCTTCCCTCGTCATCAGTTGATCTCCCATGGCTGATCCATTAGAAAAAGAACAGGAGAAACCTGCTCTGATGCCAACTGACGCAATACGGAAGCGTAGGCTAGCAAGCGCTAAACCTAGGTAGAAAATAACAAGTTTGCAAACGACAAACCTGTGAAAATAGGGTTCCGAAATCCACCAGAATTGAGAGAAAATCTCGAATAATTTTTATTGAATCAAAAGAGTGTGCGTCTTGGGCTACATAAGTTCTGCTTATATAGTGAAAGAAATAACAAACCCGTGGACCGAAATAAAATAAAACAAAATAATAATAGAAAGTTCTAGAAAATTACTAAGATTTGGCTAAATAATAAATACTACTAAATTACTAATAAAACTCTCCTGCATCACATTTCAAACACTCTCTTATTTCTAAATGGGAAAATTCTACAAATATTTTTTTTACTGTTTTTTATTTCTAATTGATGATATTTAATACTCCCTTCGTCCCAAATTATAAGCAAAAAAACCTCCATTTCCTTTGTCCCAAATTATAAGTAAAAAAGATCAACTTTTATTATATTTAATTATGTTTTTTCAAAAAATTATCTTTTCCAAAGGAAAATTAAATGCAAAGTGCATTCAATTTGCTTTCTTTTTTATTTTCTCTATAATCAACTACCAATGAAAATTGTTTTTACATCTTCCTATAAAACTTATTTCAAAGATAACACAAAAAACTATGTTACAAACTACTATGTTTTAGTTTTCTTAATAAGTGTGATTTTTTTTTTGCTTATAATATGGGACAGAGGGAGTAGAATTTAATTAGTATGCGATGAAATTGTACCATTATTTTACGCATGTAGTAAATGATGTTCTATCAACTCAATTAATGAATATGAACACTTGGTTTCCAAGATAAACAAATTGAAGTGTAGTCTATCTTTAACAATTTATAGATAGATTATGGAAATAATGTACTTCTTCCGTCCCATATTAGATGACCTATTTGACAATGTGTATTATTGACCTGATATACTTTGATCCTATTTTTCTATAATATCATACTTTGACTTGGATTCGGCTCGATGAATATTTCCAAAATATTAAATTTTCATAATTTTTTTTAATAGTTAATTAAAAATATTAAAGATAAAAAATATGAATTGGTGTGTGTGAAAAAGTCAACTATGCTACCTACTATGGTACTGAGGGAGTATCTATCTACTCAAAATTACTACACTTCAATTTGCTTACGATACGTTTGAAGTTTAAAATAAAGGCTTCACACTCACTCTCACGATATCAAGGCCTCACGTCTACTTTCATATTAATTCTTAAGATAAATAAATAAAAAAATGTCAAAAAAATAGGATATATAAAAAATGGTTAAATATATTTTTGGTTTAATATACATATCTTTAACATGATATGACTTAAAAGTAGAGACAAAATATACGGATAGATTTTTTTTGAAGACTATTGAAGAAAATTTTTAAAAAAATTCAAATCAAAAGTTATAAGGACAAAAAACATATTAAACCATGAAAATGTTAAAAACATACTTAAGTTTGATAAGATCTGAATAAAAAAAAAAAGATACAACGATCCTTTTCTTATTACACTTTTATTTATTTAGATTAGATATTATTCTCATTTATCTATCACACAATTTGTTTTGGAGGGTTGGGATCACAAGCACACTCGTTATTAAAACACACAGGAGGTTGTTTGGTTGGACAATCAAGCTCTTTGACAATTTGAGGCTTATGACAATCTTTATCTGTCTTACAATATAATGTCAATGCTTCAAATTCCATGTACATATCTGCAAGAAATAGAAAATACATAGTAGTATTAAACATAAGAAAATGTTTGTATGCAACATTTAAAAGAGATGAAGGAAAATCTTTCAAAATGAAACCAAAAAACATAAAACGGTGTACAGAAAATTCAAAAAGTATTTGCTCTTTGGCTCTCAACCTGTTGCAATGACGAGAAAAAATAAGAATGCCAATCTGAAGAGAGAATTTCTTGTTGTGTCCATCGTGAAATGTAGAATCTTCTCACACTTCCAGTTCTTGCTTAAAAAATATTAATATGTTAAATATGTTCTTTATACATGTATTTATATGCAAATGGCTTGGGATCATTGTTTACCATTCAACTGCTTTTGTTGATGTACATTCTCCGGTCATTACTATAAGCAAAAATCAACATTTTAGATTTATTCAATTAATAATGTATTTAATCTTTATTATAAACCACATATATCATTTATTGAATGAATCTGAAATATTGATTTTTGCTTATAATAGTAACCGGATAAAGTGTGTGAGATAAAGTGGGTCATCTCAATTATTGAAATTTTCATAAAAATGTATTAATTTTTTCTTTGAACGGCAAAATTTTATTAATAACCAAATTTCTGCACAAGACGAACAGAGAGACTGGTACAACAGAAACTACAAAACAATGAATGTTGTATACAGATAGAACATCCAAAAAAAAAATCATACACCTTAAACATCAAAAACACCAATAAAGTTAAATAAAAATGCATTAATTGAGTAAAAAGAATGGAGAGTTTTTGTTTAAAAGAAAATAATTGTGGATGAAAATGGTCAAATCCTTATCCATATTCTTTGAGAAAAATCTACTTTCTTGGTATTTTCTATAAGACCTTAAAACAAAAATCATAGATATTTAAAAAAATTAAAATAATAAATTTATCTTAAATGTATATGACTAATATTACCTCCGTTCTTAAATATAAGACTTTTTTGAGAAATTTTTTTGTCTCTTTTTATAAGACATCTTTGGTATTTCCTAGTACATTAATTAATTCTTTACCAACATACTCATATATATTTTATATCTTTTTCTTCAATCAACATTAAATACTATGTTGAAAACATACACTAACACTCTTCCTTGAATGATAAAATTGTAAAAACAATATTACCTCCATCCCTAATTATAAGACCCTTTTGAGATTTTTTTGTCCATTTTTATAAGACCCCTTTGTTATTTCTAATTACATTAATTATTTTTTTATCACCATACCTCTATTTATTTTACATTTTTTTCTTCAATCAACAATAAATATTATGTTGAAAAGATAAACTAACTCTCTCTCTTAAGGATACAATTGTAAAAACAATAGTAATTATAAACAAATTTAATACTATTATCAACTTTCTTAATTCTCGTGATTTTGGCAAAAAGGTCCTATAATTAGGTACGGAGATAGTACTAATTACAAAAAAAATTATTATCACTTTCAATTTTTTTAATTCCCGTTATTTTTTCAAAAGGGTCGTATAATTAAAGACAGAGGTAGTACTAAATTATTTGTTGTGTATAAATACATTTAATTTTTCTTTTTCATATTCCAAGACAAATTAATAATAATTAGAGAGGAAGAGATCAAGAGACTATCATTATTTTTTTCTTCTTTCATCAAACACTACTTTTTTTGGTGGTGATACAAACACTACGTTTGACTGCTTAGAAGTATGTCTTTGCATATTCAACTTATAAAAAAATCACGTAGATTGCGTATAATAAATATAATTGGTAAATTATAATCAATTTTTAAAATATATAAATGACATATTTATTGAATTTGAAAGGAAAAAAATGAATTTCTATAAATTTCTAGCCATTGATTCTAGCTGAAGTACAAAAGCATAAAATAAACATCTTAACTACTCTATAACTTTTGCACCTCAATAAATTGATTAAAATAAAACTATTCTTACAGAAGTAAATAGAAACACTAACAATATTAGTTTTGATTTTATTAAAAAAGACATTATTAGTTTTCAAATATCGTGTCACTCTAAAAATTGTGACGGATAGAATGATCAAACTCTAATCTTTCTAATCTTTCTCTCAATTTTGTATGTGCATGTTTTATCATAGAGTACTATTTTCGAGAATGTATTACGGTTTAAAGAAAAATGAAAAGGGGAATCTGTTGTTTTTGTTCTTGAATGTGAGATATGTTGCCACTATAGTCTTTGGACATGAAAATTGGTGATAAATCCATGAATGTATCTTTTATTGGATTTTTAGTCCTCGTATCTATGTTTTGATAGTCAATTTAGTCCTTGAAAATGTTTTTGTTGGTCTTTTCAGCCCATAAATCTACTAACAAAAGAGACATTGTTATTGTGTTTTTAATTTCGTTATATTTAGATACTATAAAGACAACTTCTCATAACCATGTAATTGAGATCAAATGGTTAATGAGCTCTATCAAATGATAAATTATTTACGAGAACCTGAATTTGATTCCTGGATGGAACAATTATTGGTCAAATTGTACTTACCTTTCAACCGAACTTCAGATTACCAAGGGTCTTTTCCCTGAAGATCGGATGTTTACCCAACAAAATATAAAGACAACTTCTCACAATATAGAAACGTTGTTTGGTATAATAAAAATGAAAACATGAGGTAAAAGAGACATGGACACTATAAATACAAAATGATCTCACACTCAGAGCAAAAAGATTAGAATGATCAAACTCTTTATTATTGAATGTGAGAGATATGAGAGATATCAATTACACTTTACATGACTCTTATTCATAGGACTATACACTAGTTAGTTATTAACTAACTAAGCACTAACCCTAATCATAATTGGGTTAACACTTTAACGAACTAAACTAACACATACTAACTAACATTAATATATGAATTATACTTCAACACACCCCCTAATTCGGATTCTTCTAACATCTTAAATTGGAACAACAAAGATTATTCCTGGATCCCATTGATTGACTTGTATCTCAACATAGATAGAATAACTCCTTCGCAAACAATGAGTTTGATCAACCAACTTTATTGAAGCACTCTTCGATTTCTAGCTTCGCTGCTTCTAACCATTGTAGAAAATAGAACTTTCTACTCCAAACCTTGCTGTATTTCTGAAACTTCATAATGTTTCCGTATTTGCTGTTCATAATGTTCTCAAATAATTGAACATTTCTTCACTATAATTGGTTTGTCATGATGTATGCAAGTTGATCCTTTGATCTGCTAAACATAGTTAAATGTCTTCTGAACACTTTCACAACCACCAACATTCTGATGTGATCTTCATTAACATTCTGAACTTACCAGAATTTCCATTAACCTTCTGTAATGGTCAGAACTTGGTTTTTCTGATGCATTGCCATGTTTACTCACATTGAAAATCTTGCATTTCAAACTCAATACTTTTGATGTATCTCCTTTGAATTCACTTCATCCACACTCTCGTGGATCTTGAAAAGAGCATTTTTTATCCCCTTTCATGGATTTCTCGCAGGAAGCCTTCTCTTCCTCTTTATACCTCTGTGGATCTTTTCTAGAAATCATTGGAAACCAAAAATTTCATGTATCCTCACTACACACTTCTCCTAATTCTTGAATTGAGAAAACTCGTTTTCAAAAGCCATTATTGACAACACATGTGTCAATAACCAAGTGCTAATTTCCCTTGCATAAACCATTACCACAAAGCCTTGTTGCTCGGTTGATAATGAATTGCAATCTCTCTGCGAAAGATATGTTGGAAACCCCATGGATAATGAACCAAAGGCTCTGATGCCGCTGATAGTACATGCACATATAAAATTGAGAGAAAGTTAAGAATGATCTCACACACTCAAACATTAGAATATGAATTATACTTCAAGACTTTATCCTATTATCTCAACAATTGCACACAAGAGACTGTATTTTGTAAAAGCGAATGGTTCATTAAAATAGGTAGAGAACGACATGGGGTTGAAGATTGTGTTTTTGATTTTCGGATATCAAACCATTGATTGATTTGAATTATGAAATCTTTGAACTTTCTACTTTTATTCGTGGGAAAGGAAAAAAAGAGAGAAAAACTCTTAGAGATTGTGGATCCGGGGGTTGGTTTCGAAAAGGGAAGGTTTGACGCACCCCTAAACGACTACGGTACTCCGTAGGAACCTCTTGTCTAAATTATCCTGCTAAGTTATCTACTTATTTTGAAAATACTAGCATAAATGTCTAAGTGAAAAAATGGAGGGAGAAGAAACATGTTTTTGTTATTTTACTTGTGGGTATGCCTACATACCCACAAGTGAGATTAAAACCAATGTAGTTCACCCTTAAAAATTTATTTGGTGAGTTGGATTGATTTTTTAAAGTTTTTCAAAATGGTTTTAAGAAGAGAAAAGAGGCTTCAAAGGCATAGAAGAATAAGAGAGGTGGGGTTGTTTGATTTTAATTAAAAGAAATCCAAGTCTAATATGGATATTAAAGTTGCTTAAAATTTGATTAAAGAAAATAAAAGGAAAACAAACTCTTGGGTTAAAATCCAAGGTTTCTTAAGAAAATAATTTTGAAGTTTGACACATTTAATTTTTTTGGTAAAAAAGATTTTTCTAAGCTAACGGTAAAAAAAAATAAACGTTTTGACATGACGTAAAAAAAATGTGAAAGGAATTACTAAGGATGTTGGATCCCAAGTAAAATTTTATCCTAAAATTACTAATTGTTCATTTTTAAGGCCCTCAAATTAGTCCAAAAATATACCCTATGTTTGTCACTAATTTATTTGGTCCTCGATTGCGATCATGACATAAAGCGGTAAAAATAAATTTGTGAGGTGTTGGTGCATACTTCTCATTTATATTTACATTTGTCCCTAGATACATTCTAAAGCATAATAAGCAAGGAAATAAAATGGCAAATAAATATAAAATGCATGATATGATATTAACACTAAATGAACTAAAAAAAAACAATTAAATAAATAATAAAAGAAAAATAAAAAAAAGATGAGATAATAATACTAAATAAAAATAACAGCAAGTAAATAAAAAACAAAAATAAAAGAAGAAAAAGAAATAATAATTAC
>Ga0228711_1005328_pt1 | contig 19588 bp, 10 predicted proteins | sample MedpolnodulmetaG_2_FD_177996 | JGI IMG/M metagenome (GOLD analysis project Ga0228711, IMG submission 177996) | Root nodule microbial communities from Medicago polymorpha collected in Santa Monica, California, United States - brown nodules | ecosystem: Host-associated > Plants > Roots > Nodule... | reverse complement strand
AAAAGTTTTTTTTTGTTTAAAAAAAAAAAAAAAAGGTGCAAAGGCATTTTATGGCATAAATGATATCACAACTAAGATGACATCCCAAGATCATCATGTATCATTTGCAGACACCCTGATAAATATATTAAAATAAAAATAAGAGAAAATTATTTGAAACAAGATAAAGGGAAATAAAGATAATTATAAGATTAACAAACTTGACAGTTTCCGCAATGGGAAATGTTAACTTTTTGTTATGGTTTTGGGGGTGAAAGTCATGTTTCTCTCTCTAACATCTTTCTCCACCTTCTCTCTAAAAACCAGCAGCGTCGATCAACTCTTCCTCTCACCCCAAATCCAAACCTTCCATCGTCATGTAGTTCAATGGTTGGTGGTACGACGAGGGTCTCCTTCCTCCGCACCACCCCTCCTTTTCCGATGCGGTTTCACTCTCTTTTCTGTCATCAGTCCTTTGGTTCGATGTCGTTCTTGGGACGTGATGGTTGGGTCGGTTTCATATTCTTTTGTTTGGGAGGTTTGTGGTTCTGTTTTGGAGCATGTTCCAATTTTTCAGATTTCGATCTGTTTTTGATCCGTCTCGGTGGTGAAGGAGCATGATTCCGTCGTCGTGAAGGTGCTTTGTTTTTGGGAGCTTTGTTCGTTGTTTTTCTTTTTGTTGTTGTGTGTTGTTTTTATTTATGTTGTTGTTGTTGATGTTCATAGACCGGGAGGGATTAGATTTGCCTTTTTTTGCAGTGGATTGTTTGTTTCGTAAGCCCGAAAGGTCTGGTGTGTGATTCAAAAACCCAAAAGGGTCTGGTTCGTTCAACCCGAAAAGGTCTGGTTACTGTCTTTGACGTATTGGACTCATTCCTCGATCTGAGTTCTTACGCGCTTGTTTCGAACTGTTGTGTTTGGTGGTATGATTTTTCGATTCTCTGATATTCTAGATTTGTTGAGATTTGCAGATTTCGATGGGTCATTTCTACCTTCACTCTGGTTTTGCTTTAAAGAGCTTTTTATGCTTGTTGTTGATCATGGAGCTGTTGGTACTTGGATTTTGATACCGTGTTTGCGCTCGATCCATTCACCATATTTATATTCTAACTGTTATCTGCAGATTTTCACCTTTCATACTTTTTCATAATCTGGTTTCACTTTTCATACCGGGTTCGCTGGATTGCGTCTGTGATTAGTGAATTTTTGTTATAATAGATTAGAGTAGATCCACTTGGACTGTTTTATCACGTTGTATTTCCGTTTGGGTTATTCTTGGGTCAAGTCTAATGTCCCTCCAGTCTTTGTATCTCTTTGTTTTTATTTAATATATTTTCTCCTTTGTTTTCAAAAAAATTCGCAATATTCATCCACCTAGCATTTTTCATGTAACCAATAGCTTAATCACTTTCTAATTTATATAGTTAATCCACTCCTTATATTATTTAAATTATAATAAATTCTTTTTTTTTATAATAAATTTCCATTATTTTATAATCTTTCATTAAAGAAATGAAAAATCATAAGGTTTGTTTTGATTGCAAAAATTAGAGAACAGAGGCCTTATATGTCAGAAATGGCATCTCAAGACCACCACCTATCATTGTAGGCAACCGAATAAATATATTAAAAAATAAATAAATAAGAGTACTCAAAAGGTCCAAACCAATTTACTAGCTAAAAACTCGCACCAGGCAGCCTCTCAAATGCAACCACCACAAATCTCACGTCCTATGCTATTCTGTTTGATTTTTTTTTAAAAAAGAAAACCATTTGATTAGATAGGTCTATTTAATCTTACGATGTACCTTCAAAACCTAATTTTTTTCCTTTTCATCATCTTCTATATTTTTATCTTCGTCAATCATATTCATACAAACAAACCTAGAAAAATAATGGGTAAAAATAAAAACCAGAAAAATAAATTGAAACAACGAACCCAAAAAAAAGAAAATCGTCATCATCAACACTCTAATCATCCTTTCTCTCTAAAAAAAATAGTTGTGCCCAACAGAACAACATCATCAACAACAACAAGGTAGCCTTTAAAAACAAATCAAATTCCCTATTTTCCTCTTTGCATCAACATAACAACATCAACATCTAATCACGTCACTCTATTTTTCTCTTTTCCTTTCTTCTCTTCTCTTCCCAAACCCATAAACACAAATATGTGCAGAAGGAACTGTTAGCTGACAGCATGGATCTATGGTGGTTAAAGGTGGCAACGGTTGTGACGGCAACGTCGGTGGGTTTAACAGCGACGATGAGTTTAACAACGGTGATATGAATGGCGGCGATGGGTTTTTTTAGCCGCGGTGAGATTTTTCCACTACATGCTTCATGAATCACATGCTTTTCATGTGGTTCTTGGATTACTTTTTTTTTTTTGTTTGAGAACATATGAGGATGATGATAATGATGATGAGAATGGAAGGATTTTGGTTTGATTATGTGTTAGATCTGACGAAAAAAAGTTGGTACCTTTTGAATTTGTATTTCGGAAAAAAAAAATCTAGAGAATGTTGATATAGATCTGAGGAGGAGGAAGAATAGAGAAGATGATGAAAGTGAAAAATAATTAGGTGCTGACCTACCACTATTAAATACAATGGACATTCAATCAAATGGTTAAAATCAAATAAAAAGTTGGTTTATTAGATCATTCGGTCCCTTATTTAATTTCTTGTTTTCATTTTGGTCACACAATTAATAAAAATGACGTTTTAGTCCCACGCCTTTTCTTCCGTTTGCCAAATAAATCCCAACGGTTAAGTTTAACCCCAAATGATGTCTATGGTGGACCAACCTTAAGAGTGGTCCACCATTGATCTTATTCACTATTTTAATTCAAATCGTTTGATTTTTTTTTTTAAAAAAGAGAACCATTTGATTAGGCAGGTCTATTTAATCTTACGATGTACCACCAACACCTAATTTTTTTTTCCTTTTCTTCATCTTCTATATTTTCATCTTCATCAATCTTATTCATACATTCCTACAAACAAATCCAGAAAAATAATGGGTAAAAAAAAACTAGAAAAATAAATTAAAACAACTAACCCATAAAAAAGAAAATCATCATCATCAAATTTCTCTCTAAAAAAAATAGTTGTGCCCAACAGAACACATTAACAACAACAACAAGGTTTCCTTTCAAAATAAATCGCATTACCTGTTTTCCTCTTTGCATCAACAGAACAACATCAACATCTAATCACATCTCTCTATTTTCCTCTGTTCCTTTCTTATCTTCTGTCTTCTCTTCTCTTCCCAAACCCATAAACACAGATCTGTGTAGAAGGAACTGTTAGCTGACAATGATGGGTCTGTGGTGGTTCAAGGTGGCAATAGTTGTGACGGCGACATCAATGGGTTTATCGGCGACGATGGGTTTAACAGCGGTGACATTAACGGCGGCGATTGGTTTTTTATATGCGGTGACATTTTTTCCCCTTCCTACTTCATGAATCACATGCTTTTCATGTGGTTCTTGGATTACGTTTTTTTAAAATTTGAGAACAGATGGAGATGATGATGATGATGATGAGAATGGATGGATTTTGGTTTGATTTTGTGCTAGATCTGAGGAAAAAAAGTTGGTACCTTTTGGATTTGTATTTTGGAAGAAAAAAAAATCTGGAAAATGTTGATATAGATATGAGGAGGAAGAAGAATAAAGAAGATGATGAAAGTGAAAAAACTAGGTGCTGACCTACCACTATTAAATACAAGGCTTAATTGAACTTTTGGTCCCTTAAGTAATTTGTTGTTTTCATTTTCGTCCCATAACTCGTAAAATCAACGTTTTGGTCCCTCTTGTTTTGCTCCGTTATCAATTTGGTCCCTAACCGTTAACTTTAACCTTAAATGTCTATGGTGGACCAACCTTGAGAGCGGTCCATCATAGATCATATTAATTGTTTTAATTTAAACCGTTTGATTATTTTTTTAAAAGATGACCATTTGATTACGCAAGTCTATTTTATCTAATGGTGCACTATCAACACCTAATTGTTTTGTACCTTTTCTTCATCTTCTTCCATACTTCTCTTCTCCACCTTCATCAAAACTTCAAACATTCATAAAAAAACTCATATTAACCCAGGAAGAACACTGTAAAATACCTATTCACAAATTTCCAACAACCTCATCTCATTCTTCTTTAACATCTCATTCAATTTTTCGTTTCAAATATTCAACATAATAACCTCACAATTTTTATACAAACAATCAAAATCAAATCTCACAAACAAAACCTTGAAATTTGTGAAAAGGAACGGAGCAATGGAAAAGGAACGCAACAATGGAAGGAACACAACAATCAAATCTCGTCGGTTCATGCCCAATTGCAAAGAACAACCCAGAAACCTTCAAATCAAAAACCTCTTTTGTCACCACATTCTCCACCTTCAAACCCCCAAGCTTCATATTCTCCCCATCTCCAAAAGCCTCAACCACGCTTCTTATTCTCCCCACCTTCAAACCGTATTTTGTCAAAAATGTTGCTTCCTCCATAGCTGAATCTCCACCCCCGATCACCGCTAAAGGTTTATTACGAAAGATCAGAGCCGCACCGTCACATACAACGCAGGTTGAGATACCACGGTTCCAGTAACCTCTAGGACCATCACCGGAGCCGGTGAACGGTAATCGTTTCGCAACAGCTCTGGTAGAGAAATCCACGGACATAACGTCTCTGTTTCGCAGGCAAAGGTTTGTGATGGTATTGATTTTGGGGTTTTGCTAGCTATTTGGGTATTTGTGAAAAAAGGGTATTGATTTGGGGATGTTGCTATTTTTGTTGCAGGAAGGGAGAAATGAGAATGATGATGCAGGAAGGGAGAAGACAGAAGAGAAAAGGGAATGTGGTGTTGGTGTGTTGTTGCAAGGGAGGAAAAGAAAATTCTGGAACAAGGGTGATGAAGATTTGAGGAAGAAGAAGAGAGAAGATGATGAAAAGTGAAAAAATTAGGTGCTGATGGTTCACTATTAAATACAATGGACATGCAATCAAATGGTTAAAATCTAATCAAAAAATTTAGACAATATAAAACTAACGGAGGGGGCCAAATTGACTAACAGAGCAAAACAAGAGGGACCAAAACGTTGATTTTACGAGTTATGGGACCAAAATGAAAACAACAAATTAGGTTGGGGCCCAAAAGTCCAATTAAGCCTAAATACAATGGACATTCAATCGAATGGTTAAAATCAAATAAAAAATTGGTCTATTAGATCGTTTGGTCCCTTATTTAATTTCTTGTTTTCATTTTGGTCCCACAATTAATAAAAATGGCGTTTTAGTCCCACACATTTTCTTCCGTTTGCCAAATAAATTTTGACGGTTAAGTTCAACCCCAGATGATGTCTATGGTGGACCAACCTTAAGAGTGGTCCACCATAGATCTTATTCACTATTTTAATTCCAACTGTTTGATTTTTTTTTATTTTTAAAAAAGAGAACCATTTGATTAGGCAGGTCTATTTAATCTTACGATGTACCACCAACACCTAATTTTTTTCCTTTTCTTCATCTTCTATATTTTCATCTTCATTATTCATATTCATACAAACAAATTCAGAAAAATAATGGGTAAAAAAACTCAGAAAAATAAATTAAAACAACGAACCCAAAAAAAAGAAAATCATCATCATCAACACTCTAATCATCCTTTCTCCCTAAAAAAATAGTTGTGCCCAACAGAACAACATCAATAACAACAACAAGGTATCCTTTCAAAACAAATCTCATTCCCTATTTTCCTTTTTGCATCAACAGAACAACATCAACATTGAATCACGTCTCTCTATTTTCCTCTGTTCCTTTCTTATCTTCTGTCTTCTCTTCTCTTCCCAAACCCATAAACACAGATCTATGCAAAAGGAACTGTCAGCTGACAGTGATGGATCTGTGGTGGTTCAAGGTGGCAACGGTTGTGACGGCAACGACAGTGGGTTTAACGGCGGCGATGGGTTTAACAACGGTGACATGAACAGCGGCGATGGAGTTTTTTAGTTGTGGTGACATTTATCCCCCTTATTGCTTCATGAATCACGTGCTTTTCATGTGGTTCTTTGATTATGTTTTTTTTTAGTTTGAGAACGGATGGAGATGATGATTATGAGAATGGATGGATTTTGGTTTGATTTTGCATTTGTTGATGTTGTACGAATTATTTGATATGATTGGCTTTGTTGTGGTATGAGAAGAGAAGAATCTGAATTTGTTTTTTGTTGCTCGATTTCTTGTTGTTTGTTGTTGAACCTGTGTTGATTGTTGATGCTTCAACAAACTCCCTTTACTTCTTTCCCCAAGTTTTCCTTTGTTGTTGCTCGCTTGAGAAGAAGAAGAGAAAAGAAATTGAGATTTTTAATTTGGCATTAGGGGTATTTTAGATATTTCACATCTTTAGCATTATTTTATGAAGATCATGAAGAAGAAGGTGAAGATCTAACGGTCCCTTTTATGATAACTAGATCGATTAGTTAAAATTAATAAGATCTACGATGGACCACTTTTAAGGTTGGTCCACCATAGACATTTGGAGTTAAAGTTAACAGTCGAGAATTAATTGGCAAACGGAAGAAAAGGTGAGGGACTAAAACGCCATTTTTATTAATTATGGGACCAAAATGAAAACAAGAAATTAAATAAGGGACCAAACGATCTAATAACCTAAACAATTTTAGACATTAAAAAACTAACGGAGGGGACCATTTTGAATAACAGAGCAAAAGTTAAGGGACCATAGTGTTATTTTTCGAGTTATGAGACCAAAATGAAAACTAAAAGTTAGTTAGGGGACCATTAAACCAATTTAGCCGTTTAAATAACATGTTATTCTTGTGAGAAGTTATTACTTTACATAGTCATATTGATTTTAATTATGAAGTTTTAATTTTAAAATATCAAAATACATTAGTCTATAACATAGAAATATTGACAAAATCACAACTGTCACAATGTAATATATTTATAAAACAATAGGGTTGGAAGTAAAGTAAAAACTAGGGTTAAACATGTCTTTGGTCTTTGTAAAATTTAAAATTTTATGTTTTAGTCCTTCTAAAAATTTTCATCAATTTTCATTTCATAATTTTTTTTGGTCACCACTTATGATCTCTTTTTTTGAGTTAACTCATGTGTATACTTCGCATTTTTAAGCGCTAAAAGTGTAATATCCTGTTTAAAATTCTTAAACTGCAGTATTGTTTGGTAAATACACATGAGGAGTATATATGTGTTGCTTTCCCCTTCCACTTCATTTTCTCTTACTCTTTCTCTCACTTTCAGAAGTTCTTCCCGCTTATTCTCTTCTCCCTTTCACGCCTCCCACCTTACCTCACCCTAAATCATCAAAGCTTCACTCAAACTCCATGGAAATCAACATGCATTTGTGATTATATGATCTTTAGTACATTTAGAAACTTATGGATACCTTGATTCTCAATCCTTTAATTTTCTATCTTAAGAAAACTCTTCTCTATTTTTCTCTACCTTGTGTTTAAGAAGAAGAAGCTGTTTGGGTCTTGCATGTGAGTGTTGGATTTTGATTTGTTGCATTTTGGGTAGATAGAGGAAAGAACAGAAAGTGGGTTGCCAAGGGTTTCAGATTGGAGCTCTTATGTGAATAAGTTTAAGCTGAAACAAGGGTTTAATTTATGGTAGAGGCTGAAGCTTAAGCGGCTGTTGTTGTTATTGTCTTGATTATGCTTGAATCTTGTGAAATATGGGCAGAAATTCGTATGGACTGTTTGTGGTTTTTACGTGATATCTTTTGCTGTGTTGCTGTGATCAGAGGGATTGTTGAAGATTTAGATTCTTCATTCAATTCCCTACAGTTTGGACACAACTTTGTATGATTCGGTTTTGAAACGAGTTCGGAAAACGCAATTGATGTTGGTAAATTCTGCAGAAAACAGCTTACGGGTTTTGGCATGTTTTTGAGGAATGAGTTGTTTTGCGAAGACGAATGCAGAAGTGATTACGGGATTTAAGCTGAAGCATCAATGAGGATTAAAGGTTTCAAAAGTGATCATTAGAGGTGAGTTCCTTTAGATAGTAAACCCTCCATTTTTGGGCAGTGAATTATGTCACATGAAAGATATATTTGAATAGAATAATTGAGATAGTTAGAATGATTATTCATGATTAGGCACCCTTATTAGTTTATTCTAAAATTTCTTTTATGTTAATAAGTATGTTTATGTTAGTAGGAATGTTGGAGGAAAATTCTAGCAAGGCAATGAATGCATATACTTATATAAATGGCTTAGTAAAATTTAAAATGTAAACCTTGCCTTGGTTACTAGAATTAGTTACAAAACTTTTCTTGATTAGAAAGAAGCAATTACGAAGTATAAATTTAGCCATTATTCGGCTAGAATAGAAATACTTATATCTTTCGATTATGAACTAAGAATATTTTTAAAACCCTCCGATATAGATACTAACATGGCATACGCATATTAAAATAAAAGTCATGTTTAGAACGAATTGGCTATGAAACAATATCTCATGGGTAGATTTCCAATCATTGGAAATAAGGAATTTAATTTATGGAACTTCAGCTTATGTAAGAATTAACCTATGTAATTAATATGAAAGTGTCGTGTCTCTTGTTATCCACGCCAGGGGGATACAAGAGGTTCACGTCAGGGGGACGGGACACGCTCTGCAAGGTAGGCCTGCACGACATTAAGAGGAGTTTCGGTGTTAGCCTCAGATAGGAATTTCACCGGATATGTCATGGGATTATATTCCGGGGTTACTCCACTCGGGATTAATCCGTAAAACGAACCAAGATAATGTTGTTTGTTACACGCTAACCTCTAACATAATGAATGACTATGAATATGATATGATATGATACTATATGATTACGCTATGATGTGTATAGGTATATGCTTCTGCAACAAGAACTTACTGTCGACGATATTAGCTTTCCCCGATCGTCCAGTCAGAATATGTTATGCACATGATATGTCTAAACCATGATAGTGTCGGTTTCCGACATAGTGGTCTTAGTTCCCTTGACCGCCATGGTATGCAGATCATTTAGCAAGACTTATAGGCTATGATACATAGAACCGTATGACGATCCTAGATATGCACGATTGTTCAGGTAGGCATGAATCACACATGTATAATCAATCGAATGGTTGTGTTGTAGACACGTGGTGACCGTAGGTTTCCCCGAGGTTACCCATAGCCAAGGATTAGGTAGAACTCACCGAGACATTATGTCTCATCGCAATCCTTATTTGTTTCAGATCAGCAGGTTGGTTTAGCAGGATGTAGCAGGCATGTGACCGAATGGATATTTAGCTAATGCTCGTTCGTACCGGTTGCAGGATTTTATTATGGATTCAAGTGTGTATATACCATGTATCGGATGTGTAGTGTTGTATCATTAGTTGTACAAACGTGGTTGGTTGTATTTATTTATTCATTTGAAGACTTATGTTGTAAATTTTAATGTATCCAGTACTAAAGATAATGCACATGTTAAACTTTCTAGATACGTTAAGTGTTGGAGTTAAAAAAAACTTATAAATTCATATTTAATTCATCACTTGTTAAAAATATTTGAACTTTTTGCAAGAAAGATTTTTATAATGTATAAAACATGATTACTAAAAATAATTCAAAATTTTGAAGCATACATATAAGTTTACTGAAATACAGAGATCAAAAGTTGTGACCGAGAATCTTTTAGGAACCAATAATCGATAAAATTTTTAGAGGGACTAAAACTTGAAATTTGAAAATTTTATGGGGACCAAAAACTTATTTAATCCTTAAAAACTATTATACAACTTAACTGCTAAGGTATGTTGATGGACGGTAGGGTTAGAAAAAAATAGAGAGACGAAAATAATCTAAATAATATTATTTGCTGCCTTATTTTTATTTCATTACCATCCTGTTAGAGTACAAAACCATAACTACAAGGTTCTTGAAATTAGAAAGAGGAAAAGATTCAAACTATTGAATGCCAACACCGTAAGTAAATGACAGCTCATGAAGTATTCTGGTAGGCGTTTGTGTACTCTCTTTGGTCGAACACTAGATCATGTGGGCACAAAATCTATTGGTGCAAGTATTCTAAGACATGTACATATTTTTCTTACACACCCCATTTGAAAACCAGCATCACAATACATTGAAGGGGGACAATCAGAAGGTCTAAAACACTTATTACGGATTGCTGCAATAAAGAAAGATAGTAAAATAATATAACTAAATCAGATGAAATATTGTTTACAAAATAAATAAGTAAATTTGAAAAGGATAAAATTGAATTACCGTCAATGTTCGTTGAAACAAGAAATAGAAAAATAAGGATAATCATAACATATACAAATTTGACAATTTTAGCCATATCCCTCCACCTCACTCACAAAAGAGTTTTATCACTTTATTTATAAAGCTAATTTTTTACTTACATCAATTAAATAAATTTTAGTTTTTTTTTCAAGTTGTGAAAAACCATTCCTAAAATCAGGATTGTCATGAATTGTCTCTTAAGTATATCAATAGGATATATTTATCCTTTGACACACTTAATAAATCAATAACATAAAAAACTTGTCAACAATAACATTTAATTGTTTTTTTTTTTACTTATTGTATGACTTTTCATGATATGGAAGGGAAAAATGACAATTTTAAAAAATTAGAGTACATAGACATTATATGGAAAAACGACATCACAATTATGACGGTCTCCCAATACCACCACCTATAATCTGCAACACCTTATGACTATATTAAGATAAAAGTAAAAACAAGAGAACTTTGTGTGTGTGGTGGGTGGGGGTTAGACCAAAACCTAAGAAAACAATCATGTGAACAAACACCATATGCTTCATTAAAAGCCTTACTAGGAAAACCAATAGATAAAACCATGGTGAACGAAAAAACTGTGCAGTGCAAGGAAAACAACTTTAAAACTTTGGGGATAGGGGGAATAGGTATTGAAGCTTGTATAGCTTTAGGTTTGTTTTTGATGATGTTGGTTAGATGTTCTTAGATGATGCTAGTTAGATGCTTCTATTTGATGTTGTTTAGATTTTGGTATCATAGCATAGAATCATGTTAAAGCGTCTAGGAAACCATGTCTCATTGTGTCATATGATTCATTGGTGTCTTGTGTATTGTTTTTACAAATGAAACTTCTTCATTGCTGGTCAACTTTGTTTTCTAGATGTCTGGATCAATTCAATGGAACTTGAATCGTATCATCAAAAGTCTCTGACATTTGGTGCATCGATTTATGAGTTTGTGAATTGTCTCACATGTGAATAGATTCAAAATCTTATGAATCATATCAAAACGAAGCTACAAAAGCAAAAATAGAAGAACTAAGACCCACATGGTCAAGAAGACATAACACCACATGCAAACTAAGGCCAAGAGGCCATGAAGAATTAACGACAAAAAGGTGACCAAGGTCGGAAAGCCAGGATAGATTAAAAGCAAAAGAGGAAACGAATTTGAAACCACGAAGAGCAACAAAATATTATAAGAAAAGGGAAAACAGATTCAAAACCATTAAGCTAAGTCAACATAAATACGACGTCTCAAAATAGATATCCCATCAAAAGCTTACAGAATACTGAAGGCGCTTTAGAGGGCTAGCTCACTTAAGTTGCATAAAAAATAAAGTATTATAGCTCCACAAAGGGCTCGCCCATGCCATACACCTATGAACTCGCCGAAGGGCATGTAAAATGCAGATATTGCCCACACTCAAATATCGAAAGAGCAACATTATAACTAACCACTTCGCCTTATCCTAAGGCTCGTGCTTGGGGAGCTATGGATGGTCTTGTCCCAAGACTTGTGCTTAGGGGCTGTGGATCGTCAATATATAATTAGGGGCACAACGCCCTCCAAAAGGGCCAAAAACAGCCTTAGGTGCGCCCTTTTAAGGGCGCCACCTGAAAAGGCTTCTAGAAACATCTAGAACATTCTAAAGTACATTGTACAATCGACCTTACATATTCATCATTTCGCCTTGTCCCAAGACTCGTGCTTGATGGACCGTGGATCGTCAATATATTCTTAAGGGTTCGAATGCCCTCTAAAAAGGCTAACGCGCCCTCCATAAGGGCTCATAAGGCTTAGGCGCGCTCTCCCAGAGGCACCGCCTCAACTAGCTTCTAGAACTCAGTAAAAAGACTTAAAGCCCACATTACTTGAGTTTTAAGTCTCGGAAAACCAAGCCCACGAATGACTGTAAATACATCTCTTGAGAGCACTCTCAAGGCATCTCATAAACAGTCTAAACCTTAGATTCTATCATTATACTCACCGCAAGTACAAACATTGTGGTTAGATGTTTCGTTGTTTGTTAAGTTCTTGAAGATGATTTTTGAAACTTTAACTTATTTTGCAATGATGTTGAGACCTTAATTTATTTTAATTGAAGTTGATGAACTATTTCGCTGCATTTTAATTATGATTTTGACCTATGAAATGGTGAAAGGTTGAGTATAGGCAGCACCTATTTAAATAATTGTATTTTTATTTAATATATAAAAGTCGGAGGTCTTGGGGTGTTACATGTAAGATGTCAATTAAGTGATTTGATTCAAGTACTTAACAATTTTCATCAATAAAAAAAAAATCATTCGAAAAAAACTCGAGTTCAATTACTCCTTTGGTCCCTTTTTATAGGTGTAGTTTACAAAAATCACGGGTATTTAAAAAGTTGTTGGAGTAATAAAATTGTCTCAAATATATGTGATTATTACTAAATTACCCTTAATTAAATATATATTTAATGTTGACTTTTCATATACCAAGACAATTTGGTAGTAGTATTAATAAGAGGTACTTGGAAAAAGAGTAATCAATACATTTAGGAATTTGTATATGATCTTATATTTAAAAAATAAAACTTTTTTTTTTATAAACTACTACTTTTTTTTTTGTTGAACAAATCAAAATGGAATATATTGCTCAAAGGAGGATAAATTCACCCCGCACAAGGTGTGCTAAAATGGTGAATTACCCAATATCTGTTACAACAATATTAAAAGCGACGAAGTGAATAAAAAATAAAACATCAAGAATTCTTTCATCTAAAAAAGAATGGTTACAAAATAAGAGATTAAAAGTGCGAGAAAAGGAAAGAAAAAAAAGGCAATAGTAATAGAAAGACTTAAATGCAATTTTCCCCTTCTATGTTTCAAAATATTGCGATTTTGTCCTCTTAATTAATTTTTTTTTTGTTCTCAATCTTTAAAGAAATATGCTCTTTTGACTCTTTATCTTTAAGGAATTAAACTCTTTTGACCCTTTTTCTTTACAAACTGTTATAATTTTAAACTCCCTTTTAAAACACGTGGCTTCTTCTTAGCAACTTTCTAACGTTTTATAAAATTATAATTTTTTTTTTAAAGGATATAAATCACAACTTTTTAAAATTTTAAGAGGTCACAAATTCACTTAAGCCTAATACTAGAAAAGACGGTACTACTACTACTACCGGTGTTGATGGAAACGAGTGAGAATCATATATCGTGAAACCCGCACATACATAGGAAACATGTTCATCAGAAAATGGCAGGTGTGTCACCCATTTACAAATTATACAATTTCAAGTACCCAGGTAGTTCATGATTTTCTCCGCCAGTTTAATTAGTGACCTCAACTAAACTCCTTTTCTATAAGTACACCACTTTTCTATGTAGAAAAAACACCATTTTCAGTAAACTACAGTAAATACTATAACTAGTATTATTGATAATAGTGCATAAACAGTACTATCAGTACTTTTTGCTTATGGAAGATAAAAGAGAAAGAGTGGTTTAAAGGAGTAACAACAACCCCACCTTTCAATCTTCTTTTCCTATTTCTTTCTCTCTTTATCAACAGTACTTGTACAGTACAGGTAGTTGAATTTTTTATTTATGTGTGATAAAAGGGTCTCTCTCACTTTCACAAAGAAAGGTGAGTGTTTCTTTATCATTCTAAGGGAAAAAAAAAGGAGAAGAAACTTTCAGAAATTTTTAGTTCTGATTTTTTTCTATATTTAGTTTAAGTTGTAATTGTATAAGTATTTCTTTCCAAATAATTTTCTTTGTTAGAAGATGATTTTTTTTTTTTGTTGCTTATCTTTGTTTTTTTTTGTTTTGATCTGGTTTTCTTTGGAAATAGTGCCTTTGCCAGATTTGTGTGGATATGAGATCTTCAATCGTTTTCTCTTCTTCTCTGATTCTCATGAAGACATTAACTACAGTACACTTCCACCTTCTCTGTTGGAAACTACAGTTTCACTTCCGTGATCTCTGCTTTTGACCATTAATTTACTACTTTTTACTTTTTTTGGTTACTGTTTCTGGTTTATTTTATTGGTATATAATAATAACTCCTCTGGTATTCTGATTCATATTTTTTATTTTTATTTTTATTTACACCCTTTCTATGCATCTGGTTTCTTTTGTTACATGTTCTTTTGTTGAAGCTTTTGGATTTTAGATTGACTTTGAAAAGCTTTAGTTCATGAGAATGGTGAAGCAGTAAGCTGAAGATGCAGTTTTTATTTATATATTTATTTAGATTTTGATTCTTGTTAATTGTATTATGTTTGAGATTTTATGCTTCTCTATTTTTACTTACATCTGTATTTGATGAATTGTGCATGGATTTGGAAGGGCTAGAACAAAAGCCACACTTTTAACTTTTAATGTTGAAAAAAATGTTTATTTATGTAAAAATCTTGTAAGTCCTAGGGTTAGGGTTCTTACAAAAAAAATTTGATTTTTAAATATCTAGAAGCCAAATAAACCATAATATTATTAGATATTGTCGTTTCATTTTGGCTAATATATATTTCTTCCCATTGCAGTGCTTGATCTATTAAGGATGTTATTGTCTATAATTGTTAATCCTTAATTCATCAAACATTGGGAAAGATTTGAGTTCTTCTGTAAATTCTTGTCCAAAGTAAAATCAGGTAAATTTATCCTACCTATGAGATCTGCATGTTAGATGCTCATACATATAGTATTTGTCAGCAGAAATATATATGTGAATTTGGAAGCCCCATAAAGTTGAATTATTATTATATCCTATTGTGGTAATAATCAGGAAGGAGTTATAATTTGATGAAATATTATTTGGTTTGGTTGATATTAATAATTAAGAAAAATAGTTCAAGAGAGCTCTCTTCAGTCCACTCATGGATAGGAAAAGGTTTTGAATTAGCTGCTGACTCATTGATTCAAACACAATATGAAAAAGCATCATGAATATGCTATATTGTGAATGTGTGAATGATGCGGGAGCTAAATTTCATCTTTCTCTTGTCTTTGCTTGGACTGAAGGGAGCTCCCTTTTGCTGTTTATATATCATTTTCTTCTCACCCTGCTAGTCTTGTACTTATTTTGCCTTTCTCTGGTTAGTCCTTGTGATCCAAGTGTGGTTATTTCAATAAGATTTTAACTGATTAAAGAAGAAAAAAAACTAAGCATGTATTAACAAATAGGCACTTGTAATAATTTGACAATAACATTAATTAAATGTAATTATATGTGTTGCTTGCTATCAATGCATTGTACTTTCAATATAAGTGTTGCTAGTAGATAGTAGCTTCATTTTGTTTTCATGTCCTGATATAGTCCCTTTGGTCTTGCCCTGCAAATTGTTGCTATAGTGATTTGATTATTTAGCTATTTATTTATTTTCCCTTGCCAACATATCATGCTACTAATGGAGAATTTACTATTATTAGTCCGAAAGTTCTGAATACTCTCTTGGCTCGAGTTCTTGTTGGATTCTTGTAAGTTTTATTGGCAGACATATTCTTTATATGGGCTTTAACCATCCTTGTTGTATGTGGTAAGTTAATGATTTTCTCTTAGTTTTGTTGGTGACCTTATTGTTTTGTTTAATTATTAATAATAACTTTTGTCATAATAAACATTATCTTTTGGTAGCTTCATTATAAATCCTTATGTAAGATAGATATCATATAATGATTTTCGTGTCTATCTATATATAATGCTAACAAATAGTTCTAGAGAATTGAAAAGAGATTTTTTTTTATAGAAAAGAACATTTTTTAGACTTTTAAAGAATTCTTCACACAAATTTGAAGATATTATTATTATTACATTTGCTTCCTTAAAAAAATGCTATAAGGGATTGGTATTTTTAAAATGGATTTTTCTAACCTGCACATAAGAAGCAATCAATTTTTAAGGTGGCCATTCCTTAAAGTTTTTTTGAGTTTGTATTTATTATTCAATCATTAAATGCTATGGGTTTTTAAATTTAATAATTTAAAAGTTAAATTAATTTTCGAATTAATTTTGTCTAATTGGTACGTCTGTTGGTCACATTTACAAGTAACTATCTTTCTTTTAGATTTATTAAATAAATGATGTATCTAACTTTAAAGTAGTACTAGTAAAAAAAAACTTAAGTATACTAACAAAAATTGTAAATTGAAACAGACAGATACACACCCCACGATACGTGTGTTCTTTTTTCTCCAAAATACAGTAAATGTTCGGAAATATTACCAACTCTTTGAAGTGATATTGGTTATGTTCATCGTGCTAACTCATGCAATGACTTTATATGTTCATCGTGCTAACTCATGCAATGTCTTTTTCACTCTTAAGATTCTCATATGTACTCTATACTCACTCATAACTATGACTTTTTACACAAACGATTCTGTTATGTACTCTAAGGAGATCCAAATGGAGTAGTATTTATTAGTATATTTACATATTCATATTTTATACATGTACTTAATGGTATAATACGGTCATGTTGAACTAAAGTTTAATCTCATGAATTTAGTATTTTTATTTTCACTCATTCATGAATTGATTCGTTTATTTTCTAATCCAAGATTTGATTTGGTCATTCACTGAAGTACTTCATGAAAAGGGTCAGAAAGTGTCTTTCTTTTTGTGATAAATCTTAATTAATAGATGGGACACAACGCAACAAAAGGGTAGAAGCTTATTTATGAAAATTGAGTGGATATATATAGCTGGCTCTGAACTTACACACACCTGTGTCGGCCACTTTATTCCAAAACACAGAAACATCATATTGTTTTGCCCCACGTTCTTTGTTGGACGGAGTGGATGAACTCCAATACATTGCTGCCATCCATAAAATCTTCTAACAAATGCATTTAAGCGCTTATGGATGGATACATTCATATTTGAGTATTTAAATAGATTTTACATGTAGACATCAATCATTTATATATTTTTTATAGTGATATCTTTGGATTGGTCAGAGACCTAGGCCAATAGTTTAGGCCAATAACAAATCAGGCTTAAATGTCACATTTGACAGTTTACTTGCAACACACCCCTTCCTCCCGAGGGACGTACGGAGCAACCGAGACCAGTTTAATTGAACTGTAACGTCTCTTTACCCATGTTTTGTGAATCTCTCATCGGCTGTTATACTTTTTATGATTTCGTAACCGTCAGGCACACGTGTGTCTTTCAACGACTCTACATTCACGCACATCTATATGGAATCTCTCACTTCTAAACCCCCATTTATGACCTCTACTGACTTGAGCGTTGTAGTGTCTGCAGGTACCCCCTGTTTCAGTATTCAACTGACGCATTACCACCAGCTTCAACCACCGCATTAAAGAAGCACCGACAATCACCTTCTGATCAGGTACGACCAGTGGCGCCGTCTGTGGGAAAATACAAGTTATCCTTGTTATTTTACGTACAAATAATCAAAGCTTCATACTAAAAACCATGACTGCCAACATTGCTAGCATGCACATCCAGAGCCAAATCCAACGTCCCAACCGCGATGGACAAACAACCTCTCCATGTGTGATATTAGATATGAGTCCATCTTTGCTGCTGCTAGCATGTTTCGGTTTTGGGTCTTCATTTGGCTTATTTTCGATCTTTTATGTTTATGCTACTTCTCCATCTCCCGACTATCTTAGGAATTTGTTTCCTGGATTCCGGTATGCTGATCACTTTTGATTTGAGATCGGGAGTTAGTGTCTAGTTCCCAATTTATGTGCTTGTTTTGGTGTTTTCTCTAGTAGATTGGTAGTTGAAGGGTGTCTTAGTGATTTATCTCTGAAGTCTAGTAGACCAATCACTTTTGATTCGAGATCGGAAGTAAGTTTCTTGACTCAAGTTTTTGGGCTTGATATGGTGTCTTCTTCGATGTATCAGAGATTGAGTGGTGGTGGAATCCGAAGGAGTGTTGGAACATGTCATTGTTCAGGTGTTTAATTGGGTCGACTGTGGTGATGAGAAGATGATGTTCTATTTCAAGGGTTTTGATCAGATGGATGATTTATTTGAGGAATTATGGTGAGCAGCATTCGAAAGGTGAAAGAATTTTGTTTATGTGGTCAGTTGCAAGAAAGTGTGGGTGTTTGGCTTTGATTTAGGTGGTTGGTGGTAGCCCTCAATTTAGGTGGTATCTATATTGGTGTTAATCTGTTTTTCTTTTAGTGTTTTGCCTATATACAACACTTTGATTTTGTAATTTTTGTCCGTCGTTCTTTGTTCGTCTTTTGCAGAGATTTGATTATTAATAAATTTTACCGTTAAAAAAAAAATATTTATAAAATATTGTTTTCTATAGTTTCACGCAATTAAACATAATCTTATTTGAGATATGTTAGACACTAAATGTTAGTACATCTTTCAATGAATTCATTCAAAGTTTTGTTCGCAACGTTGTAATCATGTAAGAATTCTGCTCTTTACCCAAACTGTTTCGCTCATTCCCAAAGTAAATGTCCAAAATGCCCTTACGTGACTTAAGTCACGCTAGTGTATTTTTTACGTGAGTTAAGTCACGCATAGTGACTTAACTCACGCACTAGTTGGCTAGTGGTTATAGCTCAAGAACACACGTTTTTTGGACGGTGGTCAATGCATTTTAATGGTTTTTACACGTTTTTTTAAAAAAGTTTTTCACGTTTTTTGACCTCATTAAGTGCTATGCTACCTTAAACAATCTATAAATACCCTCACAAACTTCCTCTTTTCTTCACATTATCTCATCCCACTCTCTCCCCCTTTTTCTCTTCTTCTTTTTTGCTTCTCTAGTCTCTAGGCTCTTTATACCCCTTTAGGTATATATACCAGTGGCTTTTGGGGGATGTAGTGGTTCGCCGGGTTGGGGAAAAGGACATCATCCCTTGAGGTAAAATTAGGTTTGTTTCCTTTTACTTCCAAAATCTTTTTACTGTGGGTAAAAAGAATCATCATGGGGGTATAAAAGGAACCAAATTTAAATTTACCTCAAGGGATCTTGATGTCTTTTTTCCCAACAGGACGGATCACTATTTTCCCCAAGAGCTATTGCTATATACTGAAGAGGGTAAAAATTACTTTTTACCTCAAAAGGGTAAAAAAATATTAATTAGATTAGTGAATTCAAATAAAATATATATATTTCTTATTGTAATGTTTGAATAATATTAATAAAACGAGAGTTATGTTTATTAATTTTGTTTTTTATTTGTATTTATATTTGTATTTATTTTATGTTTATGATTATGTATTGAATAAATAAAATCAAATAATTATTAATATTGAATAAATAAAGTGAACAAATAATTTAGA
>Ga0228711_1005325_pt1 | contig 19598 bp, 17 predicted proteins | sample MedpolnodulmetaG_2_FD_177996 | JGI IMG/M metagenome (GOLD analysis project Ga0228711, IMG submission 177996) | Root nodule microbial communities from Medicago polymorpha collected in Santa Monica, California, United States - brown nodules | ecosystem: Host-associated > Plants > Roots > Nodule... | reverse complement strand
TATTAAATAATGTTGGGACTTTTTTTTGCCTCTTTATTTAAAAAAAAAAAACATAAATAATGTGAAGACACGAAAGCAATGATATGATATGATTGGATCTCCCCACCGACGACTCCATCCACCTGCCAGCCATCGTTTCTAACCTATGTTTCCTTCTTTCCTTCTTCCATCAACACAGACAAAGCCAAGACACTCACGCGACAACATTCCAATTCATAATTAAACAAGTCACGTGACTATTCATTCTTTCCCCTCTCTCTCTCTCTCTCTCTCTCTCTCTCTCTCTTTTAAGTTTCAACCCCAACACAATAAAAAAACAAAACAATATTCCTCTTACCTTTCCCCTTTTCATAATCTTCTTCTTCTTCTTCTTCTTCTTCTAGGGTTCCCAAATCCGAAACACGTTAATTGATTCTCTCTCTCCGAACCGAACCGAACCGGAGGAGGAGGAATGGAAGCTATAATCGCTGATCCAAACCCGGTTCGGGTCAAGAGAAAAACCCTTCAAACCGTATTGGAACAGTGTCAAAGAGCCCTTGAACTCATCAACAACGCTTCTTCCGATGACGACGACGATGATGATGAAAACGACCACGTTTCTGATTCCAACCAACAGCCTCTCCCTTCTACACCTCCCACCGATCCAGATGCCGATCAGGTTAATCCAATTTCATTTTTTAATTCAACTTAATTAGGGTTTCATCTAAGAGGATTATTGAATTTTAGTTTTTTCCTTTAGACTTCAAATAAGTAAGCTGATTAAAACACATTTCTTATTATAAGCTCCTTTTTCATATTAATGTGTTCATTTTGTGTATGAATTCAACTCTACCTTAGTAGTATTAATTACCGGTAGATTTGAAATTGAGATTGAGCTTGTATTCAGGGACAAATGTATGTAGTATAATGTAAACACCGGCGGCGCTGATGCAAGTATTTATTACTAGTAGAGTTGTGATATAAATAGTTGATGCCATTGTTCTGTTGATTGACTTGATTCTTTCAATTTCCATCTTGCAGTTGTGTGACTTGCTCAAATCTAGACTTGAGTGTCCTGATTTCCTTGACAAGTTAGAGTGTGCACAGGCGTCGGTTTATCAGAACACAACTGGTATGCAATCAATCATCTCAGTGCTCTCAGTGTCTCAAATATTTTCTTTGTTGTCAAGATTGTAATCAGATTAAATTTGCTTGCATGGTTGCAGAAGAGGGTAATTCTTGGGATTTCGTCAGCGAAAATGATCTTTGGGAAGGTGTTGACATTTCCGACGAAGAAGATTATGTTCTTGTTAGACAAGATGATATAGTGGATGGAATTGCATGCTTTATGGCTGCATATTTGTTGTCCCTTAAGAAAACCAAGGTATGTATTGTTGTTATCTGCATTTTCTTTTGTTATAACACTCAAGGCTCTGCCATGCCTGAGTATATGGTAGATTTGTGGTGTTGTATGAATGACTGCATTGATTAGACCAACACGGAAATCTTAATTTATGCTTGTCAGTTGAGCTGTAAATTCCACACTGAGAAATAATTCTGTGAGTTTCCTGAAAGGATGCGTGGAATTTTATTGTTCTGCCATAACCTTTTCTAAGGTTGTCTAAGTTGTCCTACATATATGCTTTTTAAGCAACTCGGATTTGTTGGTATTTTAAATGCTTTTTGTTTCTTTGGTTCTTCTTACCTTTGTTGAATATTATTAAAAACTACTAAAATCTTTAATTGCTGTCAAGATTATTGTGTTTGTGTCTCGTATATTCTTGAATTGCAATTGATGGACATGGATTCTTAACCTCGTTTGCTTTACTTTTTTAGTGTTTGGTTTACTGTGATTCTACAGTTTTGCTTTGTGTTAGTGGAAATCAATGCTGTTTATTTATGGTGGTAGTATGCATATAATTGGGTTCAATTACAACTATTTGCACACACAGTTACCTGACTTGAATATAATAGTTATATAATGCACTGTTAATTGTTGGTCTAAGGGAGTGTTTGTTTGGGAGATTCCAAACTTATTCCCAGGAATATTAGATGGGAAAAAATAATACCCATGTCTGTTATAAAGGAATAAACAATTATTCCCAGGAAATAACTATACCCACGAACTTCTTACTCCCAAAAAGCCAGGCTTTTCATTTCCTCCCCAACAACGTGGGAACATTTCATTCCCAAGTGGAGACGTCGGCTGTAACGGTTACTTTTTTGCATAAGACACAATTGTACCCCTCAACTGCCTATTGGCTATTACATGATGGTTTTCTTCGTATTGAACTATCGTATGTTGTGTGTTGGTTTTGAGGAATTATCTGTATAGCTGAATTTTTTATCCAATTATGTTAAGTATATTTTGGTACATTAAATCCAATAAATGAAATTAATAAACGTTTGCACTAGATTTTTCACCAAAAAAACTTTTGCTTTAGAGAGATTGCCATCAAAGGCTTGAACGTTGAATTATTATTTTTTTCAACAGCAAAAAATGACTTTTTTGTTTTGCATTTTATAGTTCAAAGATATGATAAAATTATTTTTTATATAATATTTTTACCATTATCGTAAGTCTGTACTCTTTTTTTTTGTATCTGTTGCATATGTATGTAGGGGTGTTTTAGGAATTATGATGTTATTTAATTGTAGTGTATGATGTAATCCAAGAATATTTACTTATTTTTAAGAATTTTAGAAAAATATACCCAGGAGTTTAAATTATCAACCAAACAGCTTTTTGAAAGATTCCTTGGATTAAAATTCCTGTCATTACATTCCCGGGAAAGGTAATCCTAGGAATAATTTTTGCATCCATGAAACAAACACCTCCTAAGTTAAACTGGAAACTTATGTGCTTAATGATTAAGTTAACAAAGCCCGTTTCTCTACAAATATGTCCATTTTGAAGATGGTATTGTGTTTGAATATCAGGAAAAACATTAGAATTGAATATTGCATTAACAAAATACCAGATACTATCCGATGTAGGACTAAACCCACCCCCTCAAAACCAACCAATGAAGGTGTTGGAGGTTGCAATGAAGGCTAACCAAAGGTCGCAATTTAGGCGACTAGGGGCGGACCGCAATTAAGGAGGAATTTCCAACACACCCCCTCACGCTTCAGCCCGGCCCAATGGGCCTGAAGCGTGGACGATGCGGAAAGCCCAACAATAGATCTAAGATAGGCTCTGATACCATGTTGAAATTTGGGGCCTAACTCATCCTTACAAAACCGGTTTGTAAGGTGAGGAGTGCCTCCTCTTTATAAACTCTTCTCAAGAGAACTATCCGATGTGGGACTAAATCCACCGCCTCAAAGCCAACCAATGAAGGTGTTGGAAGCTGCAATGAAGGCTAACCAAAGGTCGCAATTTAGGCGACTAGGGGCGGACCGCAATTAGGGCGGAATTTCCAACAACCATTAAGTTATTGAGGAAGAAGTATATTCAGATCATATGTTTGTCTTTTCCATGGTATGATGTCTGTAGGTGCTTTGCTACAGTCTTGCCAAGATAGCGAGTTAAATCGTAAACTCGCATGATTTTACGATCTTGGTACCCCTGAGAGATATCTGTCTGTCTCAAAGCGATCCCAAAAATGATGATTGTCTGCGCAATGATCTCTGTGCGACTGTCTCTGGCTGACTGTCTCTTTGCAACTCTCTCTGTGCCGCCATCTCTGCTCTTCCTGCGTGACCATTTCTCATCTCTAGTTAGTTCTTGTGTTTGCAAAAGAAGGGGAAAGATGACGTGAACTGTTTCTGCTGATGGAGAAAATGGAAAACTAGGGTTATTTGTTTCGGTTGAGAGATGGGCATTGGGCCATTCTTGCCCAACTAATTCTTTATATGTTACTCATCGTTGTGTGAATGGGGTAGTTGGTACGGCCCATTCTTCAGCATTTTTTTTAGCCAGCAACAGATCATTGTGTCTTCCCCCTCTTCTACAAACTGCTAACACACGATCTTGCTAGAGAGGGAAGTTGCATCCTATAATGTGTTTCTTTTCTGTTCTCTCTTCCAGTGAAGAAAGTGGTTTTAAGTATGTCTGACTGTGATCAATAGCAGGAAACATATTATATTTGATGTGTTGTTTTATCTAAGATTTGTACTGTTGCTCATCCTTTCTCTAATTGATCGCTATGCTTTTTGCAGGATTTGACTCCAAATCAACTCCAGGATGGTGAGTCTGGTTGCTTCTTTCCTAATATGATATCTTATTCTTGGCTACCTTTTTATCCAGATAAATTTTTGTGCTCGACTTCAGAGTTCAGACAGTTATTGCTAGTTAGATAAAAGATTGGGAATGAGATTCTGAAAGTTTATTTTGCCGTGTTTATATCAGCTCTCAGCAAGACATTTTCTGTGAAAAAGAAAAAGGGGAAGCTTCGAAAGGCCTGGGATGGGAGCAAAGTTATATATAATGTTGCATCATGGGGTGCTACAGCCATTGGGTGAGCTATATAGCAAACACATATTATGGGTCCTTTAAATCTTTAATAATTCCTTTTATAATCTCCAAGAAAATGTTTCCTTTTATAATTCCTTAACAAGTGCCCCAGGGCCACTTATTAACATTTCCCTTTATTTATTACTTTCATTTTTCATTCTTAACAGGATATATCAAAACCCTGTTATCCTAAGGGCTGCAACTAAAGCATGCTGGACTTCTTGTCAAGTGATATCAAAGCTGCTCTGATTTGTCAATGCAGCTTGGAGAAACAATGTGAGGCGAGTTCTGGTTTACCCCCTCCCCTGTAAAAAAAAATGTTTAGATTCCAACCGTGTAATATGAAGATTCTTTGAATTTGGACCCTGGTGCCATCTGATTGGATTAAAACACTGATGTGGCACACTGATTGTGTAAATAATTATCTTTTTCATTTATTTTCTTTCCATGTGTATAAATGATTATACATGTCATTATTTATTAAAAAAAACATAAAATAAAGTAAAAAAAACCCAGATTTGTTCTTCATCCTCTCGTTTCTCTCTAACATCAAATCCACATCTAACATCAAAGCCAGAAAATTTCAATAAGCTTGTTTTTTTCTTTCTTTCTAGCAAAATCAAATTAAACACAATGCACAAAACCTTTCATTTTGCGACATGAGTGCTGAAGTCTCTGACAAAGAACACATCGCCTTCCTAACTTATTGGCTATCCATGTACATTTTTTGTTCAAGATCCATACTAGTCCCTAAAGGATTCAAGGCCTTAGCCATTAACTGATTATTTATTTTGTAGTTATTATCTTACTCGTTTTGCATCTAGTTAGAAACACCACTTGAAAATTTACATGCTGCTACTAGCCACCATTTCTGAAATCATGTTATTGGAATTGTATATAGATATTCTACTTATAGCAGGAGTGTAAATTGCATGGATGATATTACTTCTATGATCGACATGCAGCTTGAGTTTTGTCAAAATGAAAGTTTGACATAGTAAAGGACATGTGTGTTGATGAGATAAATACCAAGCAATTGTTGAGAAAGAAAGTTTTTTTTTTTTTTTTTTTCCGGAAATAAGAGAGAAAAAGTTGAAATCTTTTTGTTTTTGTTTCGATGATTCAATAATAATGAATCTCTTAGAATGGTCGTCGTGAGTCTTGTGCTTGCAACAACATAAAGAACCAGTTATGTGAGTTTGGTTCATGATGTTGGGGGAGAAATTGAAGAGGAGCCTAATGCAGTTGTGGTTGATGGACAATCAATGTTGCTGTTTCAAAGGATATAAAAGAGGGTAAATTGAATCTGATATTAGCAACAATAACTCATGTTCATGAAACATGAGCTTGTAATATAGCTACACCTAGTTCCAGACCCGTTAATGCAATTACTATTAATATAGGACCAAGCCCTCCTATGAAATATAAAAGATCATTCATACATAGCATAGTCCATGCGAATCCACTTAAAATCTTGACTAAACTATGAGCTGTCATCATATTAGCAAATAAACATATTCATAAGGTGCTAACGGCAATGGTACTCCAGCAGGTAATAATATACTTAAATAATGAAGCCTATTTCTTTGAAATCCCACTATTGTTATACCAATAAAAATGGAAAATGAGAGACCCAAAGTAATGAAAAAATGACTAAAAAAAAGTTAAATTACACTTGGGGTTTTTTAAGTTTGAGGTTAGCAATAGATAAGTAGTTTAAGTTATTTGTTTACAAATAAGTCTTTTAACTTTTCAACAGTTTGCACAGTTATCCTTTCTGTTACAAAAACGTTGAAGTGTTTGTTAAGTGATGACGTGGTAATCCATATCAACATAAAATGTAATATTTTAATCAAACCCAAAAAACTTATCAATCTTCATTATCTTTCTTTAATCTTCATCATCGTTCCATGGCACCCATATGAACAAACAACAAAATTGCTAACTTATGTTATGAGATTCACATTGACAACAAAAGTTTAACCAGACTACAAGTGAAATAAAATACTTGATCTTAGGAAGAAAGGAACAAACGTGCATTGGGGGTGAGAATATTGTTGAGAGAAGGAGAGATTTATGGAGATGGTGGGAATGAGGTAAGGAAAAGGTCTGCGACTAAGATATTGACTACAACATAATTGTTTTTGATACTGTTGAAACTTCAAAGCAAACGTTATTTAGGCCGCATCGACCATTTTAGGTTGTCATTCTCTGCAATATGAAAGATCACAATGTGACTGCAAGTGATACCACAAGTACGATTATTATTATAACCCTGAGGTGTTATTGGTTTTAGGAAGACGTGCATTGTGGTTAAGAAAGAGGTTTCATCAAAAAAGGAAGTGTGGGGGTGCTATTGGACAAATGTAAGGGGGATGCAGTAGTTCCCTTGATATTAGCTTCATATGATGGGTTTGTAATCTATCTCATTTATAACTCTGCAAGCTTATTGGACTGAGTCAGCTCTAGGATAGTTTTTGAGAATTTCCTTTTACACCCTCCTCACCAGGTTCAGGTTACCAAATCCGAAATGTTTTATGGTGTTGAAGGGTATTTTTACATAAGTAAATCAAATGAAAATTGCTCTTCTCTCATCAAAAAACATTCACTTCCAACTGAATGGACGAAAGTACCCCCGCGTGACTTAAGCCACGCTCGGTACTTTCGGCGTGAGTTAACTCACGCAGGTTGTAATCCCAACGTGACTTTAACTCACGTTGCGTGCTGTTATAAAACAGCTACTCAGAAATATAACCATTCATTTTCAAAACTTTCCAAAACATCCCAAAGTGCGATTTTTTCTCCTTCAAGTGCGATTTTACTCATTCTTGTGTCATTCAAAGTCAATTTCTCCCACAAAATCAAGTAAGTGTTTGAATTAGGTTTTTTTTGGTTTACATGTTAGTTTTTTTTTTTTTATGAAATTGTGAAATTTTAGGTTTTAAAGTTGATTTGCATGTTTGAAAGATAGAATTTTTCAACAAGGGACGGATTAAATATGAATTTTTAATGCGCCAAAAACTCAACAAACTAAAACATCAAAACATCGACCTAGAAATCGAATTTTGAGCTGGTTTTTTTGTAGACACCTCTATAAAAATATATACAGAGGATCTGTAAAGTTTCGTAGCATTCCGAATAAGCTTTGATTTATTTTGATTTTTCGACCGAAACACACAATATCGCAATTGATGCTTTGCCAGGAAGTGCACTTAACTATAGTTGGCTCAGCGAAAGTCAACTACAGCTCGCTTACCGAGCGGTAGTCAACTATAACTCACTTACCGAATGGTAGTTAACTGCAGTTGGAAGTAAAATTACATTTTCCATGTGTTTCCGCCAAAGGTGTGTGCAATGTTCTGGACTAAATATCAATTTCTTTCTATACCTTCTAATTTACTAAACAAAAAACCACTATTTGATTTAGGGTCTTGCTAACCATTGCCCTCAGGGTAATGGTTAAGGAAACCAAAAGTAGCAGTTTGCATTGGTTTCAACAACATTTTGACTTTTAAAAAGTTAAATTTATTACTTTTCACCATTTTCCAATACTATATTTCTATTTTTATCTTATTATTCAATGCCCCAAGAGCACTCTTTAGCATTTCCCTTTGATTTATAACCCCTTCTACTTTGTAGTTTTTTCTAATTTGGATCATTGTTACTTTTGATCTTTGTTTTAAATGTATTTTGACATATTTATTGGAAGTGTAAAATGCATGGATGTTATAATGCTCAAAAGCTTTTATTATTTTCTAAACTTATTTCACAACATAAAAAACACCACGAAATTGACTTTCTTTTCAACCTGTTTTGGTGGTTTTGATTGAAGTGTGTTAAAGTGAAAACTCAATAACATGCATAAAGTGGATTAGAAAAACATAAGAGATAAGGAGAATGGGTAAATAAGGAACTGAAAAGGAAGGGGAAGACAAAAGCGGGAGGGTTGTATATGGCCCGTGTTCGGGACGGATAGAGGAGAGAAATAAAGGATGAAGAGAAAGAATGAAGCAGAGTTTCCATAATAGGTAGCCAAGAAGGAGAAGGGTATTCTCCTCCCGTGGTCATGGAACATGTCACTGGTGCGGCGGAATATGCCTCAACTATGTTTGATCAATTTTACTTTGTTATTAAACGAACTTCTTTCTTAGTATTTCCTTTAGAAAAATTCTTACGTGAACTCTTTGTCGATGTTGATTATTTTATTATGGTTGTTTTCTTCGGGCATGGGTTATTTCAAATCAAAGGTGTGAATCACCATGCATGTTGCAAGGATTATACAATGTTTATGGATCGGAATTGATTTTGTTCATTACTGCCTAATTGTATTAAGTTTGTTTTCACCGTGCTTTTCTTCTTTAAAAAAAAAAAAAAGAATATGTTGTGTTACATTTTTCATCTCTGTTGACGTGTCTGCAGAAATTGATTTAGAACTATTGAATTACCTATTGTTGAATTGTGAAATGGTAGAGTGAGTGTCATTATAGTTATTGAGGGTTGAATGTTGAATAGATAGACCCCACCTTTAGATATTGTCTAAATGGAAATAGAGAACCCTTTATATGCTTGCTTATCCGCAATCTCAACAATAGGTTAGTTAAGTTGGTTAGTTAAGTTAGTGACTAAAATTGGTTCCTCTGTTTGCATTGTTCTCAATTCACCACAAACTAAATGAAATCCAATTAATAGTTTCTTCATTTAAATCTCATATTGTTCTCGATTCTCTATGTGTATTACATGTACTTTCATTTTCTGTTTAACTTAATCCATATTCATATTTATGTTGCAATTAAATTATACAAAAAAACATATTATATATATATTAGCACAGTACCTAGACAAAAATAAAAGCAGACTGAAGGGCAATAAGAGATCTCTCTTCATTAGGTTTTTATTTCTTATATCATAAGCTTTATATATTACTCTTCTGCATGATGCTAAATGAATTATATTTGTGTATGAATACTATATATTAATTTATACAAAGAGACATGTCAAGTATATATTATACATAGGTTGGTTAGTGCAGTAGAAAAAATGGACATATGAATGCTAGTATACTATTAAAAGGGAAGGTATCTTTGAAGTCCTTGGTTTAAGTCCCAATTAATTTTTTTTAAATTGTGTGCGTGCGCGCAAGAGGAGGAGCAACAACACTAGTAATGAGATAACAACAAAATTTTATCCTTTTATTTAAATTGTGTGCGCGCACGCCGAGGAGCAACAACACTAGTAATAAGATATCAACAAAATTTTATCCAAAAACCCAAAATCAATCAAATAAAAAAACATAAGTCCATGAGCAATACTACCTTGTTGGCGTTGGCCAAGCTGCTGGAGCAGACACCGGTTTTCCTCTGGCAGCAGTAGCTCTTTGTTGCGTCCTCTGGTGATAATACTTGACCAAAGCCCAAGTGGCTATGCCAAGGAGAATGGTGGTCAGAACTGACACTACCAAAGGAAAGACAACTTTGGTAGTGTAACAGGAAGAAGAAGATGGAGAAGAGGATGGCAGTTTGTTACCGGAGGGAGGAGGAGGGGGGTAGGTGGTATTAACAAACGGGTTTTGGGGAGACGGGGCATAGTCGGCCGTGGAGATGGAGAAGAAGAAGAGTAAGATGAGTAATACTAAGTTACTAACATCTCCATAACTCTTGTTTTTCTGGAGAAGAAAGAGAGTTCAGTAAGGAGAAGAAAAAATGAGTGTCAACGTCTTCATTTAATTTTTTTTCTTCTAACGTTGGATTCCCCCTCCCTTATGTGGACGCCATTATGGTTTTTTTTTCTTTCCAAAAAGGCAAAAAATGTATTAAATTAAATGTTAAAACATTTAGCAGTTCATAAACAGAATGATAGCATCCAACAAATCACTAACTACATCGTTCAAAAAAACAAATCACTAACTATAAAGACATAATATGTGTTTAATTTTCTCTAATGGTATCAAGACATGATATAGTTATCCAATCTTGTCTCTTATCCTTCAAAGAGACCCTTAATTTTTCTTTTCCTATATGTAAGATCACTTATATAAATTCCACATGCATTGATAATTCAAATAAATTTCTTTAAACACATAAGTGCACTGCATAAATCAACTGTAGTCATCAATTCAACTTTTTTTTTTGTGGTGGTCGGAGTTTGAACCCCGGACCTTACATATATTATGCATTGTCCATACTAACTGAGTTAAGCTCACGAGGACAATTCACCTTAAATACTAGTGTATCACTCTCATATACCGTTAAAAAGGAAGGTAATAGGTTACATGTAGCCGTCTCAACCATCACACTAGTAAAATCCTTGCTTTTAGTCTCAAAAAAAATTATTTTTTTAAATTGCGAGTGTGCGCACACGTACGCGCACGAGAGCACAACTTTGAGTTAACAACAAATTTTTTTAACTTTGAGATTTTCACAATTTAATCACATTTAATATTAATAAATTTCTATCTAAGATTGGCAACGTCTCAACAAAAACTATATGAGTTGACTTTACCATCCATTAAAAAAGAGTTGTTAAATAAAACTGATTATGATAATTTAATAAGCAATTTTGCTTCTGAAAAAGATCAAAAAATAAAATTTACTTAAAATATGTTTTAAAATATATATTAATTTTAAAAAGATACCATTGTTAGAGTTTGCGACAACCATAACTTACATAATACTCAATAAATTGTTGGTGTTGGCCAAGCTGTTGGAGTATACATCGATCTTCCTTTGGTAGTAGTAGCTTGTTGCTTCCTCTGGTGATAAAGTTTTACCAAAGCCCAAGTAGTTATGGCAAGGATAATGGTGCTCGGGACCATTGTTATAAAAAACGCGACTTAAGTCTTAAAATTCAGGTTTTTGCGACTTTGCGTAACTTTAACGACTCAAATTCATAGCAAAGTCCCAAAAACAGGCAAAATCGCACAAAATCGTGAAATCCGTTCAAAATCGCATGATTTTGTTCATTTTTTGATAAGGGTCAATTTTTGACCCGGTTCGTAAATTGACCTGATTTGAATCCATGACCCGGTTCTATAAATACTCAAAAGGCCAAAAAAATTCATTCTTTCACTTCCCCCACACTTCCTCAATAGTTACACAGAATGTTCATATAATTGGTGATTTATTCGTGATTTATGATTACATATAAGCTTTGCTATTAAAAATTCCAGAAGAAAATGAAAAAAAACGTAACGTTTTTGAATTAAAACTAACGGAAAAGACCAAAATGTATAACAGATAGAAGTGTAGGGACCAAAATAAATTGAATTTTAGTTAAGGGACCAAAGCGATACTACCTAAATAGTTAAGGGACCAAAAATGCAATTTAGCCTATATTTTTTTGATAGAATTTAAATGGCAAACATTATTTGCTAGCTGAGATAAATGATATGATTAATATACCATCAAAACGAAGAATAAATTAAACAAAATGTTACTGCTGTTAGAGATTGCATTTTTTAACCAAAAAATAGAATGCAAAAAGCTAGTAAAACTATGTATTCCTACCAATGTATTACAATGAATAACAATTGTGTATGCTACTTAAAAAATTGCACTGTTTCTCATTTCCCAGTAAGTGAAGAGCATATTGATCTTGTTCCTAGGAGCAGTTGAGTTGCTTACTCCTGCTACAAAATTGGTGTGACCCATATGATTGATTGATTATCATCATTTTAACCCCTTAAATAACCCTCTTTATTTACATGTGTATTGATTAGCAGTCTAATAGTAAAAACTGTTGTCCTTGTGATTAGGAGCGGCGTCTTTACATAGCATAGAACGAACCTCCATGATGCATCTAGGTGCCTCCATGTCTTTCTCTTGTATCACATTTCCTAGAAGTTGTTGCATCTGTGAGGCAAATGTATCATCCAGAACCTGCATACATGCATACACAGCTTCAAGATAGAAATCAATATTTTCTTACAGCTCATAATCCGGATCCAAGAGCGCGCATTGACTAAATAGTTAAAGTGCTTTTATATAAATAAATTGAAAGTTGTTTTTACATAAAATGCTATTTGTCATTCTTCCTTGCATTGCACACATAATAAAATGACCTTAACAGAGAGGTTGCTACTTACAGAAACAGCCACCCTTGAACCTTTATACCATGATCTATTCTCTTTTCTGTTCTCCAAGAAACTCAAAATTTCCTGTCAAATAAGAAATATATAAGCAAATTTTCCATAAAACTCATTACATCTAAAAAGATGCTACAGGGCAAGGTAAAGAAATCCAGAAGAAAATTAAGTTACCTGTCCCATTCGGTCCCAATAACCTCGACAGATGGCAATGAAAACATGAGTTTCACAAATACTGTGAAGATAGCTTATGGTACTAGCTAATTGCTCTTTCAGTGGTTGCATTCTACTTTTTAAATCAGACTCTACCACTGTTTCCTTTGAATCTTGAAGAATCTTCTTTAATTTTGTGGCATTCTGTAACTTCGTCTGGAACAAAATAAATGACTCATATTAGTGACAGTTTAATATACTTGATTAATTTACTAACACTGAGTAAAACAAATCTAGCATGTGCTGCAGTGCATAAATACGACGAATATAGTAACTTAACAGGCAACCAAATATATAACCTATGGTTAGTATTGTTCCCTTAAAACAACCTTTACATTGAGTTTCAGAATACTATAGACATAGTGCATAAATATTCTGGTTAGTATTAAGTGCACAAATATTCTGACTTGCAGTAAGTTCTTCAGACTTCAAAATTTCATTTTCTCTCATAACTTATATTACAGTCACTTTGCAAAAAAATCTTACATTTTCCACGAGTTTCTCCACAATAGCCTGCAAGTAGTTCCTGAACTTTGCTCTCAGCATCACGGTCACTTCGCTAAGTCGCTCACCAGGTGCTGTGTTTCCAGCATTTGGTAAGCAAGAAGCCCATGATTTGAACTGTGATTCAATCCTTGGACGTAAGATGTCGAGCATCCTCTTCAAGGAATTCAAAAGAATTCCAACCTGACAAAAGGTGACATAAGTTTTAATTGTTTAAACAAAGTGTTATCCAAAAGATCTTTTTTTTCTTTTCATAAATTCAACCCACCTCCTCAGGAACCACATAGGCACATGTAGACCGTTTGGCAAGTTTCTGGACATATTTAAGCCCAAATTTCTTAGGTGCCATGCTATCTTTAAGAGGAGCTAATACATCCGCATACTGTTTATCTAAAGCTTCCACAATCGCCTTCTCAATATCAGCTATTGCCTGTCATCATTATTTTTTCAGAAAAAAGAAAGCCAGTTAAACTTGTATTCTTCAAAATAGATTCTCATTAGTTATGCTAAAATTGACTAAAGATGATAGTAAGAAAATAGAATTTGGCAACATCTAAAACTAATGCGAAAAAGAAAAACGCAAGATGAGGAAAGTGATAATACATACATTTTCTAGAACCAAGGTATATTCTGGCCAGCGGCAAATGATGACCTCATAGTCTGTCAATGTTTCCTTCAGTCGCTCATACATATCATCAACAAAGGGAGTAGTAGAATGCTGTGTTCTAACACCAGACCATTTCACCTGCAAAAGCAAAGAATTTAGACATTCTCGTCAATACAAGACAATATATCACTTAGGAGGCAAAGTCCAACACATAGTTTAAAAGCATCCTTCAAAAAACCTATTATAATATAAAAAAAAAAGTACCTTGTCTAATTTGCATGACTCGAGCAAAGATAGACGTTTATCTTGGATCCAAACAAGAATATACAAATGGAACAACTCTTTTGCATCCACTCCACCTTTGATAGGACTAAGAAGGAAATAAAATAATTAAAATGTGTGTATTAACAGCAGCGATTAATTCTTCGATTACATAATTAGGGCTGTGATCCTAGTAACATACTAAAACTAGTAAAAATTACTTACTTAATGTTCCAGCCTGAAAGATCTCTTTGAAAATCGGATGTTGCAATGACAAGTTCTGCTACTGGTGATGATGGACCTGTCGGTGGACAAGATATGAGGAAGGCTCGTAATCTATTGCAAAGCTCTGTGCTGTATATGGAAGCAGAAAGATTTGGCAGGTCCACAAAGCTGTCGAAAAATATTGAACCAGCCATATTAGAACCATTAACAATAATAGTAGCTTGAAAGCAAAACACAAAACACTTTCACATGTAACAAATAAGGTGATTCAAATAATGATTCCTATTATCACATGTTCTTACTTATTCTAGATTATATAAATGCTTAAATTGGTAAAAGTGCCAAACATGCAACAGAAATAAAAAGCAAATAAAAAATTTAAATTTCATCAGTGTTCACAAAACATCCATATATGTTATTAAGCTGTCTGAATTCTTAATTATGAACTACATAAGCTGTCTATATATGTTTGAGAAAAGAAAGATACCTAGGAAGTATATTTTGATTATGAATCTGAATATCAGAATAGATTTCATTCCTAAGATTTATGCACAGTGTTTTCATCTTCTGGTAAGCGGTAGACATGGTCAAAGGATCCATCAAACAGCTTTCATTATTCTGTGCAATATATTCATCTGTGTCAGAAAGGTGCCTTCTAGCCCTCTTTTTTGCAGCAACCTGAGATAATATTAGTTGTTAATTACATAGAAAAGTGTATTCAATAGTAAATTGTAATAATAATCATCATCAAGAACTCAAGTTTCTCCAACCTGGAAGTAGTGACAGAAACTGGTTTGGGCCTCAGGAGATAAGATATCGTGAAGAAGCTTGTAAAGTTTAACAGCCGGTTCCAAAACAGGAGCTGCATGACTGGATGCTGGTCTGAAAACCTCAACAATACCAGAGAAAGATGACTCATCAAGTGACTTGTAATTCTCAAATGTAAGTGTGAGTATCTGTTCAATCTCGTCCTTGGTCTCTCCTAGTAGTCGATTCTGATGAGATGACCAAATTGAACCGTATTAGGTAAGACAAAAAATTCAATCTATTTGAAAGTAAATAAATGCCAACTAAAAATCGTATGTTGACTTGTATATGGTCCTGCTTGGATAAACAGTTTAATTAAGTGGTTATCATATAAATGCTATGTATAAGCTATTTATATAACAATAGACAAAATAAAGTATCTCTAAAAAAAACAAAATAAAGTATCTCTCTCAAAAAAAAAGTCAAACTGTCTTCATAATAGTTATAAGTTGTTTTCCACAAGTTGATGTGCTCAAATAAATCAATTCAAACAGGCCCATTGTTGATCTTAAAACAGAACTTTAAAAATATAACGAAAGTAGATGACATTAGTTAATCTAAGTTAAAACACTTGAATAAAAGAGATGTTGATGATACCTCTTGGTGGCTCAAAGAAGTTTTGCTATTTCCCTTCATGATAACAGGTGCAAGCAGATTATATACCAAGTTAAGGCAATCTGCTGTTGGTGTGGCAACATCCATGACATACGATAGATATCTATTTGAGCAAAAATGCAGAACATTATGAACACAATAATTTAGACGAAGTTTAATAAATTAAATATTTCAGCAGGAAGCACATCAACTTCTCATTACCTCAGCTTCGTATATATCTCAGACACGCCATAATATGAAGCAAACTCTGTCAAGAGCCATTTCCATGGACCATGTAATTCTAGGTTCCTTTGCTGAAAGCCCTGAACTTTCATTGCAACTTCTAGAACCAGGTCATATGCAACTGTCTCTGCTACAGAACCACACTGCAACCACAGACAATAAAATGATATATTAGGAAACTCAAAAAGAACTTTAGATAACAATTCCTAAAGCAAATGCATAATACATAAAACTATATAATGTTCACAGACACTAACCTTAAGATGACTATTGTCATCTGCACTGGTTGAATAAAGTATATAAAGTTGTATCTTGCCAACAAGCTCATGGTCTGGCTCGCGGTAAACATTCCACCAGCGTACTTTGTCAGACTGTTTTCAGATTGAACATGAAAACTATCTTAATGATCACCATTCAAGACAGGCACTAATAACTCTGCGACAGAAATGCAATAAAAATATTACCGGATTATCAGCTATAGCAGCCACTTGGACAAGAACACGCCCAAAATGCTTTCCCTTGGAATCTTGAACTTCAATGAGCAAATCATCTCCAAGACTATCTGGAAAACTGTAAATGTAGTAGTCAGAATATATTCAACCAGCATAATGGTGAATTATATTATAAAGACTGGAAATAAAATAACTTACAACATATGGACTTCACTGGATCCAGGCTGCAACCTAATGGCATCTTCTTCAACTACACTTTTGAGTCGTAAGAAACATGTGAATGTCTCTGATGATATACACAGGCGGAAAATAAGATACAGTAAAATAAGTTAAAACTTATACAAATGAAAAATGGGTAATTACTTTATAAATAATTATAATTCAAATATTGAGAGAAAATCATTTATTTCCAACATTTTTCCCCTTAAGGCATGGATAATAAAATTGAGTAATTATTACATAGGGTGCATTTTTCCCATACCTTGCACAGCTTCGTAGGAGGATGAACTATTCCGCAAAGTTGTTACACCAACTTTTAGGAGTCCAGAGACTTGTTGTATATAGCGTGTGCTAGCATGCACATATGCCAAGCTTTTATGTGTCAGGGAACCATTTGCAGGCAAATGTGGTACAAACCGAACTTTCCTAAGAGCGTGCCAACCAGAAGATAGTTTTGACTGCAAATTTGAGAAGTGGTATTGCATTGAATCCATTTTAATTTTATGTGTCACTATTGATGACATGCTACAGCCAGTAGGAGGGTCGACCCCCACTTTGACTTTGCGTACTGCAAAAGTGAAGAATGTCACAAAAGACTCACTATGGAGAAGTTAAATAATTTGAAAAGAAAAACTAACACACAATAATGTACCTTGCACCTTCATCTTGCCAATACGTTTTTTCAGTTTAGGAGCAACACCCTCACTAGAAAGTTCTCCATTGCATTTCACCATTAGCTCCTCTTCTGGTTGAAGAAGCACTTGTCGCAATCTACAAATTAAAAAAATTAAATTACATCAACACTTGAAGGAGAAGAGAGTAGTGTCAGAAGAGTCTCAAGTCTTAACTCACCCAAATGCATCTCTAAGTAAAGAGCATTCATTTTCCAAAAACATTGGAGCTTCCATACACTGCATCGCCCAAGCATGAAGGCAAAGACGCGCACAGGCGTCATATGCAATTACTGCATACCATGGCCCAAGAGCACTGAAAAGAATTCACGTGGATATATTAGCATATATGCTTAAGGAGAAAAGCATTCAGCACAAAAAAAAATACTAAATATTGATACCTTGCATGAAATGTTGGAAGGCGAGGTGGTTGTGAATTGGAAGATGCAGCACCCTCTGAACCAGTAGCAGTTCTGTGAACACATATATATCAAGTTTAACATGATATTAAATTGAATTAAATTACTAAACATTTTTATAAGTTGTGTGATCAAGATGTCGTGCATGTTTATGTATAAAGAAGGTTAAGAACTCAGTATTGAGAGGCATACTAACGCGATCAAATATACTAACCTAACGAATTTTTCCGAGCTTGCATCTCCATGGTTCTCTAACTTATCCCTGGATACAGATTTCAAAGTACTTGATTCTGCTTTGTTTGGAGTACTACGTGTTGCAGAAGTTGGAATTTCCTCGTTAGTTTGTCTTATCTCTTGAGTAGAACCACAAAATGGGGGTGCACTCGGAATGTCTTCGTCCTCGTCATCAGATAACCTTCCACTCTGAAAATTCTCATAGCACAAATCACAAAGTTAGGCTAATTTAAGCCAAGATATTTCACCTATGAAGCACAGACACAGACATGACACCGGACACAGCACAGACACTTACACCAATAACAATTTGTGAAAGTGAAATATTTGAATGTAACTACACGTGGTGCCGTGTGATGTGAGTGTCCAACATTGACACGTGTCGGACACACCTTCAATCCGAAGTGTCCGTGCTACAATTTCATTCACCCAAAAGAAGCAGTAGCAAGTGCTTTAAAACCAAAATTGAGAAAATTTTGTATGAAAAATTATTGGGATATCTCGTACCTTTTCTGCAGAACTTTGAACATTCATCCTTGAAGGTACACTAGAAGCATACCCTGCTGACATATAAGCCCTACTTTTTGGAAGATTGCCATTGATACTACTTCCTACTTGTGTGGTAGAAAATTCTGAGCTAGCTGCAGAATCTGACGATTCATCCTCAGTAAAACCATTCTGCCTTCCATTAGCAGCACCCCTCATCACCGGATCCCTCGCCATTCCTTGTCTTCCAGTAAGTGTTTCTCTTGACGAACTAACATCAGAGAATGTGTAATCGCTCGCATACCTAGACCGTGGCATCTGAGCAACATTCCCGTATCTCTTAGCAGCACCATTGGGTACTCTACTGTCTTGTGGTGATGAATCCAAAGAATACCTCCCACCATAAGCTTCCTCCTCCGAATCAACGCTGGCGTCCATATCACTATTTGAACGGCTATCAAATGTTTCAACTGCTGAAACTGGTAACTTGTTAGCAGGAAGATGACCACTCCTGAATTTTGATGGTGGTGGTAATCCAAACCCTCTACCGCCGCCACTTTTCATTCCACCAATCGGATCACGAGATCTCATTGCTGTGTTTGAGAATGGAACTTCCTTCTAAATAACAATCAAACACAAAATTAGAATTTCAAAAAACAAAATACCAATGTAGTTTTTTTGGCAGAATTCAACTCAAAATCAGAACTTCATCACATTCTTACGATAAACAACACAACAAACAACAACAACAGCAAACAAACAAAAAATCGCAACTTTACAAGTAATAAGATAAATTAAAGAAACCCATTTGCATAAAACATGAAAAAACGGTAATGAGTGAAGATTATTACCTCTCTGACCCATCTAAGTGCGTTTTTGTCAAGTCCTTCAGTGAACATCTTGACCTAATGGAACCAACCTCTGAATGAAAATGCACTACCAATTTTGTAACCTTATACCTAAAAATTAAGCTTTTTGCATAAAAGAATTGAATTAGAATGAAAAATGATCAAAAATAGAAGTGTTAAACGTGAATGAAATTTTGAGGGTTTTTTGGGTTACTGAAATGGTTAGAAAAAACCACAGAGAGTGTGAATCAGAAACTGAAATGGGGTTCGAGATTTGAGAGAGAGAAAAATAAAGGG
>Ga0228711_1005323_pt1 | contig 19604 bp, 9 predicted proteins | sample MedpolnodulmetaG_2_FD_177996 | JGI IMG/M metagenome (GOLD analysis project Ga0228711, IMG submission 177996) | Root nodule microbial communities from Medicago polymorpha collected in Santa Monica, California, United States - brown nodules | ecosystem: Host-associated > Plants > Roots > Nodule... | reverse complement strand
CCGAAGTCAAAAAACACGCAGTAGTAGGACCGAGTTAAAAGACTCCCTCTCGTTCACTCTTTCATAATTCCCACTCTCATTAAACTCTCCCTCGCTCTCTCTCTCCGTTCCAATCTTTCGTGAGAGAGAAACACTTGCAGATCAACTGTTCCACCGCTTTCACCACCTTCATCATCAAATATGCCAACCGGAGTTCTCGTCGTTGGTGGTATCATCGTAGCAGTGCTCCTTCTTGTGGTGTCGATCATCTTTGGCATACGGTCTTGGTGTAGACGAAGTCAAGGTGAGAGGTTTTGTTTTTTCTAGGGTTCGTCAAGGTATTTAGGTAAATTTATATATGGGTGTTAAAGTTGAAATTTTCATGGACAGTTTTTACTATAGACTGTTATAGATCTGTGTCATAAAAATCAAACTTTAAGCTATTTGCTTGGACGTGATCTGTGTCAATGTTCAAGTTCTCAATCTCATAAGATATATTATATTTGGCAATTAAAAAACATGTTTGCTTGTTGTTTGTACCATTAATCTTATACTCACATGTTTGTTGTTCGTATTTGGCAAATATATCTTCCTTATGAAATACAATGTTAGAGTTCCCAAAATTCTTTGTACTTGGGATCGATGCATTTCTACAATATGACTAAGGTGTTTTCATAGATGAATTCAATCACTGATGTGTTGTTAAAGGAGATTTTGTAAAACAAAAAATTGAGTTGAGTTATAGAGTAGGGTTTTGCTTTGTAATTGAATTATAGAGTAGGTTATTGCTTTGTACAGTGAAAATGAGACAAAATGGACCAAGCACACAAGTTATTTTATGCTCTAATTGAGTATTTAAGGTAATTAATTGATGTGCTGTTTTGCATGTTATGTTTATGATTCAAACGTCAAGATCAAACATGTGTGTTTCTGAAATATTTATGGCTAAACTGCACTTTTCGTCCCCTAAGTTTTAAAATGTTGCGATTTTGATACCCTATTAAAAAATTGGTAATTTTTGGCTCCTTTCGTCCCAAAATTGCTGAGAAAAAGCCACGTGTCCCAAAACATGGGTCATAATCGCAACTTTTTGAGAAGATAAGGGGTCAAAAGATCATTTTTCCCTTATGTTAGGGGGTCAAAAGAGCATATTTCTCTAAACATGGGATCACTTTTGCCATTTGTTTTAAAATTGCAACATTTTGAAACTTACGGGGCAAAAAGTGCAGTTTATCCTTATAATTTTTATCTCCAAATTTCTCCATTTTTCTATCCTTGCGCAATTGTCAAGAGAATCCAAATTTAATTTTTGGCTGAAGCAATCATTTTCTATACTTACTTTGCAGCCAATCTTTAGATTAACAATGACTCTTTCTCTTAAGAATGGGAGGATTGAGATAAAAATAAAATATATAAAAATCACAACATAAATTTAGTTTTTAAATTTTTTAGGCAAATTTCAATTAAAGATGTGGAAATATTACCATTTAATTTTACTCATCTCCTACTATATTATTTACAATTAATTCGACTCATCTACTACTATAATCAGATTTTTTTTTGTCAAGCAATATTATTGATTTAGAAGTTGTGTGTTGAAATTATCCTCATTTGGCTTAAAATCTGCAACAAGTATTATCCAAATATTTAATGGTGTCTTTTTCTATATAAAATAAAATATTAGCAAAATTACAATAATTTGTCCCTTAATTTAATTATCACATGCGTTGACGTCCACTTTCTTTTATTATGTTAACGTAGGTAGACTATAAACATTGTTTTTTTTTTTGTTTAAGTTTAGATTTTATTTGAATTATTTATTTATTAATTTTATCTATTTATTTATTTTGCTTTAGAAATATGTAAAGATGTTTTGAGTTTCAAATTTTAGCAAACCGTGTTAATTTTAATTGTTTTATTTTATTTATAGAAATGATAGTTGTTTATCTGATGCTGATTTTGTGTGGTGACCATTACAGTTGATCGTGGTCCACAGCAACAACGGCAGCATAATGCTCACCTTCCTTCCAATCATATGGTCTCAAGACCTCCGTCTCATGCATTACGCTCCAGCAGGAGCATGATTTTAAGCTATGACGAGTTGGCGCGCGCAACCAATCGCTTCTCTGATGCTAACCGCCTAGGAGAAGGAGGATTTGGTTTTGTACACAAAGGTATTCTCCGTAATGGTTAAGAGGTTGCTGTTAAGCAGCTGAAAGCTGGTAGCAGTCAAGGAGAAATCGAATTTCAAACTGAAGTTGATACTATTAGCCGTGTTCATCACAGACATCTTGTCTCTCTTGTTGGATACTGCAGCACTGGTTCTCAGAGGCTACTTGCTTATGAGTTCGTTCCTAACAAAACATTGGCATTCCATTTACATGGTACATTTTGTTTTTGCTCATCCTTTATGTAGCACAATGCTTTAGCTAGAAATGTTCTTAATTCTTATGGTTATTTTTTTAGAAGGACAACCAACAATGGATTGGTCAAAAAGACTGAAAATTGCTTTAGGATCTGCAAAAGGACTTGCATATCTTCATGAAGATTGTATGTATTGTACCTTTGACTATCATTTTTTTCAGCCTCGGCTAGTTTATGTCAAACCGATTATTTATTATAAATTTCTGTTTGTTCAGGTCATCCTAAGATCATTCACCGTGATATTAAAGCTGCTAACATCCTTCTTGATTTTAAGTTTGAAGCAAAGGTATGTTCCATTACACGTCTTCCTTGTGGTAGTGTTAGTAGTTTAGGTAGTAGTGATAGTTTAGAGTGTAGTTGGATAGTGATTGTTTATAGTTGAAATATAGTAGCAAGTAGCATGAGGATTTGGAGCAAGAATAGATTGTATTGCTCTCTAAATTAGATTGATTTGGATTGATTACAAATGAGTACATGCTTGCCTATTTATACGTGGATGTCATGTTCTAGATAGTTCTTTCTAGATTCTTCATGACATACTACATGTCTTGTATTAATTAATTCTAAAATATACCAAACTATTCTAAAGAAATCTAAACATGTACATAGTGGCGGAGCTAGAAAAAAAAGTCCGGGTGGGCCACTAAAATTAGCCGTTGAAAGATTGTTTAAAGCCTCGTAAAATAGACCTGTAATTGAATTATTTAAATTTTTTGGGTGGGCCACTACATCACTTTGCGGGAATTTGGATCAACCGAAACCTAAAACTGACATAAAATTGTATAAAATCTCGCAAAGTAGACCTATAATCATTGATTTTTTAATTTTTCCGGATGGGCCGTGGCCCATCCTAGCCCATAAAGGGCTCCGCCACTTGATCAATTCTTAACATTCTATAGGTTACTAATGCATTCTAGGGAATTCTAGAAATATGCATCACATTTTTAACAGGTAGTGATGATGTACTGTTTAAAAAGTTCTAAGTTGTGAATTTTAGTTTGATTTAGTATCAAATTTCTGTTGACAGGTTGCAGATTTTGGTCTGGCAAAGGATGCACCTGATCCCAAAACTCACGTTTCTACTCGAGTGAAGGGGACTTTCGGGTATGAACAAATTTATTCCTTTCCTCTCAAAATTTGGATATAGGGATGAAATGTAGTTTGTTGTTCACATCTGCTATTGTTTGCTGATAGATTGAATGAAGTGTCTGAAAAGTGCCATATGGGGGTTTTGAACTGCATTAACCATATAAATTGTTGTCGAAATTTATGTCAACATATCATTTATGATATATTAAGCTCATGAATTATCAATTGCTGCTTATAGGTATATAGATCCAGAATATGCTCGTAGTGGACAACTTACTGATAAATCAGATGTTTACTCATATGGAGTCGTGCTCCTTGAGTTGTTAACAGGACGACTACCGATTGATAAATCTAACCTTGACATGCCCGTTAGTTTAGTGGAGCGGGTAAGTGTTATACCACCATAGAGTTTATATATTACTCCCTCCTTCTTCTCGTAATAACTGATTCATTTTTAAAAAAAATTGTCCTACTTCCTAATATATATGCTTTATTTTATTTTTTAATTCGATATTACTAACTTCATCACAAACGCTTAAATCATTTTTCTTTCTCTTTAACTTAACATTTTTTAATATATGTGAAATAATCAAATGACTGACTAGAACGGAGGGACTAATAAAATGGAGAGTTTTATGTGTATCTTTCTTTTATAGGATGATAACAAGGTTCCATAGGATAACTTTAGGGAAATGCTAACATTAATACTTGTGTATTCAACACATTAAAACTTTAAAAAGGAACTTTATTTACATAAAATTTATAAATTATTTCCTCTTTTGAATCCTAACATAACCCTAACTTTTAACTACAACCATCTTTCATCATTACAGACTAGGCCTTTACTCACGGGTGCTTTAGAAGGAGATCATTGTGTAAATTCTCTAGTTGAAAAAAGGCTTAAGAAAGAATTTGACCGTAAAGAGATGACTCGTATGGTAGCATGTGCTGAAGCTTGCACGCGTCAGTTAGGAAAGGATCGACCAAAGATGAGCCAGGTAATGTGAAGAATTTGTTTTATCGTTTACCCTACTTGTTTATTTTCAACTGTCATTCTTCTTTTCAAAAAATAATTGTCCTGATCTCCGAAAACTTTTGTTCTCTGTTTATTTCTTTGTTTCAAAATGAATACTACCTCTATTCTTAAATATAAAACTCTTTTGACAAAATCACGGGAAGTAAGAAAGTTGTTATTTGTATTAAAGTTGAATTATATATTTTTCATTTATTTGCCACATATTTTTTTATACCTCTCCATTAATGTCAGGATTTTGTTCCAATATGTCAGTGTTATTCTATAAATGCAATGCATATATTTTGACATGAATCTTACTCCAATTTTTTAATTTTGAGTTCTTGCTATACACCTATATCCTTCTATATTTGAGAATCTTTTGAGTCTAAAAATCGTACATTCTATAGGTTGTGCGAGTTCTAGAAGGAGTTGTGTCAATAGCAGATCTTAATGCAAGGGTTACACGTGGACACAGGAGATCTTAATGAAATGGAAATGAGAAAGGATTCGGTGGAAGTTCATGAGGTTTGACACAGTTGTTTGTTTGTTTTTTTAATAAAAAAATCTTGTATAAAAAATCCATGACATTGGTTTTTCACCTATGGATGGTACAATTGAATTTTGCTTGACTGATATGTTTGTTTGATGGCAGTTGAAAGTAGGTTTGATAAAAAACCAGACCTACTCTTTTAAGGCTTTTACTTGTTGTATGTTTGGATATATCATTCAGATATTTTGGAGAATTTTACGCCAAAAACATAATTAGCTTCTGTGTCATTCCAGATAAAGATTTAGAGCCTGTTTGAATCACTTTTGGTTTTTAGTTTTTAAAATTTGTTTTATAAACTTATTTTAGAAAACTCTTTTTAAAAAGAGAATAGAAGAAAATGTGTTTGGTGATGTAATTTTTTAAAACTGTTTTAGGGATGAGAAAATGAGAAAATCCGTTTGATTAATCTAATTTTTGAAAATTGTTTTAAAGATGATAAAATTCATTCGGTAATCTAATTTTTTTAAAATTAATTTTATTTTATTACATTAGATAATAAAAAGTAATAGATAGAAATTAATGATATATTCTTTTTTAAAACAATATACAAATTAATCTAATATATATTAACCAATAAAATAATTATTGTAATATCCAACTTAATTACTTCATTAACTACAAGTAATAAGAGTATTTTAGTAAATGACACAAATTTTACTTTTAAATTCAACACTATTAATATTTTTCTTAATCATACACAAAACTTAAACGACTATTATTTTGAAATTGATGAGATAAGTTATAATCAAGAAACCAAACAAAGTGTATGGAAGTTATAATCACAAGCCAAAAGTAAAAAACAGCGAGAGAAAGAAAGAGAGAACACACGAAATTTGTTTACCCAGTTCGGTCCAATAGTGACCTACTCTAGGGGAGAGAGCAGCCCTTCGTTCCGCTATAATGATGAGTAACTTTACAAAAGAGATATCAATGAGTTGCAACAATAAGTCTCCCGCCTAATTCTACCCAAAGTCTCAATCTCTTCCCGTGACCAAGAGACTCAATCCTAATAGTGTTTCCCAAGGTGAATCAACCCCAACCCTAGTTTGTTTCCAAGAGCAAAACTCTATACAAACCCTAGTTTTCTTGTTGACTCCCAAACCCTTGTTTTCAGCCCCCTCTATCTCTAGGTTTCATCTAATATAAGGTCTATATTTATAGTAAAAGCAATCCTTAAAAATTTGGAACAAATCTCACGCTGAAAAATACGTTTTTATTTTATGCATCAGCGTAAAATCGTACTGATTTTCCAGATCGTACTACGATTTTTCCAGAATCCGAAGTCCAAAAATCATACTACGATTTTCCAAATTGTGCTGCGATTTTAACAGCTTCCAGACTTCAATTTTGAGTCACTTTTACATCAGTATCTGAAGTATATTTGCATAGAACCTATACCTTATTCTAAATATCTACATAGGAAGATACCAGATTTCAGTTAAGATGCGTCCCAAAAAATTGAAGAAATCAGAATATCTATCTACATACAATAAAGAAAACCAAAGTCAATATTCAACACCAAAAATGGCAATAACTAATAAAAAAAATTAGAAACATAAATGATTCTGGTCTAGCTTTGTAGATCTATATATCTCCCTAGTCAGTCTCTGCTCACAATTTTCTCAGTGAGACAAATTTTCATGCACGCAAATCTGCAGTGGAGAAGTAAGAAAAATACTATGAAGTGGGTCAGAGTAAGAACAAAAGTGAGTGACGGGACAAATAGAAACAGAAAGGGTGAGAAGAAAGAAAAATACTATATTAGACAATAAAAAATTAGAGAATAAAAAATTAGAGTTCCTAGAAGAAAAGAGTACGGCAGATGATGGGGGAGTGAAAATGTGATGAGGCAAAAATTGAAGTTCCTAGAACTTAAAGTTCCAAGGTTAGCTTACATAAGGGAACAAATGAAAGGATGGCATGGGTGATTGGGAGAGTTAATGTTGATAAGGTCAAAGACATTAACACACACATAGGATCTATTGCCCTTCCAAGTTCCAAACAATTAAAAAAAATATCGGTAATCAAAATTATAATGAAAAATAGATTAAGGAAATAATAAGGGAAAACTTACTGATAATAGAAAGATTAGAAAAAGTAAACATTCTAATTAGATGACAAATGTCATACTTTATTATTATCTATAGATAGATTTGCGAGTTTCAAATTTTAGCAAACCTTGTTTATCTGATGCCGATTTTGTGTTGTGATTGTGACCATTACCGCAACAATGGCAAGCTCACTCTCCTTCCGATCATGTGGTCTCAATACCACCTCTTGCTCAAATTCCATCAGGATTGCCGTCTCGTGTAGCACCGCCATCACTGTCTCAACCTTCAATTCCATCAAGAGGACGTCCGTCTGCTGTACGACTGCAATCATCGCAGTCTCATGATTCAATTCCATCAGGACATCTGCCTCGTGCTTTTCTATCGCGGTCTAATGCTTTTCCATCAATACGTCTATCACCTCCATCATTGCCGCCTCATGCTCCAATTCCATCAGGGGGCGAACTGCTTCCACCTTCTTCTTCAAGCATTGCATTTGGCTCCAGCAAGAACATGTTGTTTAGCTACGAGGAGTTGAAATGCGCAATGGATGGCTTCTCTGATGCTAACCTCCTAGGACAAGGGGGATTTGGATCTGTACACAAAGGTATTCTCCGTAATGGTAAAGAGGTTGCTGTTAAGCAGCTGAAAGCTGCACTACTAGGAAAAGCAAAATTAGAGAAGGAAATTAGTGACGGAAAAAATAAAATCCCTCACAAATTCTTTGGTCGCAAAATTTAATGACGGAATTAGAGAGGGATTTCATGTTTTCCCTCTCTAAATTTCCCTCACTAATTTTTGTTTTTTTAGTAGTGCTGGTAGCAGTCAAGGAGAACTTGAATTTCAAGCTGAAGTTGAGATTATTAGCCGTGTTCATCACAAACATCTTGTCTCTCTTGTTGGATACTGCAGCACTGGTTCTCAGAGGCTACTTGCTTATGAATTCGTTCCTAACAATACATTGGAATTCCATTTGCACGGTACATTTTTGTTTTTGGTCACTTTTTGTGTTGCAGAATGCTTTAGCTAGAAATGTTCTTAATTCTTATGGTTATTTGAACTGCAGGAATAGGACAACCAACAATGGATTGGTCTACAAGACGGAGAATTGCTTTAGGATCTGCTAAAGGACTGGCTTATCTTCACGAAGATTGTACGTTCTTTACTTTTGACAGTCATGTTTTTCAGCCTCAGGCCTCAGCTAGTTTATTTCAAACCGATTGTTTATTGTAAATTTCTATTTGTTCAGGTCATCCTAAGATCATTCACCGTGATATTAAAGCTTCTAACATCCTTCTTGATTTGAAGTTTGAAGCAAAGGTATGTTCCATTACACGTCTTCCTTGTGGTAGTGATGATGCACCGTTTAAAAAGTTCTAATTAAGAGGTTGTGAATTTTAGTTTGATTAAGTATCAAATCTCTATTGACAGGTTGCAGATTTTGGTATTGCAAAGACTACTTCTGATTTGAATACTCATGTTTCTACTCGAGTGATGGGAACTTTCGGGTATAAGCAAATTTATTCCCTTCCTCTCAAAATTTGGATATCGGGATGAAATGTAGTTTGTTGTTCATATCTGCTAGTGCTATTGTTTGCTGATAGATTGAATGAATACATTTAAGTGTTTGAAAAGTGCCATATGGTGGTTTTGATCTGCATTAACCATATTAATTGTTGTCGAAATTTGTTGTTAAATGTTTGTGTCAACATATCATTTATGATATATTAAGCTCATGAATTATCAATTGCTGCTTACAGGTATCTGGATCCAGAATATGCTCGTAGTGGACAACTTACTGATAAATCAGATGTTTTCTCTTATGGAGTCGTTCTCCTTGAGTTGTTAACAGGACGACCACCGATTGATAAAGCTGACCCTCACATGCACGTTAGTTTGGTTGAGTGGGTAAGTGTTATACCACCATATAGAGTTTATATGTTACTCCCTCCTTCTCATAATAACCGACTCATTTTTAAAAAAAATTGTCCTACCTCCTAATATAGATGCTTTATTTCATTTTCAAATTCAATATTAATAACTTCATCATTTTTCTTTCTCTTTAACTTAAACACTTTTTAATATATGTGAAATAATCAAATGACTCGCTAGAATAGAGGGAGTAATAAAATGGAGAGTTTTGTGTGTGTATCTTCCTTTTATAGGATGATAACAAGGTTCCATAGGATAACTTTTAGGGAAATGTTAACATTGAAACTTGTGTATTCAACACATTAGAACTTTAAAAAGGAACTTTATTTACATAGAATTTATAAATTATTTCCTGTTATGAATCATACCCTAGCATAACCCTAACTTTTAACTACAACCATATTTCATCATCACAGGCTAGACCTTTTCTCATACGTGCTTCAAAAGGAAAACATTCTCTGGTTGATCCAAGGCTTGAGAATGAATTTGACCGTAATGAGATGACTCGTATGGTAGCATGTGTTGCAGCTTGCACGCATCAGTCAACAAAGGATCGACATGAGCCAGGTAATGTGAAGAATTTGTTTTATCATTTACCCTACCTGTTCATTTTCAACTGTCGTTCTTCTTTTCAAAAAATATTTGTCCTGATCTCCGACAACTTTTGTTCTCTGTTTATTTGTAGTTTATTACTCTGTTTCAAAATGAATATTACCTCTATTCTTAAATATAAAATTGTTTGTAATCACTATTGTTTTTACAATTTTGGTACATAGTTATTAATTGAAAGATATAGTTGGAAAGGAAAGAAGTGAAATTCATTTCAAAATTATTTTTTCTTCTTCTAAGTAATACTCATTTCGAAACATGTTGTTTAGAGAAATAGATGTAACAAGACTATTATTTTATTTTTTTGTGTAACATAACCTTAAAAGACAATGTTAAATGAATAGATGTAGTATCAAGTATTAATAAGCCAAACTCATATCTGATTATACGACACATAAGGCAAAATATATTGCCTGATTTAATTGGGAATGTAGAATCTGAATTATATAATCTTCATTTATTTGCCACATATTTTTTTATACCTCTCCGTTAATGTCAGGATTTAGTTCCAATATGTCAGTGTTATTCTATAAATGCAATGCATATATTTTGACATAAATCTTACTCCAATTTTTTAATTTTGAGTTCATGCTATTACTATACACCTATATCCTTCTATATTTGAGCATATTTTAAGTCTAAAAATCATATATACTAGGTTGTGCGAGTTCTGGAAGGAGCTGCGTCAATAGCAAATCTTAATACAGGGGTTACACGTGGACACAGCAGGGGTTACAGCAGAGACTACAATAGTCAACAACACAAAGAAGACATGACAAAGTTGAAAAAAATAGCATTCGACATCAAAGGGAAATGGAAATGGAAATGAGAACAGTCAAGGATTCAGTAGAAGTTCATGAGGCTTGACTTGACATAGTTGTTTGTTCGTTTTTTTAGTAAAAATTCATGTCATTGGTTTTTCACCTATGGATGGTACAATTGAATTTTGCTTGACTGATATGTTTGTTTGATGGCAGTTGAAAGTAGGTTTGATAACAAAACTTTTTTTTAGAAGGAAGGTTTGATAACAAACCTACTCTTTAAGACTTTTATTTGTTGTATCTTTGGATATTGTTTAGATATTTTGGGGACACGGGACAGATTTAGTATTACATAAAGCAGTTTTTCGAGAGATAACTCCCTAACCCTCGAGATGTATCTACCATATTTAATTATAAGGGTTTTACAGCTGTATTTAAGGGATTTGAACTCGGTATCTTAAGGTTACAACACTAAGCACATAACATAATGTGGTGTTGTGTAAGCTCATTTTGATACAATTATAAGGTATAAAGTATACGGAAGAAGCGTCCTAAAAATTGAATAAATGTAACATTGATGTAGCTTTTATGTCTATTTGTGACATAACATATTATGGTAAGTACGTATATATTTACCAGACAACTAGGCTATGATTTTGCTGGCTAAAACCTTGTAGTTTTCACGTCTTCTAAAAGCTTATGAAGGTGAAGTTTACGGTCTTTTTATAGGGAAATAATGGGCAGTGATTCTTGGTCTTGATAACTATATAATTGACTTCGAGACTAGGGTTTTTTAATGTTACATGAGAAAAATTTACTAAAATGGCTATACGTTGAATACTACGACACTAAAAAAAAAGATGATTTGAGATTGCTTGATAGTGGAAAAAACAAGCAAGTACAGACCATGATACCAGTTAAATTTTAATTAATAATTATTTATTAAATATGAAACACATTAATAAGTTTTTATGTTCACTTATAGCTTCTTTTTTTTTTTGACAAGCACTTATAGCTATGTTGGTAACTCCTATTTAATATAGTTTCTAAATTCACTAAAACCTAAACATTTTTATTTCAAGCCAGTGAGTGAATACTCTGTTCAAAGTTGAACCAGGACATGAGTTATGGCTTAAGAAAAATATAATATATAATAATTACCAAAAAAATTAATATATAATATAATGGCAATTTCTACAGTACACTCACAAAATTTGAGTGTAACGATCCATCCATAGTTAAATCAATAGTTTAATGAGTTATTTTTGTTTAGAAAAAAATATTTTATATCAATTACAATTATAATAATTATATTTTATTTCTCAAAAGTGTTGACAAATCAAAATTCAACATTTTTAAATTTTTATTACTCATAATAGTCAATATTGATTATTTTTTTCAATAAAATATGATTCTTATAAAGAATGAAATGATGTTTTTTTCTTATGAAATAATATTTTCTAAAATATAAAAGTTGACAAATATCTCTTTATTAGATAAAAATGATCGTTAAGTTATGATTCTTATAAAGCATTATCCAAAAAAATAATAATGGATACCATGGCTGGCTCACCTTTCAGCAATGACAGGCTCATCCATATGTTGGCGTGACATGGCATACAAGTTGGCAGCAAATATAAAGACATAATTAAAATGAAAAAACAAAGTTAAATAAATATTTTTTCCATGTTCATCCTACAGCGTGCACAACAAACAAATCCTCATTTCATAAAAAAGGTATAAAGAAAGAGTTAAAAATAATCCATAAATATATAGGACAAACATTCTTCTTTTTGTCTGTAACATTAGAGTATAGATATATAATCATGTTCCTCAGCTTATGAACATGGTTTCGAAACTGATCCTAGTAGTACAGATTGAAGCATGATGTGTGTGTATAGAGAACAATGTTTTTGTGATGCTAAAAGGACTGAAAATGTGTCAAAAAAAATCTTATGGACTAAATTTCTATTTTGCAAATTTAAAAGACTATGTGAACCAACTTATATAATTTCAAAGACTAAAATATCGTTTACTCAAATTTAACAAGTATACGAGTAAATGTGTGAAAAAGAAAGTGACATTAAATGTATTTCTAATTACACCGTAGCTAAAATAGCTTAGAACTTGTGCTATCTTTGCACATTTGCATTGCTCACTTTTGCTCATTTTGGGGTAAAGAAAACTACTTTTTCAGTTCATATAATACTCCTATATTTTCTTTTGTATTTGGTTTTCTTTTGAGGGCCTAGGGTTTGTTGTGCTCTGTGTCACTGAAATTCTACATATATAGTAAGCAATGGAGGTTGAATTTAGAAGAAGGAAGTAGTCTTCTATAACATGATGAATTAAAGTTTAAATATCAATTAGGAGAGGTGGTCATATACAGTATATACTGTGTGTTTTGATTATGATTAACTTAATGAGTATTTTGAATTGCTTCTATTTCTACCAAAACAATGATGAATTAAAATTCTTTTTGAAATTCTAGCTTGTGACTCCCAACATAGGTGTCAAACACGTCAATATTGCCAAATAGTGTTAGGCTCCATAGGGTAATACTTATGTTGATTGTCACGTGCTCATTGTATTCGCAAAAGAAGTATTATTGAGTTTGGATTTTCATATCTAATAAAGTATTACAAAGTGGTTATGGTCTAGTTTGTTGTTTTGCTTTTTGTTATCTAAAATATTATTGGATTGTAGTAAAAGATCCAAATGTTGATTGTAATATTGGATTGTAATATTGTAGAGTTTAAAGTATTAAAGTTAACTGTTAATTGTTTGTCTTTAATATCTTTTGAGTCAAGGAGGGTATTTGCAAAAAGTTATGTTGACTAATAGAAGAATTTGATGGAGGGGATAAATTGATTAACGTTCTGCAATTTCAGGGAATAATTGAAGTTTTGTTAATATCAGGGGGATAATTGATGAAACTTACAATTTCGGGGGTAATTGCATATTTACTTTATTATTTGTTTATAAATTGTAAAAATGGACTCTAGTAATGAGCCACTGTTATGGAAGCTAATTTAAGTTAATATTTGTTTCTTTAATTGAATTTGCCAATCTAAGTTAAGAATTTTTCTATCATATGCAAATTTATATATATTAAGAAGTTTAAAGTAATGAGCCACTGTTATGGAAGCTAATTTAAGTTAATATTTGTTTATTTAATTGAATTTGCCAATCTAAGTTAAGAATTTTTCTATCATATGCAAATTTATACATATTAAGAAGTTTAAAAAAGTAAGTTTGTGTTTATAATTCTGTCAAAAAAAAGTTTGTGTTTATATTATACTCTCTCCGTCCCAAAAATACTCCCTCCGTCCCAATGTATATGCAACCATTTGAAAAAAACAATTATCTCTAAATATAAATTCATTTTTAAATATTAAGTTTAATTAGAATACTTTAACATTGTAAAGTTACTTTACACGGACAACCAAATAAAATCAATTTTTAAGACACATCAACCTAAATTTTAAAATAAGAAGAAAAAAAAAATAATTAAAATCTAGACTAGTAACCACCATCACTACACTTGTAATTTTTTTTATAGTTTTAATTGAATCTCTTTTTGATCATCAGAACTATTTCCTCCTTTCACCTTTCATAACTAGTTTTCAAGGTGGTTGGAATGATACGTTTCAGTATTCTTCTTGCTATGACAACAATTTCAGTATTAAAATGTTTTAGATCAATTTGAATCTCTTCATTGAAAAACCAATCTTGGCCACCCTAGAAAAACAAAAGACCATGACACAAAATGACAACATCAACTCAACGACTTCTGAATCTAGATTATTTCTTTTCATGCTCTCACACTCTTATCTAATGCTCCAACAAAATTACAGGTAAAAGCAACCCTTTGTCATGAATCGAATTGAGAAGCTCACCGCGTTGTATCCACACCAAGAAAACTTGGTATGAAAGGAGGAAGTAGTGTTCTGAAGATCAAAAATAGATTCAATCAAAACTGTAAAAAAAAAATAAACATGGAGTGATGACAGTTATTACTCCGATTATCCTTCAAAAAAAACATGTTATTGCTCCGATTTGACTTCATTTTTTTTAACTTAGGCTAATGTGTCTTAAAAAGTGATTTAAATTGATTCACAGTGTAAATTGGTTTTACAATGTCATAGTATTCTAATTAAACTTTTTTTTTTTTTTATAATCATACCCCTAATTAATATTACTAATTTATCTTAAAATATGAAAAATTAAATTTATTACACATACAAATAAATGATAATTTGATAATATTAATACGCAAAATAAACACATTAATTACGTTAACAATATTTTATTTTAGGCTAACATATAGGAACATATGGAGGATGTAAATCTTTCAATTCATGCATCTCAAAAAAACGTTGTTTGGCCGAACAACTAACAGTTGTACATGTATCTTCACCAACATTAAAATATGTGTTAGCCTTTTTGTTAAAAAAAAATAAAAAAATATAATTGACAACATGATTGACTGTCAGGTGGCGGTAAAAATATGACTATTCCCATAGTGGGAAGAAAATTGCTCTTCACACGTTTGAGAAGACTGAAAAACACAAGTAAATTATTTAAATACTCATCGGCAGTTAACTGCTGAATTTTATTGGAACCGGCTGCAGTTAACTATCAAGGAAAACCTCGGCAGTTAACTGCCGATGCAATCCTGCTACAAATCTGACCGAATTGAAGCTCTCTCATTCATTATTACTCTCATTTCACAAGCACTTATAGCTATGTTGGTAACTCCTGTTTAATAGAGTTTCTAAATTCACTAAAACTAAACATTTTTATTTCAAGCCAATGAGTGAATACTCTGTTCAAAGTTGAACCAGGACATGAGTTATGGCTTAAGAAAAAAATAATATATAATAATTACCAAAAAAAATATATATATAATATAATAGCTCTTAAAGCATTATCCACAAAAAAAAATGGATACCATGGCTGGCTCACCTTTCAGCAATGACAGCCTCATCCATATGTTGGCGTGACATGGCATACAAGTTGGCAGCAAAATAAAGACATAATTAAAATGAAAAAACAAAGTTAAATAAATATATTTTCCATGTTCATCCTACAACGTGCACAACAAACAAATCCTCATTTCATAAAAAAGTATAAAGAAAGAATTAAAAAAAATCCACAAATATATAGGACAGACATTCTTCTTTTTGTCTGTGAAATTAGAGTATAGAGATATAATCATGTTCCTCAGCTTATGAACATGGTTTCGAAACTGATCCTAGTACAGATTGAAGCATGATGTGTGTATAGAGTATAGACAACAATGTTTTTGACGTAGTCAAGCTAAAAGGACTGAAAATTTGTGTCAAAAAAAATCTTATGGACTAAATTTCTATTTTGCAAATTTAAAAGACTATGTGAACCAACTTATATAATTTCAAGGACTAAAATATTGTTTACTCAAATTTAACAAGTATACGAGTGAATGTGTGAAAAAGAAAGTGACATTAAATGTATTTCTAATAACACTCTAGCTAAAATAGCTTAGAACTTGTGCTATCTTTGCACAAATTTAAGGGATCTTTGCACATTTGTATTGCTTACTTTTGCTCATTTTGGGGTAAAGAAAACTACTTTTTCAGTTCATATAATACTCCTATGTTTTCTTTGAGGGCCTAGAGGTTTGTTGTGTTCTGTGTCACTGAAATTCTACATATACAGTAAGCAATGGATGTTGAGTTTAAAAGAAGCAAGTAGTCTTCTATAACATGATGAATTAAAGTTTAAATATCAATGAGGAGACGTGGTCATGGAACCAGATCCTCTCCTTCAAAATTGTCACCATCTCTCTCCTTCACCAGATCTTAATCATTAGATCAATCTAATGGTTGACATATTTTTTGGACAATAGTCATTTAAAAGGAAAAAAAATAAAAAAATAACGGAAAACATCAACACTCCTTGAAAAAAAAATTGGGTTGGGATTTTCGTACTACGAGAGATGCTTCTTCATCTTCCCTTCTTCTCTTCTAGTAGTCTGCACTCTTTTATCTAAAAAACTCTCACGTGAAAACACATGCATGCCTCCAACCATCACCAAACTCTTCTCCTTCCCAAAATCCATTCCAACCATGCATGCCTCCAATCCATCACCAAACTCTCATCCTCTTCCTCCTATCACTCTAGTTGATTGTTGTACCTTCCACTTCTTCTTCTATGTCGCTATGATATCAACGGGAGAAGTAGGGGTCCTTGTGAGCTTATCTCAGTTGGTATGGACAATGCATAAAATATGCAAGGTTCGGGGTTCAAACCCCGACCACCACCAAAAAAAAAGGGAGAAGGAGGGGAACTAATTTTCATCAGTCCATTGATTTCCACACCCAAAAATTCTCCTCCCTTTCAGCACAATCAAAATTAGTATAAATTCATCAAACATTTAGTTAGGGTTTATGGTGAACATGGATGGAAAGAAGCTAACTTGGATCCCTACAACCCATGTTAAGCCCAGTGTTTCAAAACCAGTCATCATTTACAATTTCCGTGATTCTCACGGTAAGTGTATATCTATAATTATTTGAAGTATCGTGAATGTTTTTAATTTTGTGTTGTACTTGCCTATCCTTCTTAAGTTATTTCCGTGACGGGTGTACTCCCTTTGTTATTAAGTTGTTTTCAAGCTATTTGTAGTCTTATTCTTTTTCTATAATACAAACTATTTGTTGGAACACTATCATTCTTTGTTTTATTTTATTTTGTGACAACATTCCTTTTTTTTTTTTGCTTAATAGTAAAAAAACAGTAGGAGAGAGAAAAGAAATATAATAATAACATAACCTGACCCAGAGAAAATTGTTAAAAGAGGAGATTGTTCAAAAGTTGTCACAAAATGGTTGTATAACTATCATTTCTCTTTTGAATTTTTAAGCTTTCATTGAAAGGACTAATTTTCAAAAACATTGATTAACGTTTAAGAGTATGATTTCCCCTCCCCGTGGCTAAGATCAGTTGGATATTACATTATTTATAATAAGAAAACATTAACTTTGATAGTTCTTTAAAACATTTAACTTTGATTTTGATGGCATAATGTATTACAAGGGGCTGAATTCCACCCTTGCCATCCCCCAAATAAGTCCTTCTTTTAGCACTCATATTTATTTGAACTTTTGAAGCACGTCGGAAGAGAACTTCCCAGAATGACCTTGCCAAAAAGCTTGAGAAGGATAAAACCCCACAAAACAAAGAACTCTCTTACAATTTTGACAATATTGTGGAATCTGTCAACGTTGATCTTTCTTTACCATCAGAGGAGAACCACAAACCAAATGAGGGAAGCAACAGTCTGAATAAAACACCAGAAAAAGACCCATGTAGAAAAAAGCACCGCCCCAAAGTCAATATAGAAGGAAATTCCAAAAGAACTCTGAAGCCAACGACTCCAAAGTCTGCTCAATAAAAAGAAAATACAATTGGCAAGGGGAAGTACGTGAGAAGAAAACAACCATGTAAACGTTACACAGATTTTGACAAAGGATGACTGAAAGAGAGTTTTGTGGTCACATAAAGTGCAACTACACATCTGAGCAAACATAATGTAGTCATAGAGTGAATAAGTCCAAACCTTGCTCATGACGTTAAAACTTCCATAAAGAATGCATCAGACAATAACATGTCATTAGGAGAAGATATGCAAGCCACAAATACATGTTAAAAAGGAAAGCATAATGGGGCAAAGCCAAAAGAAATCCCAAGTGCCAAAAGGCAATATATGTGAAGGTCACAATTGAACAAGTCTTCCACTTCTACAAAAGTTTCCAAAGACTTGCTTGGAAAAATATATGCCAACGCTTGTATAAATTCCATAAATTTCAACACACGAGCAAGAAATAAAAGTTCCACCAACAGAGAAAATGCAATTGTGCATATGTGCAAAGAAACGGGTGCAGTAATGCAGGAAATCGATCGTTCTTGGGTGAACCGGAATTCCAGGAACAAAAATAAAAGAAAGGGCCTTGCAACAGATGGGGATGGAAACATCAGTAACATTCAAAATTCAACAATATATAAAAATGATTGGTTGCAAGAGTGTTCATTTTGCTTCACACCCATCAATGTTTGCAATTCAGTTTCCAAAAGTCCCTGCACACAGAGGAAATGCATGTAGGCCTTTCCTACCATCAATGCACTTGGATGAATCAGAAAATTGGGGCACCCTATAATGGGCTGGCCTCATACCCCTCAAAGTTTCAGATTCAGTTTCCAAAAATCCCAAAGAAAGAAGAACACAAAATCTGAAAAGTGTGAACACTCATATTACATCTTTTGTGATTACCAAAAATGGAGCACCCCTATTATTAGCTCCTAAAGATGATCCAGTGCATCCTTGTGCATCAAACACACAAGCTTCAAGTACATGTCTTCCAAAAAAACAATCCTACTAAGGAGAAGTAGAATTCCTAGAACAAAAATAAAACAAAAGTTATTGCACCAGTTGAGGATGTAAACATGAGTTACAGTCAAGTTTCAATGCATTGAAAAGTTAAAAATAATAAAAAAAAAATCAGAAGGATGTATGAAGGCAGACCTCTCTCAGGCATCAGCTTTCTTCCCAAAAACTAAAACCCATTTTTTCAAACACACCACTTTGTTGTTTCAATTACATAGAGTTGAAGAAGATGATGAGAGAAGTTTAGATCTGTTCTTTGTTTTTTCACATGTATCTTGGATTTGTTGGAAAACTAGAGAGAAGGTGAGTTGAAGAAAAGAAGACTAGAGAGACAGTAAAATAGCAGTGGCGGCAACAAACACTCCTCATTTGAGAGATGATAATTTTCAATTAGGGTTATGAATAAAGGGAACAATTGGTTTGGGCCCTTGTTTTTCTTTTTCACTTAACCTGAGATAAACTTGTGGTGGCCCAAGTTTTTCTTTTTACATATTTATATTTTATTTATTTATATTTATATCAATAAATATACCATGCATTCCTTCCCTCAATTTTTTTTACCATGCCTAACATTGTTTTTGACATTTATTTATGAAGATTAAAAAAATTTAAAAGGGTAATCAATTAGGGAAAAAATATAATGAAACGAATTGGGAAAAATATATCTTAAAAAATTGTAAATTTGTAAGGAATTTGGGAAATTTGGAATTTTAGTCATCGAGTCATCCGATTCAATCCGGTTTAATACCAATACAAATCTAATATAGAG
>Ga0228711_1005319_pt1 | contig 19612 bp, 17 predicted proteins | sample MedpolnodulmetaG_2_FD_177996 | JGI IMG/M metagenome (GOLD analysis project Ga0228711, IMG submission 177996) | Root nodule microbial communities from Medicago polymorpha collected in Santa Monica, California, United States - brown nodules | ecosystem: Host-associated > Plants > Roots > Nodule... | reverse complement strand
CATTGCCTAGATCAAGGTTCAAGCATTGCTTGGACTTGATCAAGTTTGTTGAAGAGTAATTCCCTTTTGGAGAGAGCAGCATGGTGGTTGATGGTTAAACTAGCATCATCACCAATTAGAAGTCAAGGTGGAGAATATTGTATATTGGCTTCAAATTGAGAATTCAGGAAACCCTGAAATCGTGCCACGATTTTGGGCATCGTGACACGATTGGATTGGCAGGGAGCTTGGTATTTTGAGATGGAAAATCGTGACACGATTTGGGAAATCGTGACACGATTCAACAGCTTCCTCACCAAGTTTCCCTGAGGCAATCGCGACACGATTGGACAAAATCGTGACACAATTTTGGACTGCTGTGACTAGTATTTAAGTGGATTCTACAAAATTTTGAAGGAGAGCTGAAGCTAGAGGCCTAGGGTTTACAAAGGGGGGAACTTGAGGGTTGAGTATCTTTGTAAGGGGGGTCTCTAGGGTTGGGATAAACATTGTAATCACCTTGGGTAGTGAGATTACATCATTGGAAGGATCTAAAGCTTCCTTTGTGTATTCTCTAGTAAGATCCATATGAGTGTGGTGAGGGAAACAAAGGGTAGAGATTAGGTATAAGACTGATTTCTTGTAACCTCTTGTAACATCTTCTCATACGTGTCTGGAAAAAATTACAGTGTTGGCAATTTCATCCATATGTGTCTGGAAAAAATTACAGTGTTGGCAGTTTCATCCATATGTGTCTAGAAAAAATTACAATGTTGGCTATTGAAACTTGCACCTCCTCGGATAGGATTCAAATTTGGGATGAAAGCGCCATTAAACAATGAAATGCAACCTGAACATATAGAGCCAATATGAAATAATTGATAAAAATAGAAACATTTAGTGAGAGAGTTACCATTAGGATGGTGGAGAAATGATACTAGAATTTGTCTAGAATAGCAATTCTTTGCTTTTGGCAGATAAATATCATTGTAACTATAGATCAAAGAAACTTCACATTGCTTCAGACATCCCAACACAATGCGGTTTTGCAGCACAACAATGCAATTTTTATAGCAATTGGTATCCATTTTAACAAATATATACAAGTGATTGGGCATAACATTGAATTCCAATTTGAAAAACCAAACCACTACATATTGAAATGCATGATGAAAGAACAAACTACAAAACTCGATTCATCGAATAAATCAAACCTAACACGCCAATTTCTCACGTCGCAAATGTCCTCGAACAATATTTAAAAACAATCCATGAGGTAACAAGTAAACATACAATACGTAACAGAAAATTGAAATAGAAATTAACATATAAGTTGCAGTTAGGGAATTAAATAATTCGGTGGATGGGTTCTTCATAAACTCATAGCATTACTACTATTACAAACATAAGGTACATAACACAAATGAAAATTAAATAAAAAAGGCTGCAGTTAGGATGTATCCTTCATAAACCCATGCTCGTGTGACATGCACATTTTACTATTAAGAACAAGGTGATATCAAACCCTGTTGGTAGACTTGTGGAACCATCCAACCATCGGTGCTTAGGATTTCAAGACTCTTAAAAGTATCATCTTTAGAATTGTAGATGACGGTGATGAGGAGTTGAGTTCGGATGATAGGATGAGTACACGGGAATTGAGAAGGTTAATGGGTAATGGATAGTAACCGATTAATACAAAATGGTAACCGACCCGTTTTATGTGTGTATGAATTAAGACAAATTGTTAGAAATAATATAATGCTAGTGTGTATACCTTTCTTTGACATTAGCGAGTGGACCTCTCACTTATATTTTGTTTCATATCTACTTTTTTATCCAATGGCCGAGTTTAACTCGCACAAAACAACACTATCCACACTTGGTGACATGTTCCACTTAATCCACTAAAATGCATATATTCGAGTGTGAACTTTTTTGTGTATCAAAAGGTATAACGGTAAAATTCGAATACACTAGCGTGAAAAAGAGGGATATTGTGGATTCGAACTTCCGCATCAACTTAACAAATATCCTTTTAACCTTTTAATTGTGCGAAGTTGGATTATGCTAATTTAGATCACTATTTTGAAGTTTTTCAACTGTGTTATGTTGCATAAACTCCCTTTGTCCAATTTTGAATATCATATTAAATTATTTCACGTAAATTAAGAAAAACTACAAATGAAAGAAGGAGAATGTTACTAGTGCCCTAAAAGCATTGGTTAAACATCCAAAATAAGTAAGTTTTAATGAAAAAGTTGTGTAATCATTACTTAATCAAAAGTAACATCTTATATTTTCAAGACAAAATTTCTATTTATAGATTCCTTAATCAATGTCCTGAGAGCACCAGTTAGCAAGACCCATGAAAGAAAGTGAACAATAATTTAACTAAATTAATCTTACTATTGAGTATTGAAAATTAACATAATATTCGCTCTATTCCATTATAAATGTCCTCGGAGAAAATTTGAATAGCTTCTCTTTCTGAGGCACTTAAGCTGACTGATTGATTTATTTGTAGGAAAAAAAAAAGAAAAGAAAAAAAGCAAATCTTGAAGAATATAACAAAACAAGCATCAATGCAACTCTGTCCATACCATTTGCAAACACAGCCAACGAAATATCTGATATACAATGTGCATTCATCTCATAACCAATAACTAGGCATGGCAGCCTCATTTGTCCAAACAAGATCTTCATAATATAATAAATCTAAATGGAAAGTGAAAGAGCTTCCCAGCACCTCACAAACTGCAGCAGTGCTGACTCCATTAATCAATAGATTTAGACTTTCAATGCAAGCTTCTGAGCTGCAAGAGCTTCAGCCTCTAGAGTTGGTTCCCACAATAATGTACTCTCTGCCAATAATGCTGTGACCACATATGGATCCATGTTTGACGCCGGACGCCTGTCTTCCAAGTAACCTGCAATCAAAACAGTAGGAAAGGTAAACAACATGTCTATGATAATACTTGTAGACTTTTAATCAAGGGTTCAGAATTCGAATTCTTGAAAGTGAGCATAATCACTTGTAGACATTTTGCATGAGGAAAAAGGCATATGCAGTAATACTTGAAAATTTGAGCACTAAAAGCGGCCTTGGAATTAACCTTTGCCATTCTTCTCGGTATCTCTTCCCACACGGATTGAGCATCCACGGTTAGCCACTCCCTGCATATTCAATTTTATAAGAATACTTTACACAAGATGGTATACTTACTTGTTCATGTTTTATTACTCCGTTTAACAAGAGTAGGTATTCAAAATTTGGAAGCAATACCCAAGAAAATGTGTTGATGCTGGCAGTCTCATGCTTTCCTGTCAACCTTCTCTCATTTCCTTCTCCATATGCTTCAATGTGCACCTTGTGGCGAAGGGAAAGGTTCAAAATTGCCTTCTTTATGACCTCAAATCCTCCATCTTCCCTCATGCTCTTTGTACTAAAATACAAATGATATATTTATCAACTTGATAATTTAGCAAGTCAAATACAAGACATGTGCAATTATGATTTTTCATAAAAAAAAGGCATGTCAAAAAACCTGTAATTGGTATGACATCCTGCACCATTCCAGTCACCCTGTCAAGGTTAAAACCAAAACAATTAGTAAAATTAATTAGCATAAGGTAAGAAATAATTTCAACTAAAGCATTATAGTACCTCAATTGGTTTTGGATCAAGGGTGAGCACAACACCAGCTTGTTCAGTAATTCTCTGTCAGGACAAACGAAGTGCAATTTCAATTAGAAGATACAAAAGCCTTAAAAAAGACATCATTATTGAACCAAAAGCCTCCACAGAATTAAGATACTGAGACATTTGTTGATAACTGATTGTTTCAGAAGCTTAACCTCACTGTATTAAATAGTTGATTGTTATATATTTGAAAAACCAAAAGTAGGTTAAATGAAATTACCTCAAGGATGTACCTTGAAGCCCAGATATGATCACCAGCTTCAATACCTACACTAGGACCAACTTGATACTCCCACTGCAATATTCATAAAAGAACAGTGAGAAAAAACAGTTCAGATGATTATGACCTATATAGCACTAAAGTCTTCACAATAAAGGCGTGTCTGATGTTCAACATGTGTCAATGCCTGACACGGACACGAAACCGACACTTGTGCTTACGTCATGTATTTCATTTTCTCAGATCATCATCAATGCCGTGTCCGATGTCTGCGTCTACATCAATACTTGATAGATCATAACACGTGAAACAAAAGATACAACAAGAAATTTACCTGGCCAGGCATAACCTCTCCATTGGTACCACTGATGTTAATTCCAGCATATAAGCAAGCCTTGTAATGGGCATCAGATATATCACGACCAAATGACTTATCAGCCCCGGCGGCGCAGTAATAAGGACCCTGATATATGAAGGAATATTTTAATTAAATCCACATTTTGAAACTCGCTAATTCCTATGAAATTTGAAATAAAACACAAGAATTGGTATTACCTGAGGACCAGGGTAGCCACCTACAGGCCAACCTAATGGCCATTTCACATCTGTTTGAAGTAAGGTGTACTCTTGTTCTATTCCATACCTTTGAACAATCAACATACAACATCAGCATGTTTTCTGTTAAGATTATAATTAAACACCAAAAGTTAAGTTATCTTCTATTTTAGATACCTAGTTTCATTTTCTAGCATCGAACAACAGTAGTTGGTAAAATTAAAAAGGTAAGGAGTAAAATACATACCACGGAATTTCAGCCTCAACCTTTGGATTACTGAAGATTTCAGCAGCTTTATGTCTCTTATTTGTAGGGATAGGCTCACCTTGTGGTGTATAAGCATCGCAAATGACCTTTGTGAAACAAAATAATTGGATCAATTTCATAATATTTGCATTTCAATCAACATGCATGAAACATCTTTCAAGTATTACACTGCTTACCAAAATGTTGTTACCACCGCGGAAAGGATCTTTGAAAATTGCTTGAGGACTGAGGAGGAAAAAAAGAACAAAGTTAAATCTGCAATGGCATGTAGTAAAACTAGTAGCATGAATAGAAGTATCACTACACAAGTTCTTACTATAGGATCACTTCACTATCTTCACCAGGGGCTTGTCCAGTGCTAGAACCATCATAGTTCCACTTAGGAAGCTCAGAGGGATGCTCAACAGGCTTTGATATGGTCTGAGAATAAAATACATTCATATAGGATTATAATGATAGCAATAGATCAAACAATAACATGGCATAATTTTTTATTTTTTTTGAAAGAACATGGCATAAATATTTTATATTAGCATGTTTGAAACATTATAAATAACATACTCTTGATTTGCTGCGCACATCGATTCCTGTTCCACCGATCCTGTTTCAGAAAAAGTATCACAGTTTAAACACTTTGTACTCTGATACAAACGCTATGAAGCACTAGCATAGACACAAATACTGGACACGACACTGACACTGACACGTAAATACTGATCATAGTATGACAAAGCAGAAGTAATTGAATGTAAATACATTTGTATCATATGGGTGTCGGACAAATAAACAGTGACATGTGTTGTATACTCAGAGACACCGTCGACATGAATTGTCGGTCCTATGTAGCACATTAACATAAGAATGGAAATGGAAATACGTATTTATAATTTGAATAGGCAAACTATGAAAGGTACTAGCAGAGACAGGGCCGAGTGAAATACCAGATGTACTCAGCAATTATGCTGTCAGTGAATGGAGTGATATCCAAATTAAGTAGATCCTCTACCCTGTTGATGGTGCCAGAGTTGGTTGCCATTACTCTGAATTTAGCAGAACGTGCAACTTTCTTATTTTGTTTCATAACCAAAGAACTCCACATCTTTGATGAGATTGGAGCTGCAACGGGAGAGGTTTTCATGATTCTTGTCTGACATTGTGTAGAAGGAGCCAAAATCTGCGCCATGTTCTGCTTAACAAAAAGTGAATTAAACTATAACTCATAATAAAAATTTATGTTTGATATTAAGCAAACAAATTAAATAGCAATCTATTTGTGTATGATGTTATTAGCTGTCCTACAACCATTCTCAAATTTGACTGATGAAGCCTAACATAAATAAAAACATTTTAAAGCAATTATCTAATCTTTCTTAAACATAATTTAAGGTGCAAAAATAGTCAAAAACTGAGGTATTTTTTCTTACTAGATATCATCATTAAGATAAATCACAAAAGAGCATTATGATCTAGAGAATACTCAAATGATAATATTGACTACTTTAGATAAATTAGATCATTCTGAAAATTAAACAATTATATTTAAACCTTACAAGACATTTTAATCACTATTAGAAGTTAGTTATGTTAGTTACAATCAGTTAGAGTTAGTTGAATCAATTATATGCAAACCAACTCTCTTCTTTTAGTGTACCTCAGCCAATACAAAGAATGATTCATTTTCTCCAAAATCACTCTAATAATCAGATTCTTCACTACACTCAATAAGATGCACATTGCATAAAAATATCAGATCAGACACAAAAAAACCAACCAAGAAATACAATGTAACAAGGATACTTTGATAGTCAAATAAAATATACTTATCTAAAAAAGAATATTTCTTTTTGGAATCATATTTAAATGAACATCTATATATGTATAAACATAGTCATTAAACAGATCCATTAAATACAATGACCCAAATTTTTCATTTCTACTAAAAATCAAATTATATGACTAAACAATTATTTTTTTATGATCACTAGAAGAACTAAAATGATGAAAAAGTTAGTTCTACTTTGGAATATGCAGATAAATGAAGACACATTAATAAAGAATCATATATTTTGACCAAAAGTAACCATTATTTAAATTTAAAAAAACATAAGAATCATTATTTGACAAAAATAAATAAATGTTGAGATTTACCGAAAACTGATAATATCATCAAAAAGCTTCTCATTTATTAGTTACACAAGAAAGATACACAAAGTTAGGAAGCAATAAATAAACTCTTTACCATAAGAGTGAAAATGGGATTCAGAGATACTAAAGAAACTCACCAATACAGAGTTGAAAAATGGCAAAAAGCTGCAAACTTTGGAAATGGGTTCAAGTGAATGAGAATGAGCCTTGTGTCACTGAAGCATATAGAGTGAGAGAGTTGTGTAAAATAAAGGTTGGTTGGCTATTCTAATAACGATAGGGGTGTGCTATGAGTGGATGAAGTTTGTTTTTGGTCCCTTAAAGAGCACCAAGAGAAGCTTGGACTTATAATATTTTAGATAAGGTTCTTTTGTTTTTCTTTCTTCTTTTATCCCAATATAATATATGTATGTATGTACCTTTTATTAAACATAACTTGTTGAGATGGGAAATTAATTTACTACTATATTAGCTTAGATTCTATGATAATAATGATCTTAATAATTGTAACTTTTATCTTGATAATCTTACACTATTTCATAGCTTGTTTGGATCTTAGGTTGCTTAGCTCATGCCAATTTGAGCTTTGAAGACAAATAGTTGAGAATATTCCAATGGACTTTCATATTTCTAATTATGTATTCCTTAATCTTTCTAACTTTTCTATGTATTGTATTGTCCCATTACAGCCAACTGTTTTTTTTTATAAGCAACTAGATATATTGAATACCCAAAAATGAGAAAAAAGATAAAAGGAAAAAAAATGAGGATAAAAGTTAAAAATAATTATATACTAACAATATAAAAACAAACTATATATGATTTTTTTTAAAATTTGTAAACAAAGTAATAAACATCATTTAAAATTCACACAGCTGCGAGGTCTAACAATACATCTCAGTTAAGTTAGCACTGTGAACAACTATATGTGAATTTAATTATACTTTATGTCTTAATACATCATAGTATCATCTTTTAAATCATTTTATCTGCCATAATAAAATGATAAAGCATATAGTTTACACCGTGAGTTATTTGACTCTTGCAACACTATCATTTTAGAAAATACAAAAAAATCCTTCAGTTTGCCAAGATTTATGTTACTCTTGACATTTAACATTCCATGCCAAGGTCTCGAGTGGTGAATGTTTAACTTTGTAATCACCCTTAAATATAAATCCCTTCTAGAAATATTGTAGAATTATATCAATCGTTAAAGTCAATGTGGTTAGTACCGTAAGGGATTTTTTAAATGGTTAAATATATTTTGAAATGGTTAAATACTTTTGTTGTGAATTCGTTGAAAAAATCACATCAATAACAAACTTGATGTGTGGAGCAAGTGATAATCAAGCAACCAAAACAAAGTGTATGGAACAATTATAAACACAAGCCAAAAGTAGAAAACAACGAGAGAAAAAGAAAGAGAGAACACAAAAGAATTGGTTTACCCAGTTCGGTCGAAATTGACCTAGTCTGGGGGAGAGAGCGGTCCTCTGTTTCACTGTAATGATGAGTAACTTTACAAAAGAGATATCAATGGGTTATAAGAATAAGTCTTCTGCCTAATTCTACCCAAAGCCTCAATCTCTTCCCATGACCAAGAGACTCAATCCTAATAGTGTTTCCCAAGATGAATCAACCCTCAAACTCTAGTGTTTGTTGCCAAAAGACAAACTCTATACAAACCTTAGTTTTGTTGTTGTCTTTCTAAACCCTTGTTTCATCTCCCCTCTATCTCCAGGTTTACTTGGTTTACTCTGATACAAAGTCTATATTTATAGTAAAAGTAACCCCCATAAAATTGGAACAAATCTGACCCAAATATATGTTTCTGAAATATGCTGATGCGACAGTTTAGGCCCCAAATTCCTCCATTCGGGCGCCGATTTTTCACGTGTGCCAGGCGGAAAAACCCAGTGTCAATTCGGGCCTCGGACAGCACCATTTGGGCCCCAAATTGGCAGTTTCCAGAAACCTCAGTTTCTCCAATTTTGAGTCATTTTCACAACAATCTCCACCTTGACTCTAAATTAGTGATGATGTCAAATCATCAACCACCTTGCTGCTCTTTCCCTTGCTTCCCACTACACCAAGTAGCTCCACAAGTTTACACCTTAACATCTTCAGCCATCGAAATGTCTTCTGCCTTCTCGAAGATCCTTGTATCCAAACTACACTAGGAATTTCAGATAGTTCTACAAGACTATACCATACCTCTTCAATACAGAACATCTTCCGCTTCCTTGAAGATCTACTTGTGCCCAATCACCATTGACTTTTAGAGTAATCCACAAGTACACACCTTAACTCATTCAGCCCTCGGAATGTCTTCCGCCTTCTCAAAGGTCCTTGCAGTCCAACTACGCTAGGAATTTTAGGTAGTTCCACAATCATTTACCATAACCTCTTCAACACAGGACATCTCCCGCTTCCTTGAAGATCACCTTGCATCCAATCACCCTTAGCCTTTTTTTAGGGTAATCCCGGAAGCCGTGCTATACATTCTTCAACCTCCGGAATGCCTTCCGTCTTCATGAAGAAATCCCTTGCTCACCATTAGAGCATAACACTCAAGGTCCTCCATAGTCGTATCATTCCTGGTGTGTTCAACTCCACCTCAAGTTGAGCTTCCAACCTCTCAACTAGCAAATGTGTACATCCCACTATGTCTTCAACCTTGAAACTCCACCTCAACAGGTAGATCATGAGTATTCTTACCTCCGTCTCTCCAGACTGATCATGAGTATTCTTACCACCGCCTCTCCAAGCTGATGCTGAGTGTTTAACGTCTCTCCAGACGACCACCACTCCACTAGGCATCATTCTCAAGGTGAGAAACATCACCTTCTTCATCCTCCAAACAACACCAAACCATCAGAGCACCCGCATCCTCAAGACACACCTCAATGTTCTCCAAATCACCAATGATTTTGTTGAACTCCGTAAGTTGCTCCATGATGACCTTTGACTCTACCATCTTGAATGAGTAAAGTTGTTGCTTTAGGAATTGTCGATGAGCCAAAGACTTTGTCATATACAAATATTCGAACTTTGACCACATCGATGTCGCAGTTGATTCCTTCGCTACTTCTCTCAAAACTTTATCCCTGAGGCACAAGACAATGGCACTCCTGGCCTTGTCCACCATATCGGTCTTCTCCACTCGTGACATGGTGACCGATAACGCACATTCATCCTTCAAAGCTTTCTCACACTTTTGTTGTATTAACACTACTTCCATCTTTACCTTCCATAACCCAAAATCGTTATCTCCGGTAAACTTCTCGATATCCCACTTCGAACCCATGGTACTTGATTATCTTTTGACCCTTGCCCCACGGTGGGCGCCAATTGTTGTGAATTCGTTGAAAAAATCACACCAATAATAAACTTGATGTGTGGAGCAAGTGATAATCAAGCAACCAAAACAAAGTGTATGGAACAATTATTAACACAAGTCAAAAATAGAAAACAACGAGAGAGAAAAAAAAAGAGAACACAAAAGAATTTGTTTACCCAGTTCAGTCCAAATTGACATAGTCTGGGGGGGGGGAGCAGCCCTCCGTTTCACTATAATGATGAGTAACTTTACAAAAGAGATATCAATGGGTTACAAGAATAAGTCTCCCGCCTAATTCTACCCAAAGCCCCAATCTCTTCCCGTGACCAAGAGACTCAATCCTAATAGTGTTTCCCAAGGTGAATCAACCCTCAGACCCTAGTGTTTGTTGCCAAGAGACAAACTCTATACAAACCTTAGTTTTGTTGTTGCCTTTCTAAACCCTTGTTTCAGCCCCCTCTATCTCCAGGTTTACTCTGATACAAAGTATATATTTATAGTAAAAGTAACCCCCATAAAATTGGAACAAATCTGGGCCTAAAATACGTTTCTGAAATATGCTGGTGCGACAGTTCGGGCCCTAAATTCCTCCATTCGGGCGTCTATTTTTCACGCGTGCCAGGTTGAAAAACCCAATGTCAATTCGGGCCCCGAACAGCACCATTCGGGCCCCGAATTGGCATTTTCCAGAAACCTCAATTTCTCCAATTTTGAGTCACTTTCACAACAACTTTATTAGTAGTTAAAGTTAATATGACTGTAGAATGTAAGGTTCAACTCAACAGACAATGTCAAGATTGTTAGGTTGATATTTATGGTAGTTATTTGGTTAGAATTTGATATTTTCCCTTTGTGAGTGTGACTTTTTCAAATAGTGTGTCACTCCATCTATCGTTTGAGAAAAAGTCAATGTAAAAATTATAATTTATCATAGTAGTTAAATAATTATCTTCAAAAGAATAATAGTTCTGTCATAAAAGAGAATAATAGTTAAATAAGTAAATATAAAAAAAAAACTTTACAGTTAATTATACTTTGCTATCTTAATACATCATAGGTTTTGCAAGTTGGGAGGCAGAGGTGAATGGGTGAATGAAAATAGATGATAGTCTCTTACCTTACATGGAATTCGTTTTTGTATCCGAGGACTGAAATTACCAATTTAAAATAATTCCAAAAATAATTGGGAGAAGACTTTGAAAGGTTTTGGAGGGCTTTAGAGTTTTTTTTTCCTTCCCTTTTTACAATACTCTCACAAAAAATAGTCATAAATTGCTCCTCTCATTCCTTATAAAATTACCCTCCCAAACTAGATGAAGCACCCTCATCCCTCCCAAAGCCATTTCATTCATTTTCTTACTCCAAAACAGTACCTAAAGTGTAATGTTTTTGAAGAGTACCTAAGTCAACACACCTTTTTTATTACAAATTGTAATAAAAAAATGAGTTGTTTTATAATTATTATATTATTCATTTAAATTATTTATATATTAAATTATTTAATTAAAAATTAATATAAAAATCTGAAGACTAAAAAAAATATGGTTCAAATATATTAAACTGGTTCCGAACCGGTTTTAAACTTGAACTGAATTGTTTCTAAAAATAAACCAGTTTTTTTAAAGTGGTTTTAAAAACTGAACTGAAACCATTAATGTGGTTCAGTTTCAATGCATTTAAAACCATGAACACCCCTAATTACAATTATAAGTCCTTCAGATTTTTTTGAATATATGCATTTCTAGATAACGGGGCACTATGAAGAGTGATTTCATTGAGCAACCAAATTATGTACAGTGGATTCAAATTTTCTACAAATCAGGCAATCTCATAGTCATGCAGTTAGCTCATTCAGAGCCATTAGATTAGGATCCACTGGTCTAGAAACTTGGTAGTTTCTATGAAGAAAAATCTAAATCTACACATTTTGGAAGACAATCGACCCTGATAACATGTCATGTTTTATCCCCACAATCTAACACAATCCTACAAAACTAATTTGAGAGGTGGAGATTGTCCCCACTTATAAACACGCGTTCACGTCATATTTTATCCGATCTCGGACTCTTTATTAACATTACATGATAACATCAATATCCAATAGCTAACTGCTAAGTCCATCAAACGACTATCGTTCCTTTCAATTTGCATTCTTTGCATCAGAAAGTGTGAGGGTGGAGGAGATGAAAGTTGAAAAAAATAACTTACAAGAGAAATTAATAAGAGAGACATATACCTTTTCCTTCACATGATATACATCCAAAAGCTGTATGAATAGAGAAGATAGTGTGTGATGATATAAATTTCTGAAAGAATGAATATCACTTTCAAAAAAATTGTGAAAGAATATTAGCGATTGATACACATAACATCGTATTAATCTAGAATGATACACATAACATTGCAATTGAAAAATAAACAAAACAATTAAAATTGTATTGGAACTAAATGTGACAATTTTTTTGGGTGTTAACTCTTTGGTATTAAGTGAAAATGAGATCCGGTAATCTGGAGTTCAGTCCAGAGGTATGTAACGTCTGATCATCAAACTTAGATTTCTCTGAATAATTCTTCTTTTTGGTGGAACTCATGAATCAATAAAGTTCAATAATTTGATTCTAAATGTAACAATCTTTTTAGGCTAAATACTTTTTTGCAAATATGATAAATATCGTGGAATAGTAGTAACATTCTTTTGTGCTCAATCTTTTTTTCTTGAAGAGGCATGGGTTTTATGCTCAATTTTTTTTCGCTCAATCTTTTTGTTTTTCTAAATAAATAAATAATGTAGATCTTAAAGTTTGAACAAACATTGAAGATGTATCATCAACCAAAGAGTTTTGTACATCGATCACACCCTTACACGATATGAGTCAACTATTTATCAATTGAATCAACGTTTATTTTTTTTTCTTTGGTAGAAAGCACCATCGACTTCAAGGGCACAAATCAAATCATGTTTCTCCACTTCGTTTCTTTGCTAGATGGAGAGAAATGGAAAAAGTGTGGTTCCATTTGATTATGTTCTCTTTTTATCATTACGTCACGGTTCCATATGCAAGAAATTGCATCAATCAATTCAAATTTTCTCATTGATGTTTCACTATTTAGCATTTCATTAGTGTGCACATATGTTTAGATAATATTTACATTAGAGTAAACCAACTTTTTTTTTACCTACAATTAAAATTGTCTTTTAACTTGGGACTATAAATTTACGAAATATCAAATTGCTTCCTAAATTGTCTAACAAATGACATTGTGACTTGTCTAAGTTGATGTCACGTTATACGAAACCCTAAATCCACAATGTCACTTAAGTGCTCGTGTCATATTAAGTTACATTGAGACATCAACGTGGATAACTCAAGATATCGTTTAACGTGACAAATCGAGCAATTTGACTAACTTTAAACAATTTATGATTGCAATTTGATATGATTTATATTTGGAGTGTGAAATCATCATACACTACAAAATACTAGTTTACTCTTTACATTTTCTAAATAACTTTTTCTTGTAGTGTGGACATGGTATACTAATACTATCATGAACATAATGTCATGAGAGATCACAAATTCACGATGACCATGTAACATAACACATACTTTAATTTGAATTTGAAAGTGAAGTTAGCACATGATCATTATGGCAAAAATCAATGACCATATGATATGATGCATGACAGTGAGGCTTATCTGGCTTTTCCACCACTCAGCATTGGCCATACAGTTATTGGCAAAATGGTTGTTAGTGGTGACTGGGGAGTAAGACCTTAAATATTATGCTTTGGCCTTGGGGGACCACAATGGATAAGGAGTCTAATAGAGACATCTGTGTGTCTAAAAAAAATACTACTATTTTCAAGCATGAATCTCTAACCTTTATTACGGTTAACAATTCACATTCTATAATTCCAATTTGTCCTACCATCACTATTTGCTTGATGTTAATGTCTAACCAATTTTATTTTATATTTCTTAATCTTATACCAAATTATTAATAAGAAGGCACTAGTACTCAGAATAAGCAAAGCAGTTGACTGTAATATTAAATATACAAAGATTATTATTAATATTATTATTCTGTTAATCATCCGATTCTCAAGAAAAAATATATCATAATTTACGGTTCAGTTAAAACATAAATAAAAAAAATTGGAACCTGTGACGCTCTTTATGCTGAAATATGGGGAATGTACTTGGGAATGCAGCTTGCTTGGAGACAAGGTTTCCACCATCTTCAAGTGGAAAGTGACTTAAAAACTTTGGTTGACATGATCACAAGGAAAGTTAAAATTAATGGCAAACCACTCACCTTGATGTGTCGCATACAAGACCTTTTAAAGTTGAACTGGAAGGTGCATTTCAATCATACCTGACGGGAGGGAAATAGAAGTGCTGATTGGACGACTAATTTTAACTTCTCTTTGAACTCTTTCAACATTCATGTTATGGAGACTCCTCATAGTGGATCTTAAGTCTCCTTTTTTATGACATTTTTTGGGCTTGCATGCCTAGGAATATTTGTGTAACTCTGTAGTGTTTTTTTGTTTTTGGGCGTAAGCTCTCTTTTTACTACCCAAAAAAAAGAATCACTCCACGAATTATTTATCTTTTTTTTAAGAAGAAAAAATGAAATATATTAATCAACGGAGCACCATGTCCACACAAAGAGTGTCAAGTAACGACTCAAAAAAAGATACAATCACATACACAGATCCAAAGTCAACGCTAGCTATAAATAAACAAAAGCTAGCTAGACATATGAGTAAAACACTAAATAAGATTAGTCCATGAGTGATGAAAATCGAAATATAAGTTACTAACTCTAGCTTGTAACCACCTAAAAGATAATAGCTTCACTTTATCCACCATCTTAAATTTAACTATCTTAAATTTTTTCAAAAACATCTTATATTTTATAATTTTAATTTCACATCTTAAATCAATATTTTCAATTATAAGGTCAAAAAGTTATTTTTCATGGTTTTTAACAAAAAAGTATGAGATATACTTACTAATAAGTGAAGTGGTACCATTTTCTTTACAAGTTCACATGGGTATATCCTTCCAAAGGAGTAATATGACAAGTCCTGGTCGTGTTTGTTTCTTTTCTTTGCACAATTGAAGAGAAGTAGCTTTTAAACTTCTTTGACTGCCACACCAAAGAGACATGGTTTTTTCAACACAATAATCTCTCGTACGAATGTAGCTAACTAACTCTATCTTCTTCAATGTCTTTGTAGTATCAAAAACACCATATGTAAAGTTTTTCAAAGGTTGTTCATCAAAAACAACGAAACCGATTGAACCAACGGTTGAGATCACATGTTTGTATTTCTTTTTGGATGGATAAAGGTGTAATTTTACCACAGTTACAACGCATGAGTAGTAGTATTAAAGAAATGGTTGGTTGTGTTCAAGACTCAAGTTACAAGTTAAATTACAACCTTTTTTTTCTTTCTTTTCTATTAAGAACTCATGTTTTTACTTCTACTTTCCTTCAACATATTTCATCTATTTCGGCAAGCAAGAAATAGTTGATTGTGCTGAAAGTTTATTTCTTTTATTTCCTTTGGTAATCAACATGAAAATTTCCATTTTCTCATTTTGATTACCAAGAAATTTCCATTTTCTCATTTCGATTACCAAGAACAAAGAAGAAAATATAAATGTAAAAAATATTGTTATTCCTCTATGTTTGAAGTTGTTGTTCATTTTTTTTCTTCATATAAATAAAAAGATGCTATTTTTTTCTTTCTATAAATAATGCAACCTTTACTAAATAGAAGTTTTTGACCAAACTTTTTGAATGAGGTTATATACCGATTTTCTAATAATTAGCATTCTTGCAGTTGCAGAGGTTGTTACAAGAAAGTGTAATGTGATATTTTTTTAAAAAAATTTGTGTGTAAATGTTATCAGTCATATCTTGTAGAGTCAATTGCTTCAAACAAGTTACTTAGCATCATATTATATTGATATTACTTTTTTTTTTAGGAATTATATTGATATTACTAAAACATCAAATTAGTCTCTAATTTTGTAGACCGTTTTTTTTAGTTGAAAAAATGATTTTGTAGACCGTTGACAAGTAGATCTTTGGGATTATGAATAATATTTTGAAAAGATTTTTGACTCTATTAAACATTTAAGTTAGTCTTTATTTATGACCATTTACTATCAATTAGGTTCCTATATTTTAATAACTTACTATCAATTTGATCTTTATAGTTAAGCATTTACTATCAATTTAGTCATTGACATACAATAAGAAGGACTATTACGAGTAAAATTTAGTAGAACTTGTATCAGACACATTTTTGAAATATTAATACTCCCATAACCTATTTGAGCACACTCATATTCATGTATGCATGTTTTTGTTGTGAAAACAATATTCTTATTTTTCATATATGTATTTACTCCTTTTAAGACAATTCCCAAACAAACATTATTCTCATGAACAATATACTATCCACACACCTTTTACTCTTAAAATTAAACTTATAAAGTCTCTGATTGTGTAGCAATTCAATATTAAGTGTTGAAGGGGCATATAACCTTCGAAAATAGACAAGTTTACAAAGTTGAGTTTGATTAGTTATACCCACTCAACCATGTCATTGTTACTTATTTTAGAAGGGCACTGATGGAGAAGATCCAGATAAAAGTCCAACCCAATTTATGCCTTTTCAAATAAAAGCCTAACTCGAATCTAAGGTTTCTTTAATGAATTCCGCTCTTTATCCAAACAGTTTTACTCATTTTCAAAGTAAATGTCTAAAATACCCTTATACATGTTAACTTACACAGCGTAAGTTAACTCACGCTAATGTTAAATTTGAGTGAGTTAACTCACGCAAAAAAAAAAACACACTAAAACCCAGCGTGAGTTAACTCACGCTGGTTTTGTTTCATCCATATATTAGAGCAAGATGTGGTTGTACTTTTATTTTCAAAACAAACGAGCAACAAAAAAAAATCATTAAAAATTCGGCTGCATTATGTTTTTCCAATTGTTGGTTTCTTCCGTATAATTCACAATGGGGATTCGTTTGTATTTCTGTTACTTTGGGAGCTTTTCTTTTCTTTGGAAGAGGGGAATGGTTGATTATTATGTGATTGTCTTATGTTGTTGCTTTCACTGGGAGTTGGTCTTTGTTTTATATTTAGGATAATATAAGAAATAGTATCAGAGAAGCGGAACGCCCAAAAACGCGACTCCAACAAGATGAACAGTACACACATCAGATCATCCTGAAACACCAACGCGATGATCGCACACCTTCAACGGCTTCCTTCAACGGCTTGCACACCTTCAGCGATCGCTCTCCTCGACAGCGTTTTGTCGGATTTTAACGTGGTAAGGTTTTCTCACTTTTTGGGGTTTTCTGGAACTGTTTATTGATCTGTGTTGTTGGGTATTTGATCTACTTTCTTAGTCAAATAGTGTTGTTCGATCTGTTTTGAGTTACTCGATTATGGGTTTTTGTGACCTAAGTTTCTGGGTTGTTATCGGACATGGAAGAACAATTAAGCTTCTCAGGTTCTCATTTGAGCGTGAATGAACTTGTTGGGATGCCTTTGTGTGTGCCTTCCATCTTAACAAAGGCTGTTGTTTCTGATTTGGCTTCTGGTGGATTGGTTGTCGAAAATTCAGGTGCTAGCTTGGTTCCCAAAGCAATCAATACTGTTGGTGGTGATGATACAATTGCAGCTAGAAACTTCACTATACAATCTAAGTTATCCTTCGCTCAAGCGGTGAGCAAGAACGCAAAGATCACAGTCACCGATTTACCTCAGCCCTGTATGAAAGGTGACTTGATTTCAATCAAAATATCTGAGGATGAATACGCCAAGGGTGTCGAAGAATGCAGAAGTATCCTCCGTGGGAGATTGATTTTGAAGAAAGGAGAGAAACCTCCAACGACAAAGCAACTCCATGAAACCTTGACTCCTCTCTGGAAAATCAATAATTGGAAGATTGCTACGCTGGGCAAAAGTTTCTTCGAATTTGAATTCTCAACTATGGAGGAATTGCGCTCCATTTGGTCGACTGGTTCGTGGAATCTCAAATTTGGAATCCTTCGCTTGTCACAGTGGGTTCCTGACTTCTGCCCCGGCGCTCAGAAACAATCTAATGCCAAGGTTTGGATTCGTTTCTTTGATCTCCCTCGAGAATATTAGAGAGAAAAAACTTTAATTGAAATTGCTTGTGTTGTTGGTATGCCTATTGCTTTAGATGAATCCACTAGACATGGAGTATTTGGTCACTATGCAAGGCTGCTTGTTGATGTTGATTTATCAAAACCTCTTCATAACCAAATTTTAGTTTAGAGGGAAGGGTTTGCATTTCATGTTGGTGTTGTCTATGAAAAACATCCTGAATATTGTAATAACTATCAGACTTCAGGTCATCACATATCTCAATGTAACAAGTTGAAGCATGGAAAAATGATTGCAAGTAATAAGCAGGAAAAACCTAAAGCACAAGAGGTTGTGATAACAAAAAATTCACTAATCAGGGTGAGAAAAACCCTAAAATTGATGATGCCCATTTGCCTTCTTCAGTAACAAATGCAGAAAGTTTAGATACAAACATTGATAGTCTTGCTACTAATGTTCATGATGTTGATCTCATTCCCATTGCGGAGTTAGATGGCAACACTGTTTTACCAAAATCCCCATCAGATCAAGGAAAAATTGATAACAATGGTGATAAAGCATCAGGTGCAAACTCAGTTAACACTTTCTTTCGTGAAGAGTTAAACGAGGAAGTGGTACTAATAGATCATGCTCATGGTGATTTTGGTAGGTCCATAGTGGTGACAGACTCTAACTTGTCAAACTTTAGTGAAAATGTTATTCATGACATGCAAATTTTAGGGCTTGTTCCTACTGTAGCCCAACAAACTATGGATTTTCTAAGCAATTCATGGGCTAACATGGGACAAAAGGAAGATATTGTTAATTTAGACACCAATGAACAATTTCACTTAGTGGTTCCAAAGAAAAAGAAGACAGGTTAAAGCAACACTCTGAGACTAGCAAAGGGTTTAAGGTTGGGGCTTCCAGTCGTTCGCCTTGCTAGTCATTTAGTTTATTGTTACTCCTTTAGCTTCTTCTTGTTTTGTTTGTTTTGGTTTGTCTTTTTCTTCTTTTTTTCTCGAGGGTTTTGGTTTACGTCCCCCTCTTTTATGTTCTTTTTATTTATATCTATATTGTGGCGTCATTTTTCGGAGGTCAAGCTATTTTATTAGCATAGACTCACTATTTTATTTCACGATTGAACATTTAATTTTTTTAAGAAAAAGGGGGAAAAAGTTCAAACTACCCCATATTGAAGAGATTTAGGGTTCGGGGGTTAGTTACATAAAGGGAAGGTATTAGCACC
>Ga0228711_1005311_pt1 | contig 19625 bp, 9 predicted proteins | sample MedpolnodulmetaG_2_FD_177996 | JGI IMG/M metagenome (GOLD analysis project Ga0228711, IMG submission 177996) | Root nodule microbial communities from Medicago polymorpha collected in Santa Monica, California, United States - brown nodules | ecosystem: Host-associated > Plants > Roots > Nodule... | reverse complement strand
TGGGATTGTCTAGTGAAATTTTAGCATGAAAAAGTCTTTCATGAAAACATGAGATTTCTTAGGATTGTTTTTTTTCTTTTAAAATTTTACTATCTCTCCCTCTCTCTCCTCCCTTCTCTCTCTCTCTCTCTCTCTCTAGCTCTCCCGTAAAAAATAAAGTAAAATAAATAAGAGTTTTTATTGAGAGTTTTTGAAAGAGAGTGTGTTATGATATTTTTTCAAGTATTTCTTAAAATTCATAAAATCTGTTGAAATCCATAAAATCATTTCAAATCCTTTAAAATCTTATAAATTAAATCCATTGAAATCCTTAATAGTCTTTTAAAATCTTCAAAGTCATCAAAATCCTGCAAAGTCTTTTAAAATCCTCAAGACTTTCAAACAAAAATTGTCCTTTAAAATCCTAATCCAATACACCCTCCTTAAATCATCAATTAATTGTAACTTGTACTAATTATGAGTCATGACTCAGTGTTGATGAGACATTAGCTACCCAACATATAAAATTTTAAGAATTTATGATCCTAGAAAATAGTCCTCACCAGTGTTCTGTTCAGAAGGGAAGCAATTGCAAGCGCAGTCCTAATTTGTTTCATCTGGACAAATTCATTTTCATCATAAATTATGAGATGTAATACGATGTCATACATAATTTTCATTAAAAAATACAGAAGTGAAAAGGATCAAGTTGATACATGCATACTTGGTAATTAATAAGGGTAAAATGTGATCCAATGGTATGCTTCCCGCTTAGCAACAAGCTTTTTGGAATAGATGGCCTAAATGACAAGAAACCCCCTAGAAAAAAATTAAAACATTTAGTTCCGATGGTATCAAAATTTAAACATTTATTTTCATGAAAAGGAGTCAATGCATAAACCATAAGCAGATACAGCAAGTAATGTATAGGCACTGTAAACTTTTAGTTCTCAGCATCACAGTATAGATGAATGGCGGGAAACTGAATGGAGTATGCAATACAAAGTAACAAACTATTATCTCCGTCCCTATATGCAAGACCCTATTGCAAATTTTATTGTCCCTTTTTATAAGACTCATCAAATTTCAAGGTGCATTAATTAAATTTTCACAAAAATACCCGTAATTATATGAAGAGAATTAAAAGATCAGCTATATCTCTCTCTTAATAATTGAAGGATAATTTTGGAAATAGAACGTACATTATTAACAAATTTAACACAAAAACAACTTTTCTTAATTCTTGTGCATTTTATCAAGGGGGTCTTACATAGAGGGACAGAGGTAGTAACAATTTAAGACAAATAATAGAACCAGTGTATTCACACATATGCATCAAAAAGTAAAATGAAGTGGTGTTTCACTGCAATTGAGCTAAAAAAATAATATTACCAGGAGGATTATAGTATTCAGGTGGGTCATGGAAAAGCATGGCTTCTCGTAGTCGGTGGCGCTTTCCTTCTGTGCCTGCATATTGAAATGTTGTGTGCACTGCATATGGCTCCAACCTGAGTTGCTGATACATACCCTAAAATCATAATATGAAAGGACATTCTTAGATAAAGCTTGCACGCAGTTTGTTTCTCTGCAACATAACATCCAATCAAGACTTTGACAAGTATTCAAGCACTTGGAGAACCCTATCTTAAAAGCTAGTTATCAAGGGGGAAGAACCAAACTACTAAAATACTCTACTGAGCATCACATACTACTCAATGTGAGACTTGGACACCCCATGATACCCAAGTCCCTATCACAACACCTCTCTTTAGAGCTGAAGTCTCAGCAGCGGCAGTCAATGAAGCTTTACTCGGTCTTTCCGGTTAGCTCCTCCGTAGGTAGCCCTTTCTAAGCCACCAACGACTAGGCTTGGATAAGTATTCAAGCACTTGATAACAATGTTGTCAATCGCGGACAGCAGAAAATAGTGATTGTTAAAAATCTGCTATGTGATAGTGCTATAGCGTCACTATAGCCGCTACTTGACAACATTTTGTAATAAATAGTGTATCGCATAACAATAGCAGTTTGTCTACGTTATAGCAGTATAGCATCACTATAGCAGCTATTTAACAACACTGCTTGAGAAACGCTCCCTTTATAGCTAGCTATCAAGAGGGAAGAACCAAACCCCTTAAATACTCAACTAGACGTAACATACCAGTCGATGTAGGAATTAGGTACACCATAATACCCAAGTCCCTATCAGATTCCTTCGGAGACACTTAATTGTATAAGAGAAATCAAAAGGAAGATAACATGTAAAATCAGAAAAAGTATTCAAAACTGTTAACTAGGTCCTACCTGGACAAAATATGTATGACCACTACAAAAGATACTTGAAGGCAAAATTCCCAGCTTTAGATTTCCATCATAAGCATAAACAAGTCCACTGTCCTCGTCAACCGATGGTCCCAACTCTCTGTGGACAATATCATTAAACCCATTCTGATCCCATATCTTATCATCTGCCACAAGCAGTTCCATCCATTCCTTTGCCAATTTTATCGCAGACTCTGTAGGTCTCCAATGAAAAATTCCTATATTGTAGGCCGCACCAACTATTCAATGAGACAGTAACAATCATCAATATAGTATACAATCTCTTAAAGCTCAAACAAGTGCGTTAAAATGAGGGATTAAAAGAAGCAATAAATGAATAAGAGCATTGATTTGATCCACGGATGTTAAATCTGCTTATATATAACATTGACCTTCTTTCCAAACTTCCAGACTATCATCAACAACTGTTGGTATAACTTGATCACTGGATGTTAAAACATCTGCTCCAGGATAACGAGCAATATATGGAAGTGGGTTCTGCTCCATAATCAAATAATGGAATATTTAGGAATATAATATATTTTAGAGGAACAAACACATCTTAGTCAATCCACATTTTACGTTTTGAATTTGGATCATTCATAACAAAACTAAGAAGCATATGAAATGTGAATTACATTTATAATCAAACGTATATTAAGGAATGGAGAAAAGTACCTTCAACCAAACCATGTCGGTATCACACATCAACAGTTCGACGCCAAAAGGCAGTATGGAGTTTATCAAAATAACTTTTTCCCTCCCCATCTTATGAAATGTTGGAGAACCCCAGCCAACATCCATGGTGCTCATATGGCTGTTCATGTCAAAAACCGGTACCCCTTTCCAATAAAGCGCCTCCAATAATTTTGTGTCCATTGCACCTAAAAGGTAGAATTCAAATTCACTACTGTTTGGATAAACAACTAATTAAAAAACAGTTATCCATTTTAGCATAAACACTTATCATATAAGTGCTTACGTATAAGCTAGTTTTATAACAAAAGATAAAATAAGTCATATAAGCTATAATCTGTTTTCATAAGCTATCCTAGAGAGTTTTAAGGAAATAAATTGAAAACAACTAATAGACATGTCATAAAGTGTTTTTATAAACTCTTCCAAACAATCTCACAAGTGATTATGCCAGCAGATAAGCTTAAATAAGTCAATCGAAAAGGCCCTAGTCTAATCAACTATACAAAATACCATGTATGCATTTCTAGCAAGGGTTGTTACAAAACAAAATACAACGATAGAATGCTCACCAACAAGATAATTGGAAACTCCGAGATCATTCAATTGTTCAACCCAAGTCAGAATAAAGTCCATGAATGCATAGTTACCAAATGTAACTATTATAATGTTATCTTTCACCCTTTGTTGAACCAATTCTTTGGTCAGTCTAAACTCTTTCAAGGGCGGCATCTTTTTATTGCGAGGAGGAACATTCAAAACAGGCTTTCTTGACACATTTTGGAGCTCAGGGAAAGCAGAGGGCACAACATGCATTGTTTCTGACTGAGAAGCGTTAAGTGTTCGATCTGAGAGACGAGAATCCTCATCTGAAAAGCATGCTCAGTCAAGGTTTGAATTCACATCCACAAAAGAAATGAAGAAATAGAGTAAGGAAAAACCAATGCTTGATGAATTGAAAAGTGTCATACACATGAAGTGGAAACGACAACCAGAGAGTAGTTGAAAGATGCAACTACACTAATAAAGCAGGTGCAATATAATGATTAAAATGTGGTAATAGAAAGCTCTGTTACTATGGTTTTGGGGGATAAACGCACATATTAGCAGTTTAGCATAGATTTCTAAAAACTAACGACATAATTAGATCTTTAAACACCCAAAAACCATATTAATAAAATATTTAACCAGTATGCATCATCAGTGTAATTTTTTTACAGACGCATCCAATCACATCTCATCTTTTATCAAAACTCTTTTGAGAAAAGGGGACATGCAGTGTCGGTGTAAACCAATGTCACACTGACATCCAATTAGAATCCACCAAGTTGCAGTTATTTCTAAATTACAGTTACAAACTGGACTTATATGGAAATATCGTAAATTCTCATTGGATGTCGGTTGGACTTACATGGCAATATTATGAGTTCTAATTGAATGTCAGTGTAAAATACATCTCCATTAAACTAAACCTTTTTATACCGAAAATGCATACTTATTAAACTTATCGACAAAACTCTCCATTTCTCAAAAGAAACGTAGAAGATCTCTACTCATCAACCATACATTATAAACGGAAGGTTGAGTAGCTCAACTAGTTTGAGCTAAGGGATTAACCATACACTCTGTAGCACTGCGGATCGAAAGTGTGTCCTGTGTTGGACAGGTGTCGTGTTTGACATAGACACATGTGAGTACGTTCAAATGATTCATTTTCTCGAGTCTGACAATGTCGGTGTCTGTGTCGGTGCTTCATAGATCCATACATTAAAAACCAATGCCAAAACAATTTTCAAGTTTCAACATCATAACCAACTAACTAATCCTATCCTAACAAATTCCAAAAAGGGTATTCCCCATTTATGACAAAACCAACAACTAACAAAAAAAAAAACAATTTTGATTCAACCCATTTAATTATAATGCAAGTAAGATAGAATAAAAAGAGGTAGAGATAAAAGGGTTACTAGAAAGTGGAGGAAAAGAGGACCAAGCTGAAGAGGTTGTGGAAGAATAGTGTATGGCAGAGAAAACGTATAAGGAAGAAACAACGATGCCAACGATGACAACAGTGTAGATCGTGAGAAAGAGAGGCCTTGAATGTGAAACTTCCTCACACGCCATCTGAAAATTTTCTGATTCTGATTCAAATAGAAACCATGATTTTCACTTGCACAATGAAGAGGGTTGTGTTGTGTGGAAGGTCAACCACTAAATTGTTGCTGTTTTAGTCTGTGTTTAACGTTGTTAACATAATCATCGAATGTCATGAAAATGAAGTTGAGACATAAATTTTTGGATTAAATCATTTTTTAAAAAAATATTTCAACTTTTCATTTTTATCCTCGTGTATTTTTTTTCTTTGATTTTTAAATTTTTTCAATTTTCAATTATTTTTTATCTCTATTTTTAAGTTAATTTATGTTCTAATTTCACCCAAAAAAAATTCTGTTCTAATTTAAAATTTGATTATTATGTTCGCAATCATGTTTAAAATATTATAAAATGTCTTTTAAAAAATCATAATTTTTTGACAAAATGTAAATTAAAAATCAAAGTAAAATTTTATGGAGACTAAAACGAAAAGTTGAAATATTTATAAAAATTGAAAATATATTTAGCCTTAATTTTTGTTAAACGCATTTGTTCTGTCAATCTTTTCATGATATGTCTTTTCAATATAATTTTTTTTGTTTGTGTTTAATTTTTTTTATAGTTTAAAAGTGTAATTTGTCAATTATAGATTTTCTCAGTGGACGAAACATAACTTACTTCGTAAAATGCTTCATCTACGCTTAAAAGATTGTGGGTTTCGGTCATGAATGAGAAGTGGAACACTATTATCCCTTTAAGAAAGGAAAAATAAATTACTCATAATTGATCCCTTTTTAATTATAATTACTTCTTTTCAATTAAACTAAAAATATTTTGTTTTTCTTTTGAAACAAAGTTTTATTTAAAACAAAGTTTGTTTTTTGTTACGTGCAAATTTAAACCTACGTAAAACTAAATTTTATTTCTCATAGATATGATTAATTGAAGAGTTAAAATTCTATAAATAAGATCAATAACATTGTTAAAAGTTTCAAATGTAAAATAGAAGAATAAAGAGTGGAAGACTATTGGAATAGATTTAGATTTAGATTAAGTGAAGTTAGAATAGATTTTATTTTACTGTGCAATCTCTAAATTAACAATTGTTTGTTTGAGATGGGTAACTCACTTGGTTGAACTAAGAAATTACATGTTCAAGGTTCAAATCATGGCATGAGAGAAAATACTAACATAACAAATTAACAATTAACATCCTAATATTTGTCAATAAAAAAGGGTTCGTGGAGAGGCAGAGTGTGGAAAAAATAATAATAAAAATTTATTGGAAAGAGGGGGAGTGTATCACAATTATTTGTTATAGGAGAAAAAATGACGCATCAAATTTATTTAAAAGAGGTGTATGGAAAAAAAAAGACATTGATGGATTAAAATGTAGGTATAATAGAAAGAAAAACAAAACTTCAAAAATTTACTACCTTAGTTAAAGAATGAAGGTATACAAAAATTCACTACCTTAATTAAAGAGTACTATTTTGAAATGACATGTAAAAAGAGGGGGTGGGTGGGGGTGGTGGGTGGGTTGGGGTGGGGGTAATATGTTTGGATCTTCTAGATTAAATGGGAAATTAATAAAGCTATTGCTTCTAGAATTTTATTGATATGTATGGTTGGGTTAAATAAAAGTTTAGGCATGTTGAACTTCAAGACATATTAGTGCCAGGACACATCTCTACTTCAATGAACCCTTACATAGATATTTACGTATTTGAGGGATTGAAATTTGTGTTATCAAGACAACATACTATGAAATCAGGCCTATGAAGTCCGACATGTAGCCCATCCTTTCCCACATCCAATCCAGATGCATCAAGCAAAACATGCCAATAGTTCCTATGAGCCTCATAAATCCAATGCATTTTCCCATTCACATTTGCTTCATAAGAAAATAAACCTTTTGGACTAATCTTACATCTCCTCCTAAAATTTTGACTTAGCTGAGACCCACTAATCCTTAAATCAAGCCATGTCTTAGGTTCTATGAGAACCCCGGATTCCTTAAAAGAAGCAAATTCTTTGATATAATCCTCTTGTTGTTTACCAAGAATAGTCATGTAGTAGTTTCCCTTAACAAAAGGGTAACTGTCCCCTACCAACATCATAGTATCTTTGTAACTTAACTTCAAATTGTTTAAAAAAAACTTCAAGTGTATATCCTAGAGAGAGAAGCTCTTCTCTTTCCTTGACCTCGCCGTAAACAGCCGTCTCTCAACCAACTGTTAGTGTTCCTCCCTCTCAATCCAAACCCCTCTTTCAAGATGTAGTTGTTTCGTCAGTGGTGGTGTGCGTGGCTGTTCTCAAGAGGTGACCACCACTTTGTCGCCGAAGTTGGTGGTGTCTTCACCGCCGCCGCCGCGGTGGTTCTGTGTTTTCGTTTTAGTTTTTGGTTTTCTGATTGTGTCGGGTCTGTGGAGTTCCGTCGGGCTACCATTTGTGCTATCACCACCACCAGTTTCAACCCTTGTGTGTTCTCAGATCCGTGGGTCTTGGTCTCTTCCTCGCCGGAACTGTAGAACTCACCGTGTTTCAGATCCGATGGCCCCTGCGCCGCCGTCGATTTGGGCTCTCTTTGTGGTGAGTTTCGTTCATTTCGGATCTATCTTTTGTTTTGTTTCATGGTGGTTTTTTTTGTCGTCCCTATGTTGCTACGGTTTCGTCGTCGGGCTGTTTTCTCTTTGTTTATACGACGGACGGTGGTTTTTTGTGCTTTTTGTTTGGTTTTGGTGGGATCAACAGGGGTGTTTTTGCTGTGTGTTGATGTTGCTGACCTATTTTGGGGTTTTGGTGGGATTGAGGGTGTTGTTTTTTCTCTTTGTTTTTTTGGTTGTGTAGGTTTTTTGTTTCTGTTTGGGTTAGAGTCTGGATGTTGCTCGAAAGGGTTTGGTGCATAGACGTTTCGTGTTGGCGGTAGTAGTCATTCATGTACCTTCAGATTTTGTGGGTGGGTTCTTATAGCTTTTTAGCTTGGTTGTTGTTTACTCCGACGACGGATGCCTTCTCCTTGTCACTGGCGGATGCATTTTTTGATCTGGGTAATGTTTCTACTTCAGACAGGCGTTGCTTCCCGTGTTTTGTTGTTGGGTTTCATATTCCTCTTGATCTGTGATTTTGTCGTTGTCTGTTTCTTGGGGAGGTGGTTTGGCGATGCAGTTTCAGCCTCGTTGTCTTGCTCTTGTGCTAGCTGGACCTGTTATCGTTTGGTTTTTTGTGGTGTTGCAGTGGTGGTGGTGGTGTTAGTGAGACAGTGGTGGTAGTGGCGTTGCGCGGTGGTGTTGCAGGGGTGGTGGTGGTGTTGTTGTTTGGTGGTGGTGGTGATTCGCTAAAAGGGGTGGAGGATGTTGTTTAGGTGAGGAGGTGGATATTTTTTATGGTGGTTGTTGTGGGTGTTTTTATGGTGGTTGTTGTGGGTGATTCCTTTTGGAGGCCGCCTCTGATATTCAGGTCCATATTCGTTGTCGCTATCTCTTTTTGAGGTTTGAGTTGTTAAGATGCTTAAGGTGTTTTAAGGGTGCGAGTCCTTTGAGTTGAGCTTTGTTCTTTTTTTATTGATGTTTGCACAACCGCAAATCTTGTCGTCAGTCTTACTTTTGTGTGCTGGATTCTGGTGGGTCGGTTAATTTTGCTTCGAGATCGGGAGTTGGAGTCTATTTGCATTTTTGTTTGGTTGACTACGGTGTTTCTCTGGTGGACCGGAGGTATGGGGTGCCCGTTCGGTTTGGTTCTGAAGTTTGGTGGACCGATCACTTTTGATTCGAGTTCGGGAGTCAGTTCTTTGGTTCATTCTTGTTTTTTGGGCTTTTTGGGTATTCTTTTGGTAGACCAGAGGTTATGAGGTGGTGGAAGCTATTTGATCTTGAGAGTAGTGGCTTAACTTAGTTGATGTCGTAGGGGTGGTTCTTTTAGAAGGTGTTATATTTGGGTTGTGTAGTGGCAACGAGTTTATGGATTCTGTTTTTCAGTAGTTGTTTCGTAAAGGAGCTTGTTTTAGGTGGTGATGTGTTTTGGTGGGTTTATCTTCAGGGGTGTTTTTAGGTGGTTATGGTGTACTGTCTATATGCGGCACCATTTGTATATTCTTTCGTCCATACCTTGCGTCTTGCGGGGATGACGTTTAATAATATTTGCCGATTCAAAAAAAACATATTACCCTTAAGAAGACATCACAAAGGAAGTTGAATCCAAGATCCCTTGCGGGTGAATTAACTCCTAAGTAACTGAGACAACCATCATTGTGGTATTGATATGTATTTTTTGTGCAAATGTAAATAGTCTTTAGATTGTTAATTAAATCTTAATGGTCAATGTTAGTAATTAGTTGTTAGGTTATTTAATTCTACTTCATCCGAATTTGAACTCAATATTTACAACTCTTTATCCATTAGCTCAATAATTAATTACAACTATCAAATTATATAAATGTTTGATTTTGAGTAAATTATTTTAGTATTTGTTAAAAAAAATAAAAAACACACATGCATCTAATTAAAATCCACATTAAATACTAAGTAACATTTTATAGAACATAGAAATGTCAAAAGTTTCACTACCAAAAAAAAAAAGAAATGTCAAAAGTTTTAAAGTTTCCTCTTTCAAAAAAAAAAAAGTTTTAAAAGTTTCCAAAAAACTATAATCATCTTCTTTTAATGTTCATTCATTTTTGCAGAGATTCATATAATTACGTTGATTTTGTATATCTTTCTTTAAATGAAAGTGACCATCAAATAGAAAGAATTCCAATCATCAACGTCATCCTAGAGGCCATAGAATGGAAACATGGGGTTTGCCATGATAGTAGTGGCCGTGACAGTGTGGTTGAAACAAGAAGTGGTGTTAGATTATTTTGTGGGTAGAGATATTAAAGTGAAGGGAAAAATCAGGGGAGAGGTGAGAATGAGAAAATAGTCGGGTAGGGTTAACAAGGAATTTTTTATTCAAAATAGCAATATCACGTCCAAAATCAGTTTTGCTAATGGGCATTGTCTTGCAAAAATCTATTTATATATTTTCCTTTAGGCACCTTCTTTTTACACCTCCCTAGTTTTTCACGCACCTTACAGATTTTGAATTTTGTAATTCGAACAACGTTAAACGCCCTCCAAAATACGTTAAAACACCTTAAAAAATCCTCCATTATGCAAGAAGAAAAGAGGATGGAAAAGGAAATTCCTTTATATGCTTCGACTTTATATCAATATCAGTATCATCACTTCCAATTTTCGTATCTTTGTTGGTTTTATTTAAGTGTTTTATACAATCTACAATTATCTTCTTTTTTTTTACTCAAAGTGGTTTACAATTCTTGACAAACACTAGTATATTAGTATTTTTTTTCTCCTTCATCATTAGGATTTCAACCTTCAATTTCTTTAACCCTTAGGGCAAACTAATTGAAAAAACTAATATTATTTATCATATATCTATTTATTTATATTCAATATCTATACAACAAAGTAACTTCTTTTTTTACAATATAAAAGGTAACAAAATTTGTAGCCAAATTTTTCCGCACAAATTTTTAATGGTGTAAAATTATAATTTTCTTGATATTGGTATTCACACATTGAGATTAATCAATTCTCATTTTGTTGGCATGGGTGCTTCATTCTATGCATATTATTTAGATTGTTTGTAATGTTGTAAGATTAAACAATGACCAAATTACATTTCACGCAGCAATTGCAAAGGTTAGATCTTCCATCTGTCTTAGCGCTAGTTTATGTAATGCGCAAGTTTGCCCTGGTAACTAGGCATGACAACAAAACACATACATGTGGTATCCATCCGAACCAAATCCAATTTGATGGTTTTCCCCACTTTGACTGGGTTTGGATATGTGTTTGCGTTTTATCCGATTTTAAAACACGAGTACGGGACAGGTAATGAGGATATAGGTACCCACCCGAACCCATACTCAAATCTGTCCCGAATCTAGAAAATTAATCTATTACCCTTTTATATAAATAGAAACCCAAGACCTAAATCATTTCTCTCACACGGTCAGAGTCTTAGTCTTTCAGTTGACACTCACTTATCATAGCTCTCTTTTCTTCTTCCATATCTCACACTCTCGATCTCTCTCTTCTCCACCATCATAGTCATTGATCGCCATTATCTCTTTTCTGGATAATATATTACAACATTGCGCTCGGGACCTTCACAATCGTGACTGTGGTGGAAACAAGAAGTGACCTTCACAACATTGCGCTTGGGACCTTCACAATCGTTGGAGTAATTGTTTTGTCGCTCCTTTGCGCCTCCTTTTCTCCCATGTCTTTAGAGACGTTAACACTTTTTGCTGGTAAGCTTGCTGCCTAAGACCATGATTGTTATGACTTTACTTGGCGGGACACTCTTCCAATGGACCTCTATGCAGACTTTCTTAGATATCCGTGTAATCTTCCGAATTATCGATTTCCATGATTTTCTTTTCTCCTTTCTCTTTTTTGGGGTAACAGTTTAGTCCCTCCTTTTTGTATATATGTTTTTTCATTTTTTTTAATAATATATGAGTGTTTGACATATGATTAGTGGTTCTAAGAGGTGCCAACCTAGTTGGGATATCTTACAGCTTCTTTGATGTCATTACACTCTTGATTAAAAAAAACAATAAAAAAAAGTTTTTTTTAAAGGATTAATTCAGAGAAAATGTCAAATTTATAGGATCTCATGTATAATTTTGCTTTTTTTACCTAACTAAAAATAAAAAGTTTTGTTTACGAAGACAAAAAAAATTGTATATTTATAGGAATTTTTTTAAAATTTTTTACGAAATAAAGTGGTATCGACCCCCTGTTTTAAGTTTTCTAGTGGTTTTCTTTTCCACAAGCTGATCAAACTCATGAGTCCTGGTTTTCTTTGGCCCATAGGAAAGGATCACATATCTGGTGGAGTATTGCCATAGACAATTCGACAATAACATTTATGAGATAATGACCAAAGTCTACGATTATATTAGATAAATGAAGTCTACACTACATAAACACATTTTCAAACAATATTTAATCAAGATTATAGATCAAGGTAAACGCTAATAAATTAAGATTACGGTCAAATTTGGCTAATTTTGAATTGCACTTTGGTCAATGATTTTGTATAGTTGGTGATGTAGAAGTCGTACTAGCTGGCTAGTTAGATGCAAAACCCACTTGACTTGCCTGTTGAAACAGTTGTTATAAGTTCGTGTTGACTTGCCTAAATGGATCAAGAGTGCATGTTCTATAATATAGAGTCTAAATCTCAACTGTTGACGGTATGGACATTAAAAGAGTTTTTTTTGTCTCATAAGTCATAACTCAATCGGAAAAAATATTGAAATTGTTAAGTTGGATGTTATGACTGGGGTTCGAACCCGGGTACCTTCACTTTATGTGTGAGTTTATAATGACTTTGTCATTTTATCTATCTATAAAAAAAAAGAGTTTTTTTTTTCTTTCTATAAATAAACAAAGTGGTAAATACCACAAGATAACACACACCAATAGAAGATGCTTTATCGATGGTTTTAATTTCGCATTTTTAGGTTAGCCAGGGCAACACCAACATCACCAGCTAATAAGGTTAATGAAAAAAAAATGAATTAGTATTTCCCGTTGTAAGGTTCGGTTGAACAATTTTAAATCTCAAATTTAAGAAATAATAAATAAACCATTCAATAAAAAAATTAGTTGATTGAACTTAAGTGATTGATAATTATTGAATATCTCACCTAGTCACTTGAACGAGTAAGTATTGAATTTTCATTTTTTCTCATATGCAAATATTTAAAAAGAAAAACTATTAGTCTAGTTATGATTATTATGTGGAAATGACCTTACCTTGGATTTTTTTTTTCTTTTTCTAATACAATTTATAGTACAAAATCTTACAGATTCACAGGGAATTTTATGCGATAATTTGAATTTGAAGGTCACAAGAAGTTGGAGGTGAGAGAAACTTACAATTTGTTTAGATAAAAAATGATGATGATAGTGACGATGAAGATGGCGTGAGTTCGAGAGTGTGTGTGGAGAAAAACGTGTGAGTGATATGGCTATGATGACAAATAATTTATTGAATGAGTATTGTGCAAGAGAGACTAAGAGATGAAGTGGTGATGCACGTGAAAATGCCATGTATTTTTTTCATCACATAATTAGTGCAAGTATACACTGCCTTAAATAATAGTAAAAAAAAAAATCGAACCCACATGGATCGTGGAGTTGTTACTTTTTGTAGATTTTCAATGAGAAAACTTGTTTGTGCAACAAAATAAATCATTCAAGGTTTCAATAGTAAAAATAAAGTTTAAAAGCAATAAAATACTTAAGATCTCAAATGCAAAAGTGTGATCAAGAACATAAATTAGTTAAGAATAGAGATTTGCAAAGTAATGAAAAGTTACAACTCTATATAGCTTCCTAGAGACCAAGTGGCCAAAGGGGTTTCTCAACACAACCTTCATGGGTTAACTCTACTACTCTCTCGAGGTTCGCGACTACCAAGTTAACAATGCAACATATAAGATCTTAGCCCTTTCTTCCATTAGAAAGGTTAAGTATTTTTCATATGACAAGAAATTTTGATTAACATTCAAGTAGACTTTCAAGATCTTTATCTCTCTTGAGACTAAAAAAGTTTCTCATATTAAACAAGCAATTCCATTGCCATCATATCTCGAGCTGAGGTACTTCGACATTAAAATGAAGTTGATCAAGATTTACTTTAAATATTAGCGTTGTTACAACTTGTTTAAAAGAAGCTTAAGTACGTAAATAACCAAACTCATGCAAGCGTAATAACTTCATCATGTCACAACCACAAAATTGGTTTAGCTCATGATGAGCTTAAACACAAAAATAGAAATAGAATAAGAAGTGAATGCAAACATCATGGCGTAAATCAATAGATACGTTCATAATTTACAAAGAAAGATTACAATTTGAGAAGGAAAAGAATAAGATTTTTGCATCACTCGCCCAAAATGCTCCTAAAAATCCAGCTAACTAAGAACTAGCTCTCATGCCTTAGTAGTGGTATGGTTGAAGGTTAGAAAATAGATTTTGAGACCAAAAGTGGCTCCTAGGGTTAGCAGATGGAAACATCCTTGTTGTACATCATCACGGATCCATACTAGCCGTCCTACGAAGCTGCAATTTTCGCCTCCAACATTGCTATGTTGAACTACTTCATGGCAAAATGCACAATATGTCTATAAAGTCAACAATAACGAGCATAAATTGTTCTAAATGACTAAATGTCAATAAAAGTTAAATAAACTCATAGAATCATAAACAAACAGGTTATAGGAGATTTAGGTCATGCAATCACTCAAAAGACCCTTAAATAATGGGAAGAAAACACATGTAGTAACCAATATTTTTGTGGTTATCAGATGGTGTGGCCAAAGAGAAGGAATGATGAATTGACATTGTTTATAAAACATGTGCGTGATGGGGGAAACTTATGTAGGAAACAAGATTCAAATAAAAAATTACATTCTAATGGAACTTGACTTGGGTGCCACTTCATGAAAGGATAGGAATATTTGGATATCAAATACGGATTAATTACTTAGAATACTAATTTTTAAAAGGAATAAAAAGTTTCTGCCTCTTACAAGACAAAGTGGTGTGGCACATAGAAAGTAAAATAAGAGAACTCAAATTTTAAAATGCTTCTTGAAGAAGATGTAAAGAGGAAAAGGTCAACAACAAAACCCAAGCTTGTAGAAGAGAAAGTTGACACATGATTTAAGTAGAAAGGAAGTTCAACCTCTAAAATTAATAATCACGCGCTAAACACTTCAAGCCCTAATCTCGTGCATTGCCTATACAAAAATTATATTCGTACCATCAACTATTAAAGTAAAATCTTAACATTTTAAAATTAATTAGATAAATTAAAATAAACCATTAAGCCCACTCAAGACACAAAATTAATAAAACATATATCTGACTCAAGAATAATGAAAATGCACATACTTCTTCATACATAACTAAATTAACTTAGGATTTTATACATTACATTGGAAAATAGAGGGTGTTACAATTAGAATCTTTCAGTTTCTCCAACGACACCTTAAATACATGGTTGTTTTCTTTAGCCACTCGTTTTCATGGAAAACCACAACTTTAATTTTAGTCATGCTTTCCACCATCTTTTCAAATTCATCTCTCATGTTCAAGAACGTTTAAACTTTAAACTTTAGTTGTTAGTTGTTAAATTTGGAGTCTCTCATGTTCAAGAACGTTAGAACTTCAAATGTACATGTCACTCGTACCTTTGTAATTGCTAATTATTGTATTCTCTTGATATATCAATACAAACATAAAACTTTAAACTTGTTATGAAAATATAGATTGATGAAGAGAAAGAGATAGAAGTGAGAGAAAGAGTATTTCTTATGTATATGTTTCTATTACAATGCACCATATTTATATGGAGATAAAAGAGTATGGAAATGGGTTAATGGGTCAAATGTTTGGCCCATTGACTAATGGACATCCACTATAATATATTTATAACACTCCCCCTTGGATGTCCATCGAGGATATGTCTCATTAAAACCTTACTAGAAAAAAATCCAGTGGAAAAAAATTCCAGTGAAGGAAAAAGATTACAATATCCTTGTGAGTGTGAATTGCCTCGTTAAAAACCTTATCAGGAAAGGCCAATGAGATAAAACCACGGTGAAGGAAAAAAGAGTGCTGAAGACATTTATTTCTCCCCCTCATGAAGACAATTATCTCTAAGACGACGAAGATCAATCCTTAATACAAGTTTCTCAAAATCTTTGCGTTGACTTTGCCGAAAAATGTGGTTATCTTGATATCTTTATCCAAATTGAAAGTGCTTGAGATATTTTCATATTAAATTGTTGAAGGAGAGCCTCCTTATGAGAAAAACACAAGTTTCTTGCATGTGTAAAATCATAATCTCTTACCACTTTCTTGATGTAACTAACATTTCCAAGTGCTTCTGCAAATTGTATGCTTGACTTTGTTCCAATAACTATTATGGACAAAAATAAAATTTCACAATATATATTATATATATTATATGTTAGTTTCCTTGTTTGAACTAAGATATGGTACTTTAGGACCAATTCAAGTTCATCATTTTCTTGAGGCATGACATGATTTTTTTTTCATTTCAAATGACATCACAACATTCTAGTACATATTCACCTAGATTTGTCCATATAAAATTATTCTAATAAATTTGTTGATGCACAACATTTTAGTCAAATAGTAAATTTGAAAATCCAAACAAACTTTTTGCATCTAACATATTCATTTCAAACCTTTCTATAATCAATAAATTTTAGGATCTCTTCAGGAGTTCTGATAAATATTTATATCATCATCATAGAATCGAATATAACACATGTGATGTCATCTTCAGGAGTTCTGATAAATATTTCAAATATTTTCTAATCTTTAAGATGGACAAATGATGTCATCTCTCTAACAATTTTAATTGTATGTCTCACAAACTTAAATCCTTCAAGGAGTTTTATATAAGCATCACTATCAAGTGAGTCATACATTGTAACACATATTTCATATAAATTGAGTCTCTCATGTGCTACTAAACATAATCAAGAAAAAGTTCTTCAACCCACTTCAGATGAATTATTCTCTTAAACATAAATGATAAATATTTATCAATTCACTTCTGGTGAACATATTAGACTCATTCTAATTCTATTTTCGCACGAAAAATCATATATATATATCTAATTAACTTCACACCTTCAAGTGTGCATATTACGAGTTTAAAAAGTTTTACTTTTCATAATGAGTTTGATTTCACTAGAATTTTCTCTTTTCAATTGCAGATATTTTCTTTATCTACCATTTTAATCCATTATCACTTATCACATATAACGCTATATGATATGTCAAAACGTTGTCAACGTTGACTTTTATTTATGGTTCCATCTCATTCCATTCAAGACATAATTTATCGAGATCTCTTTATTTTCATAAGTTTCAGGTACTTGGTCAGTTCTTCTGGAACTTAAAAGTCAATTATGTCAAATACTCTTATGAAATTTCCATATCCTCATGTGGTGTCATCTTTCTTTTTAGCTCATTTTATTTCTTGAGGATTTTTGTCATTGGAACTGATTTTTCTACCATGCTTCAAGCATGATCGAGATTCATTTGTACCTTTAGATTGTTGAATATGGACACCCACTTTTACTGGAGCATTAGCGGCTTATACTTTGTTTGGTTAACTTTACAAATGAATTATGTCTTGACCTTCTGGTTCATATTCATTTATACAAGGATCAAGATGAGATAAAAATAATTCATTTGAACTTCTAGTTTATATTTTCAGCCGCTTATCATCTCCCCCTAATATTGAAAAAATATTTCATTCATTTATAATTAGTCTACTAGACATAACTAGTCTGTGGGCTATGTCTCCAATTATTGGTTCAAGAAGATTTATAATAGATGGAGATTCATATCAATTATAGTTTTCCAATATTCTCTTGCAACCCATCTAAGTGCATCATATTGGAGCAATTGAAACATAAACAACACATCCAAAAATGCTTATATGAGAAATATTAGATTTATAAACCAAAAATGAAATTGTAAATTAGGAGATGACCTGTATATTATAACTTGTTGGCTTGATGCGAATCAATGTCTCACAATGCAAGATTTTATATTCCCAAGTACAAAGTTGAACGATCTTATCTTATAACTATTGATCGTACATTTAACATTAGACGTCTAATGAATGGATCTTCAAGCCCATTTTTATAGATGAACATAAGTTACCGAATGTTCAATATAAATTTTCATATACGCTCAATACTTATCAAACGAGGAAATTGAGATGTTAGTCAAATAATTTCACAAACTTCTAGTTGTGAGTTAACAATAAACATACATGTGACCATAGTTGATGTATCAATTGAAGTTATAAAATATCTACATGGTCCACATGATCATTATGTGTGTATTGGTTCACGGATATCCTGAAATGTGACATTCATTTTCTCAAATATCAACTTTCTTTGGAAATTAGTAATGCACAAAAGTTATTAGATTTGAAGAAACTTCTGGCTCTTCAATTCAAATCCATAAAAAAATTAACTATTTTTCTTCGGATCATAATATATTCAAGATGACCCAACTTATCTTGCCAACAACAAACTTAATGTGACTTGTAAACTTCTGGTTTACAATAATATGTGTCTTAATTTCACTAATATAAGTGTAGTATTATTCAAAAAAAAAGACATGTAACCTTTTCACAACATATTGGCTCTTCTGGAGCCTTCAATAATTTTTTGTAATACTAAATGTAAAACTACAATTAGTTTCTTTGTATTACTAATTTAATAATTTTTTATAGTCTTTTACAAAAGACATCTTTCATTTACAAACAATATCCAACAAAATATACATAAAATTATCGTTTTAAGAACAATCCTTGCATACATAAAATTATCTAACATACATAATTTATACTATAACTCATAATTATATTTGTAAAAAAAAACTAATAATTATATTAGTTAATGTAAAAGAGTAGTAATTTAACACAATTTATAGACATTGCTTAATGTAACCGACACAATTATAAAAATTGTAACTACTCAATAATTTTAAAAAAATGTAACATACAAGAGTTAATAATTTTAAAATGCATATTAAAGAAAAAAAATGTAACTGCTCAATAATTTATTTATTTTTTGTTTATGCTTACTCATGCATAAGAATCAAGATTAATATAAACGATCATACTACTCTTGCAATCCTTCGAGGAAGCTCAGTTATTAAATAATTTTTAGTTCTTCAAGAACTATATGATAAATCTATTCATTTTATTTGTGCAACCCTCTGAGGATGCATCACTGTTGAATTTTTCAGGAACTCATTAGAATAAAATTGAGATTTTAGTGATCTAAATAATTAAAAACAATTATTTTAAACAACCCTTCAAGGATGCATTCCCTTTTGAATAATATATAGTTCTTCATGAACTATATTATGAATGTGATCAATTTCTTGTGCAATCCTTCTGGGATGCATAAAAATTAGATTAACTAGCATAAAAATAAGATTTACTAATATAAATTGTTTCAACTAGAAATCATGATAAAACAAGAATTAGCAATGCAACATAAATATTACCAAAAAAAAACAAGAATCAGTATTACCTCAAATGAAGATTAAATATTACTCTCAGTTGACTAGAGCATGCTGATAACGTGTTATGAAAATATAGATTGATGAAGAGAAAGAGATAGAAGTGAGAGAAAGAGTATTTCTTATGTATATGTTTCTATTACGATGCACCATATTTATACGGAGATAAAAGAGTATGGAAATGGGTTAATGGGTCAAATGTTTGGCCCATTGACTAATGGACATCCACTATAATATATCCTCTTAATATAAGAAAATCATATGTTGTGGAAAACCATTATTTAACCTTGCTTAAGAATCACCCACGTCTTATTATTAAGGGTAAAAGCAGTCTAAAAATTGCTTTTTGTAACTAAATTAGAT
>Ga0228711_1005308_pt1 | contig 19639 bp, 10 predicted proteins | sample MedpolnodulmetaG_2_FD_177996 | JGI IMG/M metagenome (GOLD analysis project Ga0228711, IMG submission 177996) | Root nodule microbial communities from Medicago polymorpha collected in Santa Monica, California, United States - brown nodules | ecosystem: Host-associated > Plants > Roots > Nodule... | reverse complement strand
AAAAAAATTGAAAAAAAAAAAAAAAAAAGGAACATTTTCTCACTTATATACATTATAAAATTGAACATATTTGCAAAAAAAATACACAAAAAAAGCAACATTTTCTCACTTAGGCATTTCATCAAACACCTTAAGTGCATTTCAAAATCTAAACACAATTAGTGTTAATTCAACATCAAATTCAACTACATTGTACCTAAACCTACTCTAAACAACAACGCCAGCAAGAACCATACATTATAACATCAAATTCTAACATAATTTGCAATTTCAAAAACCCAACCTAAACACTAAAGTTATGCTAAAATTATGAAAACTAACACCCTAAACAACCTACATTGCATTGAATTAGGAAGAAAACAACTTACTTGTTAATTACTTGAAGAAATTTGGCTCAAATCCGTGCAATTGAAGTTGGGGTGAAGTTGGGTTTGTTTTGTTTTGAAGCATATAACCAGAAACTGGAGGTTTCTGCGCTCTTAAGATACAGAATGCAACGGCAGTTAACTGCCGGCGGTTTTCCCAGCGGTTGTTTACTACCGCTGGGGGCTTTAACGTAATTTTCTTGTGTCAATATGACGTTTTTGAAGTCAGAAAAGCAATCTTCAACATCACAAGGACCCGCCATATGCCTAAGCTCAAGGACCTACTTGAACTTCTTTAAATTGTTTTGGGTTTGATGAATCAACCAAATATTATTTGTTGGTAGGTTCAATTTTAATTTTCAATATCAATCAAACAACAAATCCTGACCCAATTTTATGATACATAGGAGCCTTTTTCTAGTGGAACAGAAAATTGGAAATTGAGTTTAATTTCAACCTTCCACTCAAAGCATTAGCGTCATAAATTAAATTATTCATTATGTTTCGTACCAAAGCAGTTGATCAAACAAATGGCAAATCTACCATTATTTTGCAACAAGCTCATCTTGTTAATATTATCAAAATCCAATCAACATATGTATGATAAAGACAGATAGTTAAGATGTTTACATTTAATCTAATCTTAGTAGTGTGTGTCAAAACCAATAAGCACTAATTGCCGTGTAGTAAAGAAGATGATTAAATTTCTTGAGTTTCTTCTACTAAATTATAGATTAGCACCAACGTAGTAACACGTTAAATTCAAATTTCTACTATCGAGTGCTTATAGATTTGATTCATCATATGATGTAGCTTGCCTAAATTAGATTCAGCTGATCTTATTCAGATCACGAACCTATTTTGAATTCTTTTTTGATTTTTTTTGTCTTGCATGTTTTATATAAAATGATTATTGTTGTTGTGAATTCGAACTTTTGTACAAAACCAACAATACAATATGTGAAACAAATAACAATAACAACCTACAATCAAATAGTCCAAACAACAATATATATTAAGAACAAATCAAGGAACATATGTGTATAGCAAATTCACAATCAAATCAAAGAATAAATATATGAGTATAGGAATAAACACAATAATATTATTTAACAAATTGATCTATCTCTGGAGGAGAGATCAACTCTCTAATCTCCTATGAATGAGTCTTTATAAAAGATAAAAATAAGTTACAAGAAATTAACTTCAACACAAAATCATAATTTCTATAACTTCATGTTCCTTCTCAACCCACAAGAAGATCACTTAAAACAAGAGAGAATGTGTTTCCAAATGCTAGAATCTCACCCCTACCCCACCCCACACCCCCACCCAAAAAAAAAAAAAACCTTAAGGTTCTAAAAGTTCCCTCTTTTGGTCTCTAAGAGTGTGTTTGATGAGGTGATTGAAAATTTTAGAGAAATTAAAATTGTAAGCAATTCAAATGATTTCATTGAGTTGACTTCATTGTTAAATGTTATTGTTCGGATAAAAAAAATCATTTTTAATATTTTTGGCTACTTTTGTAAATTTTAAAACTTTTGGGTCAACTTTAAAAATTGAAAAATAGGGGTCAATTTGTAATGTTTGAAAATTTTAAGGGATCAATTTGCAATTTTTTTGAAATCATATTGGGGTCAATTAGAAAATTTTAAAAAATATGAGGATCAGAATGCAAAATTTAAAAATAATGTAAGAATGAAGATATTTGAAATTCCTATCTTTTAGGTGTCATTTAAAATTCTCTTGATTTAATTTGGACAAAATGCTTCACAAGTTTCCATCATTTTGAAAATTCTCCAAATTATTATCCAAACAATGAAATTTTCCTAAAAGGATTTGAATTCCCTCAAAAAATTACATTACCTCAAAACATTCTCTCATCCAAACACACTCTAAGGATTCTACCCAAGTCTCTCTCTTGACAACTGTGTAGAAAAAACCAATTAAGAGCTTCAAATCTAGCGCATGCGCCTCACTCTGTACATCATGCGCCTTGCGTTGTAGGTTGCAAAAACAATACAAAAATGTATTGTCTTAGGCGCCTTTCGCCTTTTGCGAAGTGCCTCGTGCTTTTGGCAGAATATTCGAAACGTATATATTTTTAGACATGCACAATAATTTTTCACCTTACCTTCAAATCAGTGTTGATACAAATTTACCATCAACCACCTTTTGCTCTCTCCATCATTTAATTGTTCATAAACCAAATTGATCAAGTCTAAGTAATGTTTGGATATTGATCCATGTAGTTACTTAGTGAACACATCTGCCATATTAAAATAGACGGATATAAATGTGCTTTGTCCTTTCATGATGCACTTGATGATTTGATAAATGTGTGTCACTTTGTCTATCATAATGTATCTTCACACATTCTTGAGTAATTTCTACCTCTCAAATTATACATTTCAACCACATGACTTCATTCACCCCTTCAACAAGAGTAAAATGCTCTATTGTAGATAATGTCAGAAAAAATTATTGATTTGACTTACAACTAATAGCCGTTCCAAACAATATAAAAACAAAACTTGACAAGGTTTTTCTAGTGTCCACATTCCCAACATAGTCTGCATCTACATATCCCTCTAAAACATTCTTATGTTGAATTACTTTTGTGTATTTCAAGCCACCTTTCAATGACTTGTTCAAGTATCTCAACACTCACTAGAAAGCTTTACAATGAACTTGGTGTGACTTTCTTTAAACCGACGCATTATGCTAATCGCATACGTTAAAGTTCAATTTACTACAAACCAATACATATATGATATTTTCTTCCCCACTTGCATAGGAACCCTCTGTAATATTCTTATCATCATTGGATTGAGGAGATTGCATAATCGAAATCTTTGTGTGATAACTTAAATGAGTGCCAACGATCTTAGCATCACTCATTCAAAACACTCCACCACTTTATTTGTGTCTCGGTTCCTCACCATATCCATTACAAGTATCCTCTTGGCAATACTAATATCTTTCATCTCAAACTTACCATTTAACTTCTCCTTAAACTCACTTATCTCGTCCCTGCTAGAGTTTTCCATCAATATATCATCCATATATAGAAGTAGGTAGAGAATGTTTTTCGCAACACTGTTTTAGCACCAATGAGAAAATCTCATTGTAATCAATTCCCTCAGCCTGAAACTATGTTTTTTTCACCCCCTGTTTTTGAGTTTATAGTATCGAGGTCTTTGCACTTCATCTTTATGCATGTCTTATCAAAAGTAAGATCCTTGCTTATAAAAATTATTGATCCTCCTCTAAGTTTCATCTTCCACAACTTGTAACACTTCATACCCTTAGGGTAATCAATGAAGACATATTTCACAGCTCTAACATCAAGATTATCTTGCTTGACACACAAAAATGCTAAAGATCCAAAAACCGTTAAATTAGAGTAGTCTTCAAGTTTTCACTCCAAATTTCCACAGGTGTCTTGAAACATATTCATGTAGATGGACATATGTTGATTTAGTATGTTGCAATACTAACAACTTCAACCCCATAAATTCTTGGGTAATTCACTTTGTAAGTATACACTTGACCCACTCCAAAATGATCATACTCATATGCCTAGTTATGCCATTTTGTTGTGGTTTTCCTGCCATGGTCCTATTCCGCTAAATACTTTATCTTTTTCCAAGTAAACCTTGTTTAGCTAGTTCAGTAAAACCCTTTTCACTAACATGTTGTAACCTTAAAAGTCATAGATTGATTTTAACACAAGAGTCTTAACTAGTTATATATGCATGACCAATAACAATATAACCATCGAAAATATATAAACTACACATTTTGGTACCTTTCGCAATTATCAATACCCTATACAAATTTTTTACATGTCATGCTCAATACTAGTGTAATAGCCCAACCCACCAAACATACTTATGGAAGTTAAATTTTGTTTAAGTTCATGAACATACTCCACATTTTGTAAAAGGAATAAACAATTGTCAAATATCTTAAGATGAATGGAACTCATACCTTAGACCTTGCAAGGTTTATCATTTCCAAGGTGAACAATTCAACCTTCTTTCAACTCCAGAGCCTCAAAATATTCCTTTCTCGATAAAGGCATTCACAATCCATAATTCAACTCTTCTTAATTTCCCAACTAGTTGCCACTAATACATCTACAATGTTATAACCCTCATTTGAGGCAGTCATAACTTGAACGAAAGAACTACCATTTTTCCTTTTCTTAAAACAACCCTTCTTCAAGTGAAGGAAATTATGAATAATATCAAGATTAACATACTTAGTAGAAAATGACAATTCATCTTGAATAATATTAAAAAAATTGAAATTAAAAATTATAATCAGCACCTAGGATTCTAATCTCATTTACATTGGCACGCTCTATAGTTCTCTATCAAGACAATAAAGTTTAGAGTAAACCATTAAAATTTGTCTCTAATTTTATCATTCTTAAATTATTTTATAATTTTGTTAATTTTTTAAATTATTCTTTATATTTGTCAAAAATTTCTCAATTATATTCTTGTTTTTATGTTTTTGTTACATGACGAAAAACCTAGTTAAGAAAATTTTGCCAAAAACAAAGACTAATTTAAAATATTATAAAGTTAGAGATTAATTTAAGAGTGACTTACAAATGAATCAATTTTGTAGTTTACTCTTAAATTTATCCATCATTAAATTAAAATCATCACAAGAAAAATTAAGGACAAATCGTCGAGTCAATACATTTTCTCCAATCAACTGCTACAATTAGGGGTGTAACGGTTCGGTTTGGATTGGTTCTTCATCGCTTTGGTTTGGTTCAGTTTTTACTGTTTTTAAAAAGAAACCGAACCAAACTATTCAGTTTGGTTTGGTTTGGATCGGTTCGGTTGATCAGTTTGTTTGAAAACACAATTAAAAAATTAATATTTTCACAAATTTGTATTTCATGCATACAACATACTCAAATATTTCATAGAACTTTGTTTTTCATGTTCTTTGTTTTTCAAACTACTTTGTATAACTAACATGAAAAAACTAACAAGAGATGGACGACCCCAACGACGAGGAACGATGGATTAGGTGTGACGGGTGGCTAGTGTTCTTTTTTAGTAGACTCGAAATAGACTGTGAGTGATGAGATGAGAGAAAGTGAGTGAATTAAGGAGTATTTTATGTTGGACTTTAATTTTGAGTTTAATCATAAATGTGTGTGAGGAGAGATAATATTACTAAAATGGGGAGAGAGGTTATCATCGATTCGGTTCATTGGATCTCAAAATTTAAAATTGAGAACCGAATCAAACTAGATCGGTTTATGTTGATTTGGTTCGGTTTTAAACGGAACCAAACAAGGTCCAATACTTTTTCAGTTTGGTTTGGTTTAGATTTTCGATTTCATCGATTTTATTCGAACCACTTATATCCCTAGCTAGAATATCATGTAATACTCTTTACGCGTTAGACTAACAAGATGATTATCATAACAATAGCTTTTTTACCACACCGGTAATTAGTGGTTGTTGTTGGGTTAGACACACGCTACCTAAAATTAAATGTGAACATCTCAACTACTTGACTAAAAACAAACTGATGATTACTCTATTCTACCTTATCTGTACTCTAAAATTCACCGATTTCTTGTAATTATTCTTAATGCTAAGTAATTTAATTTTGAAGTTGTGTAATGGTTGATGTTCAAGATGAGGTTGAATTAAATTGAAAAAGATGCTAGTGTGAAGCAGTTAAGAGTGACATGACGGCATGTAGGGTGTATATACAACCAATGTTCAACTTGGATTGCAATATGAGAAAGACTATATTGGAAAAAGCATAAAAAAGAGTAATGTCACGTCCTACTCTAAGGTTCTAAACCTTATCTGCTTATCTTCTTTTGTTTTCCATAATAAGCTCCTTCTCAAGGATTGCATTTGGGTGACATTAGTTTTAGATGATATCGACAATATTGTTTCTATCTCTATCTTAATCAATTATGTTCTCTCATTTAAATAATTTATTTCAATCATCAATTCATCCCTCTTTACATCTAAAATATATTAATGTCGTCGATATGACCAAAAATTATATTTGACAGCTGCCAGTTTTGAAGGCTTGCGCGAGCAGGGTCATATAAATCATGAATGAGGGGCCCTCCCCTGTGAAGTGTGAATATGTTTGAACTTTATACCCTTTTTTCATAGAAATGGAGTGGTATCTTGTCTTGGTTAGAAATCAATTACGGGATATCTCGTTTTGGCCGTTGCAAAAAACCTCACGCAAATGCACCCACGTAATTTTTTTAATCTTTTCCCATACAATTATGAATATTATATGGGTTGATGTGTAGTTTTACCAAGTTTTCCCTACCATTTAACCATGATTAATTTTTAGTGGAAAATATATGAGACATATAAGATGAATTTTTTTATTTCAACAAAATATTTTCACATGTAGAGTCAGATATAAACTTATGGTCATTTGTTTAAGGAAGAGTCAAGTCGTTTACCATTTGAACCAATAAACTTGATTATTGGATGTTTAGTTATTAATCTAATATCAGATGAAGACATGAAAATTGAAATAAGTAAATGAATTCATACAACTATGGAGACGGATCGAGAAATTTTAATAATCGGGGTTAAGGATTTCATAAAAGAAAAATTTATCTTAAAAGTACACATTGTTATCATTATCAATGTAATAATTACAATATTCTTTTATACAAACTTTTTTTTTTTTTTAGTTTTTTAACCAATGTTTTAAAACATTCATTAACATTCTCATTAGATTTATAGTTTGTTATAGTGTTAATTATGAATGGACAAGACAATAAAATCATATAAGTATAGTCATATTGGATAAATATGCATGTAGGTATTGGTTTACACTATACTTCATCCGTCCCTTAATACATGACACAGTTGACCTAATTACGCATATCAATGTATAATTTTAAACTTAAATATCTTGAATAATATATTAGAAAAAATTATGAAAATTTGATATTTTGAAAATACTCATCGAGACGGATTTAACGACATCTTATACGATATTATTTATCTTTGTATATTAATTAGAAAAAACATGGTCAAAGTAAATTAGGTCAAAATTACACATTTTCAAATGAGTCATCTATTGCGGGACGGAGAGAATAATAAATAAGCGGGGACAGTTGACCACACGGCCTCCATGTTGAAGCCGTCTCTATGTATTAAGATTTTATATAAAAATATGATGTGCAACTCTACTTGTATAATTGCTATTAATCTAACGTATTGATTCACCCTAAATTCAGTTCCCTGAAAGTCCCAACATGTCTTATTTCAACACTACTCGTTTTGTGGAATTTCCTTCTGAATTGCAAGTTGGATGGGAGGCTTTTGCTTTTCATTGGTGTTGCTGGCTTGACTTGCAAGTTAACGTCACAAACTATGAAAGTGTCGTTCCTTAATTCCATTTGGTCAATATATCAACAGATTGACTTGTAGACTTAAGAGACCCTTGCATACCTCAAGGGCCATTTTTCCTTCCTTACCCCTAGCATATATTTCAGAATTTGTTCCTAAATCTTCGTAAGATAGACTATGGGTGGTGACGTTTATTAACTATTCTTTTCTTTTCATATACTATTTTTTTAATAAGCATGTAGCCAACAATTAGCATCATACAAATTCTACTTGCAATGTTTTTTTTTTCTATTGGAAGAAAATTCAATACCATTTTTTATATTAGTTCAAATTTATTATGAAAAAGTAAAGTTTACGAAGAAAAAAAAAATCTTTATTATTCATCCTTCATCATGACAGATTCAGAAAGGGATTTTAGATATTTTTCTTTCAAATTTTTCATTAATTTAGTTTTTTTTTTTATATTATAAAGTGAAAAGTTGTACTATTGTTTTTTTTCTTTCAAGTTGTACTATTACTAAGATGTGATACTTTCTTAATTGAATCGACCTACCTAGCCCGGTCATAGTTTTCAAATTTAATAATTGAAGTTTGTTCTATGAAATCTCTCAAAAAAAAGTTTGTTTTATAAAACAGTTTGATTTATAATTCAAATTTATAATTTTGAAAATATATAATAAAAAGAGTATTTTAGAACAAATAAATATTTCGTTGAATAATTTATTATTTTTCTCATAAATTTGATAGCCATCTTTAGTTTCCACTTGGTTGGAATTTAATTAGATATTTAATTATTTTAAAGTCAAATAATAAATAATTTCTTATATTGATAGTATTAATAAATATTTTTTACAGTAATCTTATAAATATAGTAATATATTTTGTATTTATTATTTTTATCCTCATAAATACAGCTAACTTGATAAGATATAATGGTATTTAGAGTCGAAGTTTGAATTCTAAACCAAAGTTCGAATTCTAAACAGGTTACACTCGAATACCTTTATCATTGGTGTCAATTTAAGTATTTGTTAATGTCTCTCTTAACCATTAATTCTCTCTTAACCATCCCTTTTCTAGCTAAAAGCTCCTTGCAATGTCCATGAACTTTATGAGCCACATTTAAAAAAACATATTTTTTATTCCTTTACCATGGGAAATTAATTTGTTCTTTTCACCCGATAAATAATATTTGTCTCTTCTTCAAAGATTCTTTCACTTTCTATCCCAGTTCCCATCCCAGGATGTCGACACTCACACACCATAATTCTGTTCAGTGCCATTATCATTCCATATTTCAATTCCATCCATACACACTGACATTATGAATGTGATACAGCATTCAAACACCTTTGGGGGCATGTATCCAGCATCATGATGAGTCATTATCCGTAAAAAACAAAACTCTGTTTTTCTTTTCACAAAACTTTATCCTGTTATTTCATCTCATCATCCAAATCCATCCAACACCATATCCTCCCCTAACTTATCATGTCCACGCACTCCCTACCTCCCCCACTTGCCTCCAAACATTTAATATTTCCTGCAAATTGAACACCCAAATTAGAATCATATTCAATATTTAAATATATAGACCACCAAAAAACATACATAATATAACTCCAACAATCAATAATAACATATATAAAAAATATATTTGCCCCTAACAAAATATATAAAACCCGTTTTTTTTTGTAAAAAAAAAATATATATAACAAAATATATAAAAAAATATATTCTGTAAAACAAATATAGATAGACAGTGAATATTTTGTACCAAAACAAAAAAGGGAATACAAACGAAGAACACACACGAAAAACACAACCCACACACGACAAACGGACTCAACGCAAAGTTTACGACATGACGAATGGACTTAACGGAAAAATTTACGAGTAACGTTACCACGCAAAGAGACGAACAACGCAAAGAAAAAAGGGAGACGCTATGGAACTGAAAATTAGAACAACGCAGTTAATTAAAATTAAAATTCAACATCATTAAAAAGAAAGTTTGACTAAATTTAATTTTGGATTTAAAGTGAGAATTAATTATATTATATTTTAATCAAAATTGTTTTTCACGTAATTAGGTCCAGAAGCTCCAAGAACAGTCATCAATGGCTGCCATTCATAGAGATTTATATATTTCTATATGTACACAAACAAGCAGATAAGTTATGAAGCACATAATCATTCCACGCTTGATTTTCCAAATCGCTCACTCAGCCGTTAGATCTGGTTGCCTGAATCCAATTCGGCGGGATCTGGCGCCACCTTCAGCGGTGGCCGGAAACCTAAACATCGAAAATTGAATCCGTTGAAATTGAACTTCAAGAATCTTGAGCTTTTGTCATAACGGAGAGTCTGCTAGGTCTTGGATGAAAATCTCCTCTTCTTTTCTGTTGATGCGATGAAGGACGAATCAACGCTGCAAGCGCTCTTTTCACAAGATCTCCTTCAACACCACGAATTCTTACAAGCGAATTCGTCATAGCAGATCTACGCGCGTTGAGTCGATTCTGCGAATACGGAGCCGCAGTGGCGGCGCGTGAACCAAAGCCTTTGTGAAGACTACACCGAAACGAACCAGGATGCGTCGTAGGCGAACACATGCAAGTTCGTTTGGGTTGACTACTACTCTGTTTCTTCACACCGGTTCGTGGTACGGCTGAGATAGACCGGTTGGGTGAAATAGAACGGTCAAGTGAAAACCGAACCGACGAAGCCGACGGTGATGAACCGTATAGGCTAACACGTGTCGGAGAGGTAGAGGCTCGGAAAAAGGAAGTAGAACGAGAAGTGAAGCTTGAGGTTGAAGAAGCAAAAGCGGTGGAAGAAGAAGAATAGTGAGAGTGAGAAGGTGAATCTTGTGAATTGCAGAATCTAGGTGAAGGTGATAGGGATCTAAGTACAGTGTTGGTTTTTGATTTTCTAGAAGCTGCCGCCATTTTTTTCTTTGAAGAAGAAAAGAAAAAAAGAATTTTTTTTTTCTTGTGTTTCCCTATAGGCTGGGTTTGAGTTTCTAGTTTGGCAAACCTAGCTTTACTCGAGCTATGTATATATAGGATTTTTGAAGAAGTGTGTGGGTGCCAGGTGTGGGGTGTGACTCTTGCGATATTTTCTGCTTGGTGCATTTACTTTGTGGAATTATAGTGGTGGCCCTTGCGTGGTTCTTCTTTTTATTTGCTAGTTGTGTCTTATTTTTATTTTTTTTTTTAATTCGAGGGACCAATCCCACCGCCCACTTGCGGGGGCCCCGTTTAAAATCAGAACAAGCTTCGTATGGACTTAGCCCATCGAAATTGGCACCAGAGGAAATTGAACCTCAGGCCTTTGGAGGAGTAAACTCCAAGATTCCAAGCCAACCACTAGGCCAAACCCAAATGGGTTCTAGTTGTGTCTAATTAATTAACGCGCCTTATTCGTTAATTAAATTTTGTAGGTTACATTAGATTTTGACGAGTCTTGTAGATACATTTTAGTTTAATAGCTGTAGATACATTTGATGTATTAAAGTGTGAGTTAATAATTCTTCATTTTTATACTTTTTCACCACTAAATTATATTTTCTCCGGTTCTTTTTACAATAAACAATTGACTTTTTAGATACATTGAATAATTTATGTATTTGGTTTAGTTTCTAGACCAAATACATTATTAGAATATAAAATATTCATTGTACAAATTATTAATATATTTTATATTATTTACAATATATTAATAATTTGTACAATGAATATTTTATATTCAAATATACATAAATTATTCAATGTATCTAAAAATTCAATTGTTTCTTGTAAATAAAACCGGAGGAAGTATCTCACAAAAATAAAATAAAAAAACTACTTCCTTCTTTTTAAATTAATTGTTGTTTTAACATTGTGTGCGATTTTTAAGAAAATACTCCTCCTTCCGTTCTATAATAATAAGTGACTATTTTATAAAAAAAAACATTGTTCTAAAATAACTGATTCATTTCACTTTTCAATGCAATATTTTTTACTTTTTTTTCTAATTATAACTCTAATTAATATTACTTTTAACACTCTCAATTTAATATATTCCACTTTGCATTTTTTAAATGGTAAATGCATCAATATTTGACACGAGCATTTATAATCATATCTCTCTCTCTCTCTCTCATTCTCTAGAACATTTTTATTAAAAAGTGCGAAATGAGCAAATGACTCACTTAATTTGGGACGAAGGAATTAGTTAGTCAGATTGATTTTCACACAAATTAGTATCATTTACTAAAACACGATTATTAGTTGTAGTTAATGATCTAGTCAAGTGGAGTGAACACTAATAAATAAGAGTATATAAATGGTTAGTGTTTCATTGATATTTTAAAGTTATAATTATTTTAAGATAATTTTTTGTAAAAATGTCAAATATTATGAGACAGGTGAAGTATATTCTAGCTTCGAAGATGCGATCATATCAACTAAATGTACTACCTCCGTCTCTATGTGAGACCATTTTACCAAAGTAATGGAAATTAAGAAAATTAATATTTGTAGTAACATTTCCCATCAAAACTCAACGAGATAATGTGTTTGACATGTAGCTAAATTTCATATTAATAGAATCATTTTCCTTAAAACAAAAGGCTAAGACAAAAAAAGATGAATGGTAATTTTTATACTCCTCAAGGTGATTTTTATATGGAAAGCTCTATTTTTTTATTTATTGAATAACCAATATATATGATTTATAATATACCTATGTACATCACTTACTGAATCAACCTAAAAAATGAATTATTTTTTGTAAAAAAGACCAAAAGTATTATTTTATAGCTCTTGTAATCTTGTTTGTTAATTTGCTGTTTAAAATAATGAGAGCAGCTAACAGTTAAAAAAATAAATATGCTTTGAAAGCTTGATATACATACATTTGAAGCTAAAGTTCAATGTTTTTTTGTAACAGAGTTCAATGTTTTGTTAATAAATGGAAAGGGGTGAAGAACTTCAGTCTAGACTATATGGTAACAATTACCTCATGTTTCAATTAAATATCTTAGATATATATTAAAATCATTATCATCCTTTTTTTTAAAGAAAGTCAATATCATCCTAGTAAGAATGGGGCAATGGGCTGATTAGGAATCAAGTAGGAGTTAATAAAAAATATCTCAATTGGAATTAACTGTATAGAATTTGTAATAATTAAATGTAAAAGAAAAAGAAAGGAAATGCAAGTTGTTGATTACTGTATTTAAAAGATAAGAATGGGTTGATTGTGAAATAACAATTTATTTCAGTATAGAAACTAATTATTCGGAATTTTGTAATAATGAAAAAGATAAAGAAAAGAAATGCAAGTTGTTGAGTACTGTATTTAAAAGATAAGACTGGGACCAGTCAAACAAAAAAAAGACAGGACTGGGAATAAATATAAAATGTAATAAGAGTAGGGACACAAAAGCAATTGTAAAATTCTGGTATTAGATTGCAAAGGGGTGTGTGTGGGGTTGGCACAACAGAAAATAAAGTCTTTAACCAAAGATAAAATAAGGTTGGGGTTAGTTAACCTGAAAGGGGGACGTTGAGCCCTCTGAATTGTGATCCAACGGCTTTCAGTTCCACAAAGCTGTGTGCTGCCCATAATATTAGAAAGCGACAAAATCAGATACAACCGTTTTAAATTCACTGCACTTACAGATTTCCTCTTTTTCCTCAAAGGATTAAGATTCTCTATCTGCCGAGTGCCACCTATTAGTACCAACATTACTTAAGGAGTAGTTAATTACTGTATAATTAATTATTTTCTGAAACTTAATAGCTAATCTACTGTCACTTTTACATGACCAAATTAGCCTTAATACTTCCATAAAATTTCTTGTTAATATTTTTTATAACACTTGTATCACATATGTGATTATCAAGATTATTGTTGGATAAGTCTACTCAACTTATAATATCAATCGATATTCTTAGCTGGACAACTTCATTTATTTGAATTTAAGAAATCGTTATTTTTTGTGCGAGTTTAAAATGATATTTATTGCATCATTTACAAAAAAATTATCGTGGGATATGAATTACTTCTATCATCTTTTATTATATTCTTTCTTTCAAAAAAAAAAATTCATCTTTTATTATATGATCTCTCAACAAAGTTCACGAGTATTGAAAAAATAAGTATAAGATTAAACACAAATTGTACTTTATTTTACGGTCATCCCTACAACTATTGATATCATAAGAGAGAAAGATAATTTATGTTTTTCAATAATAAACTAAATATGAATATTTTTATCCACAAGTCTTAACTTGAACCTTAACTCTTCCACTTATGTTTTTGAGTTTTTAATTGCTATTGTCATTTTTGTATATTTAAAAAAAATGTTTTTGTAAATAAGTTGTATTGGATTGGACGAAGGTCGTGAATCCACAATGTATAAGGCTTGATTTGAAGAATGAGATTTTTTTTTTATGAAGAGGAAGAATGAGATGTTTTCAATGTGGTCTTGCAGTTGAATGTTCATCAACAATCTCCCAACTATGTCGGCTCTATTATTGAAGATTGTATTTGTTTGAACATTTGTTTTCGTAGTTTAATTTTTTTGCACGTTAGACGTTAAGCCACCCAAACTGTTCATTATTTAACTAAATTTGCTTTTCATAATTTAAATGGCATATCGATCGAAAAAACTCCATCTTACATTTTCGCAGTCTTGACATTTAATTTATTGTCGGACCTTCGTTAATGAGTCATCCTTATCGTAATTTTTTTTTAACTATATTGGTACCCAAAACTTTCACATATCATTTGCAGCGACCTAATAAATATATTAAAATTAAAATAGAAAGTAGACAAATACATCTTAAGAGAACTAGACCAAAACAAAGGAAATAAACATATGAATTTACAGCAAACAACTGTCTCAATAAAAATCTTTACCTAAAAAATTAAGTGGGATAAAATTGGAAGCATCTCAACATGAGGGGTGGAGAGAATCTTCAACTTATTGTGGAGGGAGGAACCCATCTTAAAATCAACACTTTGATTATCCTCTCAAAGTATGTCACTTTTGTTTGAGTAAGCTTCAAAATTAAAGCATTTGTTATGAATAATAAAGTTGGTGGATTCCATTCTTGATCTTCCAAGTTCTATAACTCTTATTAGTGGAATGAATTGTTAGTGCTTTTTGATTGCATGTGAACATTCACTTGCTTACTTGTATCCTATAAATAGGACTCATGTGTTGATATAAAAATACACTTGCGAAAGAGAATAATACAAAAGGCTTTCATCTTCTTCTTCTTCTTCTTTTTCTTCTTCTTTGATCTTGTGCTTTGAGTTTATTTTATAACATGTTATCAGCACGATGCTCTAACAATCTAATGTAATACTAATTCTTGTTTTTCATAATATTGATTATTATGTTGTATGATTGTTTGATATACTCTTAAGAAATGTTTCTGTATTAAAAAAACCTTTTACTTATATATATATATATAAAACTATTCATGACATATAATTTTCTCAACTTTTATTTTTATTATTTAACTAATATACTTTTATAGGACTCTTGAATTGCTTAAGTGTTAAAAATATTCTAAGATTAAATTATCTTATTTTACTTGGTGAAAGTCATTCAAATAAGATTACTCACGTGACTCTAATTAGAAAGGAGCAATTATAATCGCTTCAAAGAATGAATTAAAAGTTAGCAAATATTCAAAATTCCTGAAGGATTGTATAAAAAACAAATTTTTCTTGAACATTATGAAGATAATGTGTAATATAGTTCCTGAAAAACTAATTTTCTTTTAATATTAAAGAATCCTTGAAGGATCGCTCTAACAAAGATTTTTCTTTATCATTGTTTATGAAGATTTGAGATATCATTCATGAAAAACTAAAATTTAATATTAAAGCATACGTGAAGGATTGCTCAAACAATGAATAACTTTTTATTTTTTTTATCATTGTTTATGAAGATTTGAAATATGGTTCTAGAAGAATTGATAATTTAACATCAAGTATTCGTGAAAGATTGCAAAATAAAAATATTATGATTTTCCTTTGTCACTGTCGATAGAGGTTTATGATTGAGTTCTTGAAGAAGTAGATCTTTGTTCACAATTGAAATATGTAAGATCTATTTGATCTTAGTATAAGTTCTACCAAAATTAATTATACCTCTTGAATGTGCTCCTGAAGTAGCTAAATTGAGCAAAATTGAGAAAATAATATCAAGAATGTTTTGAAAGATCAATCATATTTCTGATTGAACAAAAGAGTAATTATTAATTGTAATGATGAAACCTCACATGATAAATTTTATTTCTAGATCGGATGATTCATACTATTTGTTTCGTATAGTGGATGTTGTGTTTATGGTGAATGATATAGTAGAAATTTTCATTCATGTAGGCTTTAAACATGTGAAGATGATCTTTTATTATTTATGAGTTTTCACTAGACATATAAATTATAGGTAATGTCATCTCTTTACATACTTGATACTTATAATTTGTGCTCCACATATTATTATTATTTTGGTAGAATGCTCTACATAATTGTTTTTCTAATAAAATTGTAATTATTATGGTTGTGAATGTGATGTTATTACTTCTTTTCAAAATATTAAGTTTACGAATAATATTATTTTGAATTGAGAACCTTGTTAGTTGACAGAAGAACTATAAATGAATCTTGTATTATTAATTCTTTCTAAAAAGCATGTCTATGATATTTTGAGGTCTCAACTTGACCTCACCAAGGAACACAATAATTTTATGTATATTTTGTTGGATATTGTTTCTAAATGAAAGATTTCTTATGCAAAAGACTATAAATATGTTTAGATGAGTGATACAAAGAAAACAATTTTATATTAGATTTGATGGTAAAAAATAAATAAATAAAATATTGAAGGCTCCAAAAGAGCAAATATATATTGTTATATGGAGTAATAGAATTACGCACTGAGAATGCATTATATGATATCCAGAATAGCATTATATGAAACTAATTTCATAGAAATTTATTAAGTTTCAAGGATATCATTCTAAATTGATATCATATTGAAAAGAAAAAAAAGGTTAAATATCTCCATATTACGAGATATACGCTGGAGAAAATAAGTGTAGTGGAAAAAAAAATTATCTTAGATTTATACTACACTTATATTAGTGCAATGGAAGCAAATATATTATTGTAAACCTGAAGTTTACAAGTTATATTAAATGTATCGTTGGCAAAACCGATTGGGTTATCCCAGATCTATTATGATGCAAAAACTAGTTGAAAAAAAATGGATATATATATATATATATATATATAAGAGTCAGAAGATTCTTCAATCTAGCAACTATTTTGTGCTACTTGTTCACAGAGAAAGTTGACAATTTAAAAGAATGATCACATGTATATTCACAACCAGAAGTTTGTGAGATTATTATGTCATTTGACTAAGAGTTTATTTTATGAACATTTCAGAAAGCATTCGATAAATATCCTTCGTCAATTGAAATTGACATTAAATAGTTGGTAGCATATGCTCATAAAAATGGACTTGAAGATTCATTCTTTAGACGTCTAAAGTTAATTTTATGATTGATACTTATGAGACCATACCGTATAAACTCTAGTTTTGTTATGAGACCATGTCTTATAAACTCTACTTTGGAAATATTATGTCTCGTCTTGATCCTCAAGATATAACTCATTTGCAAGGTTAAACAGATCAAATATCAGCTGCTAATGCTCCAAATGAAATAGATGTCCTTGTCGGATAATCTAATATGCAAATGAGTCTCAATCGTGCCTGAAGCATGATAAATCAATCGGTTCCAAATATGAAAATCCTTGAAGAAGAAACAGAGCTTAAAGGAAAGATAACCCAAACAAGGATACAGAAACTCTAAAAGAGTTTTATGACATAATTGATTTTTTGAGTTCCAGAAGAACTGATTAGGTACCTGAAACGTATGAACTATTAATAAATTATGTCATGAATGAAAGATCTCAATGGAATGAGATGGAACCGAAATGAAGTCAACGTCGACATGTTTTTGGATGTAATATAGTGCTATATGTAATAAGTAATAATGAGGATCATAAATTCAAGTCTATTAAAGATTATAAAAAAGGAAAGTATCTGCAGATGGAAAAGAGACAGTTCCAGTGAAATCAAACTCTTTGAACCTGTAGTCCGCACACTCGAAGATGTGAAGTTAAATGTATATATATGATTTTTCCCACGAAAATGAAATTAGAATTGTAAAATACATATGTACATGTGTGTGTGTGTGTGTGTGTGTATATATATATATATAGTTTGATATGTTCACCTAAAGTGAATTGGTCAATATCTACCATTTATTTTTAAGAGACGTATATTCTTTGGACACATATTCACCTGAAGTGAATTCAAGAACTTTTTCATACGTGATTAAGTTTAGTAACACATGAAAGACTCAAATTATATGAAAGGTGTGCTACAATATATTTGTATGACTCACTTGATAGTGATATATGAAACTCCCTGAAGGATTTCATTTGCGTTATACACACTATCAAAATTATTGAAAAGATGACATCATTTGTCCATTTTAAGGATTTGAAAATAAATTTATTATAATCAATTTTATGATAATGGTATAAAATATTATTAGAAATCCTGAAGAGATTCTAAAATTTGTTATTATATAAATGTTGATATGGACAAATCTAATTGATTATGTATTAGAATGATTGTAATGTTACTTGATGTGAGTAAAGATCATGCCCTCAAGAAAGTTATGTCTAATTGGTTAAGTTAGGACACTGATTAATGTATTTTGCTTATTATATATATATCGTGGTATTTTAGTTTTGTCAATACAAATATTGCAGAAAAGTCAAACATACAATTTGTACCTTAGAGAAAGAACAATATCAGTCAATCGTTTGAAAATGCTAACACCACAACAAGGAACTAGAGAATGCTCTTTATTAAATATTATGCTTTTATACATACAAGAAACTTGCGGTTTTATAATTTTAAAAGGAGATTTTTTCAACAACTCAATATGAAGATATCTCAAGAGCCGCTAATTTGGAGAAGAGTTTGGAGATAGATAATATCTTTCTACAGAGTCACCGCCAAGTAAAGATTTTGAGTAACTAGTATAAAAATATATTTAAACTTCTTCGTTGTCTTTATGAGGGGGAGACGAAAATGTGTTCTGCACTCTTTTTTCCTTAACTATGGTTTTATCCCACTGGGTTTTCCTGGTAAGAGTTTTTAATGAGGCAGATTATGACACAAATAGATGTTGTACTCTTTTTCCTTCACTCGATTTTTTTTTCCATTGGGTTTTTCTCTAGTAAGGTTTTAACGAGGCATATCCTTGATGGACATCCAAAGGGGAGTGTTATGAATAATAAAGTTGGTGGATGTCCATTCTTGATCTTCCAAGTTCTATAACTCCCATTAGTGGAATGAATTGTTAGTGCTCTTTGATTGCACGTGAACATTCACTTGCTTACTTGTATCCTATAAATAAGACTCATGTGTTGATGTAAAGATACACTTGCGAAAGAGAATAATACAAAGCTTTCATCTTCTTCTTTGATCTTGTGCTTTGAGTTTATTCTATAACAACATTAGTTATTTTGATTTCTATAGATTTATTGACTTAATGAAGCAATAAGAAAATACATGATTTTGCATTGTTAAAAAAAAATAAAATAAGAAAACACATGATAGTTCCGTGAGCATAGCTCAGTTAGCAAGGACATGCATTGTTATATGTAGGGGTCGGGGTTCGAACCCCATACATCCAATTTATTCACCTTAAAAAATGTGAATTCTAACCACCACTAAACTATTTGACAAAAAAAAAAACACATGATATTCTCTAAAAAAAAACACATGATAATTTACACGTG
>Ga0228711_1005306_pt1 | contig 19643 bp, 10 predicted proteins | sample MedpolnodulmetaG_2_FD_177996 | JGI IMG/M metagenome (GOLD analysis project Ga0228711, IMG submission 177996) | Root nodule microbial communities from Medicago polymorpha collected in Santa Monica, California, United States - brown nodules | ecosystem: Host-associated > Plants > Roots > Nodule... | reverse complement strand
AATGACCTAGTCACCTCTCCATATTATTTCTTAAACCAATTTTTCCTTAACCATTTTATTTTAACTTGCAAATCAAACCAATTGCCTCAGTGCACCCCCCATTTTACAAACATCCTTAATAATAATGTTACTACCGAGTAGAAGTTGAAACAGTCCCTGTGGATACGAATCTTATAAATTTTATTACATCGATATAAGTTAGTACACTTGCTAATTTTCTATCACTTTCTCTGTTACACTGTTAAGTGTTAAGACAACAGACCAAGGCTCTAGATACCAATTGAAGGTGAGAAAAACACAAGAGGGGGGGTTGAATTGTGTTAGCTTTTTCTACGTTTCTCCTACTGATGTCACAGTGTAGAAGCAGATAACAATCAGCTTCTGAAGTAGTGATCAGAAACTAAATGTGCAGCGGATAAAAACAGAGTAAGAGAGAGAGAGAGAACAAAGACACAAAGCAATTATACAGGTTCCTTCCACAAATCGGAAGTAGTCCTGTCCCCCTTGCACTTTCAAGGAGAGTTCACTAAAATGTAATCTCAAATTACAAGTACTCAAGCACACAAGCAAGAGACTTTCCTATGCTCTAGTACAACTACAAGAGACTTACAAATGCTCAAACACACAAGCAAGAGACTTACAATCAAACAAACTTACAGAGAAATATATTTGAGTTTGAACACTTGATATACAATCAGTGCTGTTCACAATACAAAACATAAACAGACTCTTAATACTATAAAATGTCTAAAATGTGAACTTTGCTAAGAAATTCTAAGTGACAATGAAAACAGAACAATAACAGAGTATGAACTTTGAATTGTTGAGAGTCTAGCTTTTTGTGTCTGTATACGTTGTGGATTCTTGTATTGCTTGTATATCAGTTGTAATGTGTTATCCAACTAGTAGGTCTTCACTCCTTTATATAGAGGTGTGAAGAGATACGTTGGAACTTGACAGCAACACAAAACGAGTCGTTTGAAGCTTGTTGATAATCACCAATGATCATTTGCCTGATATGGTTATTGTCTTATAAAGGATCAATTTCAAATCCATTCCTTGTATGAAGGAACATTTCTGCAGGCAGAGCTGTTATCCTTGTCTTGTTGCAAAGCACGACCAAAGTAGTGGAGAAGGTGGTTGTACAGTTCGTACATTTTTTCTTTTTCAACGCTCTTGATAGAATGAGCATTCATTGCTTTCAAATTTCATTTCAAAGCCGCTGTTACACTTCTTTCCGTCTTTAGCAACTCTTAGGCATGATTAAATGAGTTTCCAACTCTTGAAGCTTTAAGTTCTTCAGCTCATGATGAACTTCAGCTTCTGGTGATCTTGCTTTTGATGAGGTGCTTCTGATGAACTGACTTCTGATGACATCATCACTTCAGGAGCGTTTTGAACTTCAGGAGCACTTTTCTTCAGGAGCTCCAAGCTTCCTTTTTGTTGATTCTTTTGCTCTCTTTTGTTCTTCCAGAATCTTATAAAGATATAACATTTTGTCTATGGTCCTATACACTTGAACAAATATTAGCATATCCAATTGACACTTTTTAATACCTTGTTATCATCAAAACTCTAAGGGTAACTAATTGTTAAACATTATTCGTTTCAACAATCTCCCCCATTCTAAGGGTAATGTTTGTAAAACGTATTTTGTTCCAACGGACTGCATCTTCTTCGAAGAACTGAACTGGCCGAATTAGATTGGGCTCAATAGATCTAGGGTTTTGGTCCATCAAGAGGGAAGGGAACTCAATCGATCAAGTGTGTTTTAACCTAGTTGAATGAAATTGAAAATAAACTCAATTGAAGGATATTTGTGGCGGTGGTTGATGAAACAAATTTGGTGGTGGAGAAATTAGCATTTTGGTGATGGTGGGTCGAGAAGAGAGAAAGAATGTGAGTGAGAAGAATGTGGTAGAATTTGGGATTTGTTGATTTTTGTTATTTGTTTTCCCTACAGGTAAGTGTAGCCACTGATGTGTCAAATATTTGATCTAAAGTTCACTAATATTACAAAATTGTAACCGTGTTTATCTTTCTCTTCAAGCATTAATTCCACTGATGTGAAAACCCTTCCTTATCTATTTTTCCCCAGAGGCAATTCCTCAACAGATGTGAAAACCTTCGTTATCTATTTTCCCCCTCAGGTATATACTCCCTGATGTTAAATGTATATTTTCTAGTAGTTAAGGATATCCTTTGGTGCCTTTCCTCTTTCTCTTGGTTGTGGAAGGGCTAAGCGCTTCCATTAGGATGGTCAAGGATTTAAGGGACTATACTCGTTTTCAGGTTGGTTCATCGGGTTTATCAGTGTCACATCTTATGTATGCCAATGACACCTTTTTCATTGGGGAAGCTTCTATGGCTAATATGTGGGCTCTCATGTGTTGCTTTGGTCTGGTTTCAGGTCTCATGGTAAAAAAAATAATCTAAGAGCAGTATAATGGGGTGAATGTTGGCTTTGACTGTTTTAGTTTAGCTGAAGGTTTTCTTCATTGCAGGATTAGTTCCATTCCGTTCATTTATTTGGGTCTTCATGTAGGGGTCAATCTGAGAATAGACATCACTCACTTTTGATATTGTGAGAAGAAATTATCAGGGTCCTCCTTCAACAATAAAAAATGTTTAAATTGGACCTATACAAAATTAACATTTAAATATAAGTATTGATTGGACTATAACCTAATCAATTTTTGCTAAAACATATGTTTGATGTTTAATTTTTAAAAATAAAAAACGTTACATATATCTTGATACATTGTATTTTTATTTTTTATAGTTGGTTTTATACTTTAAAAAATCAGCATAAAAAATGGTTACGAGTTTCACAACTCATATTAACTATTATTTACCAAATTACATTTTAGTGTTGTATATATCAGAATATGAAAGTCATGGTTGAATCGTTGTCAACAATCTCGTGCTTAGCAAAATTACCAAAATTACCACCTTGTACTAGAAAAATACTAGTTTTTTTTCTTTTGACAGAAAAGAAAAATACGAGTTGAAATGCCGGAAGAGTAAACAAGTGACCTTGTACAATATGAAGAAACAAACAAGAGTGGTAATTTTGAGGGAAGGAATGATAAAAAAAAAAAAAAATTAATGGAAAAATTAGTTCAAATTTATTTTAGGTCAAATTTTTTGTTAATTTTTTTAGGGAAGTTCAAATTTTTTTAATTAAATAAAGCTGGTGCAAGTGCGGTTAGGTCAAGAATAAGATATTAGTGAAAATTAAGAAATCTAATTAGGTTATAAATGCCAGATATACTGCATGATTTTTTTTTTTTTTGAACATAGATATAGCATGATTATTGGTTAACAATTATTCCATATTTTTCCTTAAAAAAACTAGTCGACATCATTCCTTCAAAACAAAAATTATTCGATACTTTATTTCGGAAGAAAAAAAAAATTCTAATATTATTCAATCAAACCGTACGAAATCGGAAAGATGAACAATAATGCAAGCTGCAGACTGCGATCACAAAAGATACGTGGGACCGACGAATGGCCATGACTTTTTAACCACTCAAATTAAGGGTCCGTTTATTACGGATTAAAATAAGAATGATTTTGACATAAAATAATTTAAAGATTATATTTTTGAGATTTTGTGAAAAATTAGAATCTATTTTTGCGTTTGTTTGTCGTAATAAAAATCATTTTTTTAAACAAATAATCTAGTATGTTTCAATACAACTATATAAAAAAGATTTTTTGTTACAAAATTAATTCAATCTTTTAAATCATATAATCTCTCTCCTCTAAAAAAAATCTATTTTTTTAGAAGCCGCTTCTAACAGCTTCTCATTTGAAACTGTTTTTAGATTTTTTTTAGATTCTGATTTTTTTTAAAATTTGTAATAAACGGATGTAAAACTCTTAAAAGTGATTTTTTTTTTTTAAAAAGTGATTTTTTTCTTAAAAAAGCTATAACAAACGGGCTCTAAATATCAAAAACTTCATAGCTTTCATGTTAAAATTGATTAAACTTGAAAAAAAATGGAGTTAAACAATGTTTACACCCCCTCTCTTTTGTAAGCCGTCAGCTAAAACCTTAATTTCTTCTCCTTCATCTACCAAAGAGAGGTGGTTTATGGTCAATTTTCGACCCAAAATCACCCCTCTAAATCGTTTTTCTCCTTCCATTTTATTTAAATAAGTGATTTTCACATCGAATTAGGTTTTCCTATTGTGATTTCGTCGTCTTAGTGCGACGTTGTTTTGTTTGTCGTCTTTGTGCGATGTTGTTTGTCTTTTCCCTCTTGTTCAGGTGTTTGTTCGGTTTAGATTGTCAGATCAAGCTTCGATCCAGATCCAACCAATGACTTTGGATTCACCAATGTTGCAGATCCGGAGGCATGGCTATTCCGAAGATTTTAATATAGTCATATTTGTAGGCTTATGTACTTTGTCGTTTTATGCTATTAACATGGATGTTGTGAGTTTGTTCACAGATTCATCTTTTTTGTTTTTAGCGAATTTGTATTGCATCGATGTACTTTGTCAATTTGAATGAATGAATGTTGTTTGTTTTGTGTCAAAAATAACAATATTTACACTCGTCATTCAAGCAAGTTTTGGATTATAGGATTTACCCCCTACAATAAAAACTGTATAAAAAAAATTATATTTTACTTTATCATTAAAGATTCTTTAGTTTTGGACCCTGATTCATATTGTGCAAAAAATCTAATGTGACGCGTTGAGTAGATATTTTCACTTCTTTTTTAGTACTGACTTTATGGGTAGGCATGCACTTTCATTTCTTTTTTTAGTATTGACTTTATGGATTGTTCTGGTGTGGAAATTTGGTAATCTATGAGAATTTATAATTTGGTCATCTAGAGAAGTGTTAAGGAGTTTCTTTTAGTGAATATATAGGCTCTTTGTGATAATTCAATTTTACAATTATTATGAGACATATTAACCACGTTGATTGGTAGTCACATGAGCGCGAGTTTGAGAAGTGTTAAGGAGTTTCTTTTAGTGAATGTGATAATGCAGTTCTTTTATGAGGAAGAAAGGAAAAGTCATGGGACAACACCTCACCAATATGATTTCGCGCACTTCAACATGTTTATTGACGATAATTTTTTGGTTGATCTGCCTCTTTGTGGTTGTAGGTTTACTTGGTAATGTGGTGACAGTCACTCAACAAGTCGACTTGATAGATTTTTGTTGTTTGATGAGTGGTGCTTGAGTTGACCTAATTGTATTCAGGTGGTTCAACTTATATCGTCATTTGATCATTGTACGGTTATGTTATCTGTTGATAACAAAAATTGGGGTTTGAAACCACTACGAATGTTGAAATGTTGGTCTTTTTTGGGGTACAAAGAGTGTGTACGTGAACAATGCAGGTCCTTTCAGGTGGAGGGGTCGGGCGATTTTGTCTCGGAAGAGAAAATTTCAATAAGGAATTCTGAAAAATTAGCATCAAAATCATCCTCGGAACATAGTGGGTAGAATAAATGAAGCAAAAAAGAAGATTTCCTCCCTAGATTGTAGGGGGACACTTTGTTGGTAGATAAAGAAGTGGAAGAGTTGCATAAAGATTGTAGGGGGTGTTCGGTCCGTAGTGTTACCTCATTTGCGTATAATTTTAAGGTGCCTCATAAAGAGTGTATGTGGGTGGAAAACTTGCAGTCTAAAACTCCAAGTAGTATGGAGTCAAGAGATTTGATTAAACCTTTTAGTTTGGAGGAGGTGAAACAAGCGGTTTAGGATTGTATAGTTTTAAAAGTCTCAGGCAGGGTGGAATTAATTTTGGTTTTATCAAGCATTTTTGGGAGGAAATTAAAGATGATATGTTTCACTTTATCACTGAGTTTCATCAAAATGGAAGGCTAGCAAAAGGTATCAACTACTCTTTTAATGCTCTTATTCCTAAGGTTGATAGACCTCAATGCTTATCTAATTTTAGGTCAATTTCTTTGGTTGGATGTATGTATAAGGTGTTGGCTAAGTTGTTAGCAAACAAATTAAGGAATGTTATTGGGAGTTTGATATTTGATTCCCAGTCGACTTTTGTTAGAGGGGGATAAATCCTTGATGGAATTATTATAGCTAATGAGGTGGTAGATGAGGCGTAGAAGTTAAAAAAGGATTTATTATTGTTTAAAGTGGATTTGAAAAAGCTTACGATTTGGTTGATTGGAAATATCTAGATGCGGTTATGCTCAAGATGAATTTCCCTCTTTAATGGTGTAAGTGGATTTTGAATGTGTTGGTTCAGTAACGACATCGGTGCTGGTAAATGGAAGCCCTGCTGAAGAATTTCCATTGGAAAAGGGATTTAAGAAGATGATCCCCTTTCTCCTTTTTTCTTTTTAGTGGTTGAGTGGTTCAACGTCGTAATGTTCACAATTCTCATATACAATTTGCAGATGATACTTTAATTTTTGGAGATAAATGTTGGACTAATGTTTGTTCTATGCGTGCGAATCTTATTTTATTTGAAGCTATATCGAGTTTGGCAGTCAATTTTTACAAAAGTATGTTGGTGGATGTGAATGTGATGTGACATGTTCTTGGTTAGCAGAGGCATTAATGGTTATGAATTTTAAAACCGGGAGGATCCCTTTTGTGTATCTTGGTCTCCATCATGGTATTGATGTTGGGTCGTATTAAGTCATGACTATCATGATGTAAAAGTAAAAACTTATCTCTTGGTGGCTGATTGATTCTTCAGAAGTTTGGCATATCCTCTCTCCTGGTCTATCTTCTTTTCTTCTTCAAAGCTCCCACATGTGATCATCTCCTATAAAAAAATATTAAAATGTTTTTTAATAGGTTCGGGTAAGGAGGTTGAAGTTTGAGGGTAAGGAAGATGAGGAAGTTCAACTTTGCTTTAATAGGTAATTGGTGTTGGAGGATGCATGTAGATAGTGGGATTTTAAGGTACAAAGTTTTAGTGGCGTGTTATGGTGAGGAGGGGCCAGTTCCATGATGGAAGGAGGGAATGGTCAATGTGGTGAGGGTTAGTGGTGAGTTATGTGAGGAAGGGTTCTGTGAAGAGGGTTAGTGGCACATTATGGTGAGTAAGGGAAGATTAGGAAGTTTAACTTTGCTTTACTAGGTAACTAGTGTTGGAGAAGGGATGTTGATAGAGAGATTTTATGGTATAAAGTTTTAGTTGCGTGCATGGTGAGGAAGGGTCGGTTGAATGATGAAGGGATGGAAGGGTTAGTGTGGTGAAAGAATTTGATATGGATTCACAGTGGGATTGGTTTAGGTGTGGAAAGTTGGTTTGATGATAGTTTGAGGAGGTTGGTTTAAGATGAAGTTACTTTTTTTTTTATCCAGATCCTTGGGTGGGTGGTATCCCTTTTAGTGTCAGATACACATTGTTATTTGAATAGTTTGAAACTCGTTTGGTGTCTATTGTTAATATGTATGCTTTAGGTTAAGGTGAGGGGGAGAGGCGTGGAAGTGGCGGTGGAGGTTGTTTGCATGGGAGGGGTTGTTAGGTGATTGTTGTGTTTTGCTTCATAATATCGTTTTGCATGTTAACGAGGTGGATAAATGGCAATGGTACTTAGAGCTTGTCAAAGGATGTACAGTTAACGACGTTTATCAATTATTAACTAATGTAGAACCGCATGTTGCTTCAACATTTACGGATATTATTTAGCATAAGGAAGTTCCTTTGAAAGTATCCTTATTTGTCCGGCATCTTCTTTGTAACTGAATTCTAACTAAGAATAATTTATTTCGGTGAGGCATACTTCATCAGAACACTCATCTTTGCAAGTTTGGGTGTAGTTTGGTGGAATCAACGAAATATTTGTTTTTGGTTTGTCCCTATATTGGGAGTATCCAACATCTTCTTCGACAATGGCTTGGCATATCAGGCGTTGATCTTCTTTGTGTATCGATCACTTTCTTCAGCTCAGTCAAATGAGTGAGAATTCAAAATCTCTCTGATCTGCTTTACATTTGATTTGGTTTTCATGTGTTTGAGTGATTTGGAAACAAATGAAGAATATGATTTTTAACAATAATGGAAGAATTGCTGCAGCAACTGTTGGATAGAATTAAGCTCGTCTCTTTTTGATGGTTGAAGGCAAAAATCGCTACTTTTGCTTTTGATTATTGCGATTGATGTTTTGATCCTCTAATGTGTTTGGGTTTCGACATGTAATTTTTTTGTTTGTATTATTTGATTCAACACTGCAACCATTTGTTAAACTCTTAATGTTTTGTTTTAGCACTCTTTATGCTTGAGATGATATTTTTTACTTTCATAATAATATATTCATTTTGAGTTGTTAAAAAAAACACGCAATCGGTTGTGACTATTTTCTTTTTGAAAGGGTGGTTGCTTTTTTATATTGATAATGTATCGAAATTAAACTTAAATACTACAAGTGAGATGATTAATTTTTAAACTAACATCAAAAATTATTATCAATAGTTCTCGTGAACTTAACTCAATTGTTAGAGACAAATATCTCAATATTGATCTAAATAGTGAATATTTAGCCAGTAAACTACCTGGAAAATAAATAATGATTATAATAATTAACTACCTTAAGTGGCAAACTAATTAAACCTCTGATTAGTCTTTCCTATGCAATTAGTTGTGACTACTTAACAACAAAAATTGAATAATGCTTAATTTGTACGTATCAGCATTGACTTTGTACATATAGAAAATATCATCATAACCACGACTTTGTACATATGTTATGTGAGAGAAAGAAAAAAGCATATATATAGAGAGAGAGAGAGAGAGGCAGAGAGAGATGGTGGGATGGCTGAACTTGAATGGTACAAGCAAATTACTACCATTTGTAGGAATGATTATATCTGTTTTAGCTCAAAGTGGAAGCATGGTGGTAATTAAAGTTGCCATGAAAGATGGAATGAATAAATATGTAATGGTTGTTTATTCCATGGGACTTTCCAGCATCTTGCTTCTTCCCTTAGCTTTGTTTATCAACAGGTTCCCCTTTTTTATTTTATTAATTCTCTTATCATGATAATAATAATAATAATAATAATTATTATTATTATATAATTGATTTGTTTCAAAGAATATTGTTTAAAAGTTTAATTTTTTTTGTTTAATTTTCCTCTGCCTTTTCTCTTCTTTTATTGGCAGGTCCCAACGTCCTCCCTTAACTTTCTCTGCACTTTGGAGCTTCTTTTTGCTTGCTCTCATAGGGTTTGTATTTCTATTTTTATTTGTTTCTATCTATATATATATATATATATATATATATATATATATATTTCTTGTGAAGTAGTACTTCCAACCACTCAAAACATATCTTATTTATTTCATTAATGTTACCTTAATTGATTTTTCCTAAGGTAAAGTTCATTATTCCTTTTAGTAAGTGACAAAAAATTTAATATAATTAGAAAACTCTAAAATTAATAATTGTGTATAATAATATTATATAATTTTCTTATCAGATTTTATTTTACCTTGCAGATCTTCAGCACAGATAATGACTTATGGTGGCATAGAACTGAGTTCACCTACTCTTGCATCTGCAATGCTTAACCTCATTCCAGCTTTCACTTTTGTACTTGCACTGATTTTCAGGTTCCTCGTATGATTTTTAAACTTTATTGGAAGGTGAATTTCATGGAGAATATCTTTCTAACACTTTTTTTAACAATTATTCTTTTATTAGATAAAACTCATATGGATCTCATATTTTAAAAACGAATTTTATATAAAGTGGTGAAACTCATATGAATTTTAATCAATAAAAAAGTAAAAATTAAAAAGGGTGTAAGAAAAAGAATGTTATTAGTATTTGTCTTACATGAAAAGAATCGAATTTTGTGGTTGTTTGTGAAATGAAGATTTTGGAGTGACAATTAGAAAATATATTTTCATAATACAAAACATTCACCTATAGTAATTGAAGTTTGAAGTATGATGGTACTAAATAATATTATATGAGGTCACATCTCACCTAATATTTTCAACTTTATGGTTGATTTTTCAATGCTTATAATTGAACATCCTTATATACGTGGATTTAGATTTAAATTTAGTATTTTTAAAATACCAAAATAAAATTTGTTTTTCTGAATCGTTCAATCTATCGTAGTGGTGATATCATTGAATTCAATTTCCTATATCACGACTAAGAGGAATGAATTGGTTTAATCCACGTATATAACCATTCAAATTGTTTCTGTATTGATACTTTGATACTTTATTTAAAAGGTTATACTCTAGATTACAATTTGTGGTTGCACTGTAATTAGAGAAAGAAATATTGGCAGACAATTTTGATAAATTAAGACAGACATGGGTACAATCATGATTGAAGAGAAATCATTATTAAATTTGGCAACTTGGATTTTGTTTTTGGCACCTCAAGACATCGTTATTAAAAGGATGAGGGCAATGATTAAGGAATCTATAAATAAAAATTTTGTCTTAAAAATATAAAATGTTACTTTTGATAAATTAATGAATGCATAACTGTTCTATGAAAACTTACTTATTTTAGATATTTAACCATTGCACTTTAACCTTCTCTTTATTAAAAATAAATTATATTTATAATATTACTTTTAGACAACTTTTGAGAGAATTCTCGCTTACACTCTTATTATTCTTTCTCTATTGCTTGTATATTAAAAAGTGATAAAATAAGAAAGGTTATTTCAAAAACATTCGTAACAAATCTTGTCCAAAAACATTCTTATTAACACTTAAATGGAGGCAAAACATCAAGGAAGCCCTTGATTCTATGTGATGCCATGGTCTCGTGACATAGTATTCGAATTTTATTTTTTTTAAGAATTCCAAATCTTTTAATTGCAATATCTCATCTCAATTAATAATCATCAAGATCTCAATTTAATGATTTAATTAGGATTGAAAGAATATATTGGACACACTCTAGCAGCCAAGCCAAAGCAATAGGAACTATAGTATCAATGGCTGGAGCATTTGTTGTCATCTTGTACAAGGGTCCACCAATCTTCAAGATACATTCATCAATTTCTTACCACACACTTCAATTTTCACCAAATTTGAATTGGATTTTGGGAGGGTTTTTATGTGCTGGAGATTCTTTACTTTCTTCAATGTGGTACGTATATCAGGTAGGGTTAATCATGTCCTATACATTTTAACATTTTACATATTTCATTTACCACCTCTAAAAAAAAAAAAAATCATTTCAACCTCTATAATCGTCCTTGAAAAAAGTGTTCAAGAGTACACCCTTATGACGGGAGGTTAGTCTTTGGACCTTTCTCTAAGATCCATAATAGGGGACCCCTTTCTTTTGAGTAATATGTTTTTTACTACAAGGCAAATTAATTTTTCGTTTTCCCGCTGCATGTTTTAGGTTTCAGTAACAAAGAAATACCCAGCAGTAATAGTCATAGTTTTCTTCCAAGTCTTTTTTATTACAATTCAAACAGGAGTATATGCCTTAATTGTGGTTAGAGATCAAAGTGCATGGGAACTAAAGCTTGATATGGGGTTGATAGTCATACTATACCAGGTAATCATCATTTATTATTGTCTATAAACATTAAATTTTTTGGGATTGTTTTTTTTAGGTACACTATTGGGATGGTTTTAAATAGTATCAAAAAAAAGGAAGAAAAAAAAAAGAATAGCATATCGTGTGATGTGATGCGGTCATGTAGTGCAGTGTATATCACAGTAGAATCACATTATAATTACTGTTTTTTTGTCGGCATGAGTTTAACTCTATTGATAGAGACATTGCATAATATATGCAGTGGTCGGATTCACACCCGGACACTCTAAACTACTAAAAAATCGTAACACCGTTGTATCTTTTTGTGGTATATGTAGAGAGAATTTGTTGAGGGGTTATGATATATACTTGTAGAGAGGGGTCGGGATATATCTAAAAGAAATAAAAATTAATTGATTATGACATGGTATTGATATTGATATTGAAAATGAAAATTTAAGATATAGTCATGAATTCATCAAAATATTAAGATATACCTTTCAAGAACTCGTGAGTAATCTTTGTCAAGGGGGTAATAAAAATCATTCAACTTGTCGTATTCCCTCTTATCTTGACACAGAAGAATATATGCCACAGAAAATAAAGATTTATGAAGTGTCACCATTTGTCCATTAGTTATAAACACCAGACGAAAAAATTCAGGACCACATTGTAAGCTTACACTTCGCAAGTAAAACAAAAAGGTATATTACTTGAACAATTATCGGTGTCTATTTTTGAGATAACCATAAATTTTTAAAGAACATGATATAAGTACATGATAGAGAAAATTATCACAAAAGTTATCATAAATTGGTTGTACAAATTTTATTTTTCTAAAACAAATGAGAGAAAAATGATAACTTGTACGTTCATGGTAGACGTTAAGAAATTAATTGCTATTGTGGTTGTTTACTTTTGTGAAATGAAGTAGGTGTTTACTTTTGTGTCACACATGACAAGGCTTAATTAGGTGCTAAAAAAATTAGTTGCTCTTGTCCCGTACTATTATTTAATTTTTTTTTTCTTCGTTCGGTTTTGAAACTAACAATTTCTATCATTCGCTTAAATTAGATGAACTATCCAACGTCTCTTATCCTTGTTAACAGGCAATAGCTGCAATAGGGATTCGATACTTCCTACAAACATGGTCTGTGCAAAGAGCCGGTCCTCTATTTTGTGCTATGTTTAAGCCGATCGGAATCATCTTTACTGTTTTCTTGGGTTCAATTTTCCTCGGAGATGACTTTTATCTTGGAAGGTACATATACCAAAACTAGTGAATCATTTTGAGTAACATAGTTAATTACTTAATCCTTGTTTATGGGGAAGTTTATATTGAGATTTTGTTTTGCATAACATTGAGAATAAATTTCGAAAATGACTCTTTGCAGTTTGATTGGTGCGATTATAATCGTGGTAGGATTTTATGCTGTGCAATGGGGAAAAGCTTCAGAAGAAAAAGTTGAGAAAGGGATTGAAAACTTAGAGACACAGTCCAATGTTGTTCCATTGTTACAAAACAAAGTATAATGTTACTAACACTTTTTTTTTGTATGAAAAGTTAATAACACACATTCTAACTCATACTTTTAATTGTATTTATCCATATTATTTTTATTTTTGAATTCTTAACAAGAACCCATAATTATTATTAATTTATATGAGTATTACTAATTTATACGAAACGTTTCTAAAATACACATGATTTAATGAACATCATGTGAATTGCATCCAACATAAGGAAATTCTTTCTTGCGGGGTATTGAGAGTGGAAGTGCTTGGGGATAAGTTGTCCATCAACAAAGCTAAAGGCGGAATCGGATTTCATAAGGCATAACCTCTATGCTTTTAATTTATTTCTTTTTGACAAAACAAGCCTCACTGTTGATGTCTCAACTTTAGTAGCTCGTATCCAGGGCCTGCCCTAGGCATAGGCCGGGGTGCGGAGGCCTAGGACCCACGCCCGTAGGAGGCCAAAATTTGTTTTGTAGGGTGGGGGTGTATATATCAATAGCTCTTTTAACGGGTGTATATAGCAAACATTGCGAAGATGGCCTAACTCTTTATCAGACAGAAGCCCAGTAGTCCTTTATCCTTTTTACTTCACAACTCAGCACCATTTCATTTTCACACCCCATCCCAGCACATTCATTTTCAGAGCCCCCCATTATTTCATCAGTCAAGAGGCAAAACATAAAAGTAAAACGTAAAACACAAAATCTCTACTTTTTCCTAGAGACTAAATTTACTTTTTATTTTGAGGATGTTTTTTGGTGTTTCAAATTGAATTGAACCTGAGTTAGTATTTAGATTTCATAATATAAATAATATGACTTTCATCATGAAAGTTTCATGCTTGAGACATCAAATTTGGTCTTGTGTAATTTTTTATAAGTAACATATCATATTCTATTGACAAATGAAAAAAGGTTTTCATGTTATTGGGTGTGAAGGAAGTGTATTTTACTTAGTTTTGTTGGGTTTGGTTCGGCCCCCAAACTTTTTTTATTTTGTTATTCTTTTTTATTAATAATATATAGGACAATGTGTATTTGACACACAATGTTTTGAGGTGTCAACATAGTTGGGATTTCAAAACACTGTATTATGAAGACTTGGGGTGACAATATAGTTGAGATGACAATCACCATAATTAACGCATTCCTCATTTATCATTTATAAAAAAAAATTATATACTATTATATAAAGGATCCTTTTCTCAAACTTGTCCTTAGACCCGTAAAATTTTAAGAACGACCCTGCTCGTCTATTTAAAGCAAGATATTATTCGCGCGGTGTGATTTTCTTAATGCACATCTAGTTGGGAGCCCGGGAAATTTATGGACGAATTTCTAAAATTGGACGATTTGGTCAGTGAATCAATGGGTTGGAGTATTGGCACCATAGATCACATTAGTTTGTGAAATGACTCGTGGATTAGATAAGTTCATATAGTGAAGGGTATATGATCTTTTTGTTCCAGGTACTAAATCTTGGTGTTAGCCAATTGTCAATTAAGTAGTGCACCCATACGATGTTGATATTGTAACACCCCGGAATTTATCCGAGAGTTCTTAGAATTTTAGGAGGGGATGTGTAAACCCTAATAGGTAACTTGACTGGAATAACAACAATGCTTTTGTAGTAACTGAACAAATGCATTAATGAGAAAATGTGATATGTAGCATCCCTATTTGTTATCCATGTATTCATTTTATTCTATTATATATGTGAAGAATAAAACGAGACACAACTCTAGAACTGTGGAATGTATCCATGTATGTATCCATCCCACAGTATGTCCATCTTTTCCCCATAATGTGCAAACCTTGCTTTGGTAGCCACTCCTATCTCTATCTTATCCTAGTGAAATATCGCCATAACCTACATTGTTAACGAACTCAAGTAATGGTTCAGAACCATCTAAGCCATTGTTGCTTTCACTTTGCACAACTAATGAGAAAATGCGATTTAGGTCAAGGAAAGGCTCCATCAATAAATTTTGAGATCTCGCCTTTGAGTAATCATCATTCTATGTTCTCATGACGCGGGGCACGTTATCTTCATGAAATTTTCAAGAATTTTCCATCACATCACAAGAACATGGAATATGTGTATATGAACAATTTGGAATTGGCCTATCATTTCCAATTATTCCCAAGTTGCATTGATATTAGTGAAGTACTCTTAACAAACTTATCATTTTGATGAAAGTTGAACAATTGACACCGAAAATGCAAGACACAAACACAATTGATGCAAGAGAAATGTTCCTAAGCAATCAAAAGCCCTTCTAAATTCAAGATCTATGCATGCACGAGGCTATTGCCAACTTTCCCAAGCCTCATAGTAGGTAGGGTTGAAGCTATCAAATGAGTTGTACTTCCTAAAGTACAATAATCGTATCTAGGGTTTAGACTGTTTACAAGAGATTTTACTCTCATCCCTTCCCTTCTCCTCTAAAAAATTGAACCAAACACAGTTTAAAATACTCCATTCCCTTCCTTCAAAAATCCCCGAACCAAACAGACCTTTATATCAGAACAATTAAAATAAACATAGTACAATAATTCATTAAGCCACCAACAAAGGACATGCTCGATCATTACTACATAAATCACATTAAATAGGAAATGGTTCCATTGTAACAATACATTTATTATCAAACCATATATTACTACTACATACATACCTTTAATATGGTTTCATTTATGTTCATAAATTTTGTATGGAAGTATAATTAATTGAAAAATATTATGATGATAATGATGTTGGGTCAGTGAGGGGAGCCTGGGGGACCGCCCACATCGAGGCTTGAACGACCATACTAGTGAGAGAGACACCACACTCTTACCCAAAACCTTAAGGCTATGGGTTTATGGGTCCTCTTACTTATAAGGTGTTCAACCTTTACTGTTTTATCCGATGTGAGACATATAACTCACACTTGCACACAACAAATGATACCATTGAAAATTATAGAGGTGACTGCAAAAAACCAAGTCAAAAGTAGATTTTTCGTTGTTTTAGTTTTTGAGATTTTGACGCTTTAAAAATTCAAAACCAAATCGTTCATAGTCGGAAAATTTTAATTCAAGTGGTAAGTTATATTTTAACGTACTAAACATGCATGCAAAAAATCATGAAAAAATTCAACCTCTTGATCACTTTTTTGGACTTTATTTCTATTGAGAAAAATAGAATGTCAAAAATAAGAAGAATATCAAATTATAGGATTACAACCCTTTTTTTGCAACATCTTTTTCAGACTTCTCATGTGTTTAATATAACTTAAATTGCCGGTGTATAGTATTAAACTCTTTACTTTTAACTCTTTTTAGCAAACAAGTCTCGCAGTTCATGTCTTGATATGCCTCTTTGATAGTTCTTCTCTTTAAGCTAGATATTGTATAATGTGATTGTTAGGACTTAAGCCTATGAGGAGAGCCAAACTCAAAAGACTGATCCATTAAATGGGAAAGTTACATGACTTAAGTACCACGTCGAGCACTTTTATCTACTCCATGTGGACTCCTAACATTTTTCTTGATACACCACTAGTTGGGAGCCTGAGTAATTTATGCAGGAGCGTCTAATATTATTGTAGTAATTGACCAAATGCATAAATGAGCAAATGTGATATGTAGCACCACTATTTAATATCCAGGTATTTATTTTACTACGTTTAACTAAGGAGAATAGGCTATTAATTAGGTCAAGGAATGGCTCCATGAATTAAAATTTGAGATCTCACCATAAGGTAATCATTATTCAAACCTGTAAAGAATTGAAGCATATACTCTTCATGAAATTTATGAGAATTGCGCATAGCTTCAAAAGCACTAAGAGCATGATATGTAAAATTTGGAGTTCACCTATACATTTCCAAATCTTAACCAAATTGTGCTGATATTAGTGAAACAATCGCTAACACACTTATCAACAATTCGGATTGAAGATCATAGACACTTGCATGTTTGGCGACATAGAAACTTTCCTTTAAGGTGTTCCAAGCATTTGAAGTTATACAATGTGCACAATAGTTTGGGCAATCGAAGGCGTAACCGAATTCAGGATTGTTGTTGAGATAATCAAAAGTTGATAGAAAACAAGAGAAAAGAAGAGAAAATGCAAGAAAATAGTTGAAGTTGAATCATATTTTTCTGATTGATTATGCTATAAGCTGTTTACAAGTATACATAGCTTTTACAATGAGTGATTATGATAAGCTATTGTGTACTTCTTCTCACTGTATCATAACTAACTTTCCTGGTAATTAGGGAGGCAGTTACAACTGTTTTGCTAACTAAAAACTAGCTTAAGCTGTGATTTCTTGTGTTGCAAGTAATTGAGACCTATGGTGTTCTTCTTCCTTATCAAGTAACAAGTCATCTTCCGAAGTGTTTGTGTTATGCTTCAATAATTTAAACGTTCCCTACCCTCATTGTTAGGGTTGAAGCTATCACGAGAGCTTCCATCAAGAAAGTGAACATGACATGGGAGGGTATAGCGCGTTGTTCAAAGTAGGAGCTTTCCCTACACACATATTACTTTGGAAGTAGAGTACACAACAATATTATTCAGCGGGACATAATTGCAAAAATTTACATTGAAAAGTGAACATTACATTCATTTCGAAACAATTTTTTTTGCTAAATAGACATTCATTTTATAATGGATGTACTCCATTTTAAGAGCCTTATTTTGATCCATTTCAATACAATATAATACGCATGGGTGACACTCTTGAGTTCTGACAAATAGTAATTGTTTAACTAACAACTGCAGCTGCTGCAGAGTCATTAAATTTTGACACATTATCCAATTCAATGATTCTTTAAAGACTTCACAGGGATCCAAAACAGATTTTGATAGCTCACATGATTGAGGTAGTTAACTTAAAAACCTGTGCCTAAACTGTAAAGCAATGTTTTGGATACACATTAATGTTCTTTGTGATCATTACTCGGTAAGAATATGTAGCAAAAAAAGAAAAGCAAAAGATGATCACATAATACTTCCATTCTCATGAAATTTAGATCATAACAGTTAAAGAGGACATAGTACAATAATTCATTAAGCCAACAATAACAAAGGACAAGCTCCTTACTACATAAATCACATTAAATAGGAAACGGTTCCATTATTCAACCACATTATGTAACAATACATTTATTAAAATACTAGCTTTGTCCTTCAACTCATCAAATGCATATTAAACTTCTATGCAGCAAGTGATTGAACATACTCATCCACCTCAATGAAGTTCTTGACTGCAAAATCTTTGACAATACTTGGATCAGGAATATCATTACTAACTTTAATATACTCAGCACACCATTTCATCTCACATCCTTCTCCATCTGGTATTAGGGCTAGGTGTCCCTTGAATGATTTGTAGTACTTGAGAAGATCTCCTTCAATTATAGAATAGGTTGCTGTCTTCTTTTCATCATCAGCAGTCTCAATCCTCTCTGTCGACGACTTCGCAAGTTGTGAACCTACAACATATGCCACCAAATTAGATAAGTAAATATCAAAATCTACAAAGATTTTCAATTGGTCACTCTCTTTATTAATGCTTACATAAACTAAATCGACACACGAATATCTTGTCGAATTAGCGCAGTGACGACTGTCCTGCTTTCAATATAAAGGTAAAAAACAATGCAGAAAATAAATCAACCTTTCATTTATACCCAAAATGCCCTTCATTCTACCAAAGAAGAAAGTCTCTAAATTTTACCTTCAGCATAAGTGAAGTGGCGGATAGAGCCAGGAGCTTTACCATCACCCTCAAGGATCTCAATGCTTTTGTAGTCATGTGGGAAGGCCTTAGGGAAAACAGTTGTAGAATCCCTAATGGTTTGCCAGTACTTGTCTACATTAGACTTGAGTTCAATGTCTACCTCTAGCTTTCCACGAAGAGCTACAGCCATGATTCAACAAGCTAGAAAGAAATTAAAACTTTAAAGTAGCTAGATTGATATGCTTTGAGAATAATGAGACAATGATCACATGCATTATGCATATTATATAGAAACAAAACTTGTGATGTAGGATAAAGGCCATAAATTCAGTAGTTGCTAGTTCAGCTACCACTTTTACTAACCGCATCTAACTTTTCAGGTGAAGTTATGAATCAGTGCTCATAAATTCTGTGATCAAAGAAAATTGATCATTAGACCTTGTGTATATTATATGGCCCTTAGTTAATATTTAAAGGGCCGGCCATATTTAATTTTATATGGACCCTTAAAACAATCTATCTTTTAATACTAATTTTTCATATAATACGATAAATTGGTAATATTAATAAGAGGTATAATTGAAAAAAGAGTAATAAATACATCTAAAAATTTATATAAGATCTTATATTTAAAAATAATTTTTTTGTAAATAATTTTATAATTAGAGACGGAGTATTTATTTTATTTTATTTTATCAAAATTGAGCTAAACCAAATTCAACTTCCCAGGTATTTGGCACAGACCAGCAGCAGAACTATTACATTTGTTGATATTGAATTTTCTTTATTAATTAAGTATGAAACTTAGAAAATGAACTGGGCGAGCGATTTTAAGAGTGGCATCATAAGAAGATTAAAATGAATAGCAATATAACAAAAAAAAAAAAAAAAGAGAAAAATAATAAAATATT
>Ga0228711_1005301_pt1 | contig 19657 bp, 11 predicted proteins | sample MedpolnodulmetaG_2_FD_177996 | JGI IMG/M metagenome (GOLD analysis project Ga0228711, IMG submission 177996) | Root nodule microbial communities from Medicago polymorpha collected in Santa Monica, California, United States - brown nodules | ecosystem: Host-associated > Plants > Roots > Nodule... | reverse complement strand
ACGCTTGACTTAGACTCGAAACTTAATATTGTATCAGAGTCTATCTTTGATCTATTGGTTACCTATATTTCCAACGCACCAAGCCCAACAGTTCTACAGATAGACCTAAATAAAACTTATTCAACCAGACAATCGTCACCTTATAAGATGGTTTTATACGACTGAGTTAGACCCCAAACCTTATAATGCATTTGGTTTGAATAGTTTTTTATTTTTATTTTTATTTTTTTTTGTATTTTGGCGTTTTGTCTTGCTTACTAAGTCTGTAACTTGTGTTGCAGATTACCTTTTGTGAAACAGGAAGCACAACAATATAAAATTTTGTATATTGGTCTTTACCTGCTCATATGGGGGGAGGCAGCTAATTTGAGGTTCATGCCAGAATGTCTTTGCTATATCTTTCACCATGTAAGTTGAAACTATTAGATTCTAATTTAAGCCGATAGCTTTTATTCTTTTACCTGCATGTGATAAACGGAGGATCCGAATTTGAGTGAATTTTTTTAGACAAGTTTAGAATACTATGAAAGGTTTATTTACTGAAATTTTGATTTTTTTTAAAATGAAATGAATTAAATATGAATTTTTTAAAACGGAAAAACATCATGAGTAATCCGGATAGTCTGTGTCTAATCTCGATCATAATCATAGTTACTCATGATGTAGTATTTGGTCATCTTGTCATATTCATGTTCATGGTTGTAGATGGAGAATCAGAGATGGGTATAAGATAAGAGTGATGAAAGATCCTTGGCTACGTGTGGAGGGCTCAGCTTGGATGCAAGCACCACAACCTCATGGAGTTTATGATATGGTTGTAAGTGATCTTATGGTGCCTTGAGAAAGGAGGTGGGATGTGGTAAAGATACAAAATTTGTTCTCTCCTCATGTCGCTCAAAATATCCTCTCGGGTTCGCTTAATCCTAATGTTGAAGTTGATACTTTAATGTAGACCGACGAATTGGTGAATTGTGTAATAATACAATGTAGGATGAACGGCACATCTTTTTCCAGTGCCAAGTGAGTTAGCAGTGTTGGTTAGAGGCTGGTCTTCATTCAGTTGTATTACCATTGGTGGGAGCTATCTTGTTGGATATTTGCTCATGTGAGGTTGAGGTCACTGTGACGGGTGATGATGATTATATGGGGTATTAGGAATATAATGGAAACATTGTGTTTGGAACAAAAAACAGTCTGATGCAATCCAAATATGTAATACGGCGTGCATGAAGCTGGATGAGTGGTTATTAGCCCAACGACATTGCAACATCAACAATTCAGAGCATACGGTTCAGCCCAAGAACAATAGTCCTTGCATTGCAGGATCGTTTGAAATGCAATGTCGACGCAGGGTTCCATCGCCCGTCAAATAGAGCTTGCTACGTGTGCTGTCTCAGAAATGCAGAGGAAGAATTTCTTTCATCCTTGTCTGATTGGACATATCCAATGTTAGAAGTATATGAAGGTGAAGGAAAAGACTTGTAATGGATTTCGGATGATTTAGCATGCGGTGGTGTGGTGCATTTGGAGGGCGAGGAATGATAGAATTTTTAATAGTAATATGGGAGAAGTGGACGAACTCGCGGAGGCCATAAAGGTGTTGTCTTGGAGATGGTTTTTGAGTCGGTCGAATTCTCCGGCTTGTATGTTCTACGAGTGGCATTGGAACCCAAAGGAGTGTTTATTGCGCTAGGGGTGTGGATCCTGCTGCATACAGACGCTGAAACTGTGGTTTATGCTGCCTCCGGTTGATTTTCCGGCTGCTGTTAGCATGTTTTTAGCAGAACCAGTTTTGGTTTTTCTGCAGTAGGTGCTTCGGTTGGGGTTTAGCAGCGCATAGTAGTGCTGTTGGAGTGCTGTGAGTACTGAGGCTGGGCTATGCTTCCTCTGCATTTTTGGCCGTTAACTCTTTTTTCATGAAGTGTTTATGCTGTGAGTGGTTTATATTAGGAAGTATATAGTAGCATCATTACTTGTTTCAGCTGCTGGGTTGTTTTTGTTGTTTAATTGGTAGGAGTTGTTGCCTTTAGGTACATGGGATTGATGGGTTTTTAGGTTTCCGGAAATTTCAGTGCCTTTGTATTTGTTCTGATTAACCGCGAGTTTTTAAGTGCGTCTTGCACATACTCGACGTGAATAAATTTGCTGATTCTAAAATAAATGAAAAAGTGAAGATGAAACAACTAGCTTGTGGGAATGCTATGATGCAGGTGCACTGCCACGGACTGCATAATAGTTTCTTGAGACATTCAAAAAAAATTGTTTCGAAGAGTTATAATAGTTTCTTTATCTTCTTAATCTAATTCATGTTTCCCTTTCATTTGCTACTTCGACTCAAGAAATCACATAATTAAATCTTCTATCCAAGAATAATGGTAACATTATCATTAATACCACTTGAATTAATTACAATCTCATCTTTCACTATTTTACAATATCAATTTAACTTATTCCGTTTTTAGTTCATAATAGCCATGTATGAATGAGATGTTCACTTGACAATCGTAGATCTCACAATTGATTTCATTATAAATTCAAAGTAAAATAATTTATGTTTAAATATTTTTATTTGGAAGCAAGTTCAATTGAAAACTAAGTGTACATTTTTTTTAATCTAATATCAGGTACTTCAAAGGCTCAAGAAACATATCTTTTAAAAAAAAAAATCAAATTTGACAAAATTATGAAACCCGACCACAGTATTTAGTATAATGGTTTATGGCTGATTTCACATGGGTACCTAACATCACTGGTAGCAATATTTTAATTAGTATCAATGATTTATTCTTTCAAGTTTCATCCAATAAAATTTATCCATTAGAAGTACAATGTAAAGGTCCTAATGACTAGAAGTTAAAGGTGCAAAGGTTGAGATTGACCTCGAGCATCATATTGAAAAATCTCACAACTATGTAGATTGAACTAAATTGGATTGGGTGAACCAAAATAATATTTGTGTGTCTAAATTTTTAGCCATGTTCTCAAATTTTCTGTTGGAACATTAAATATATATACATACAATCACTTCCTTCAAATCTTTTATCATCAACACTTCATAATGTTCTAATCAAAATAGAAACTTACATTTCCAAATACATCTTGAGATATGTTTTTTATTCAAAATTTGAAAGGGTCGTAATTCAACTCTATTTCTTTCAACTATTATTTTTACTTCAAGTCTCACATTGATAGTGAATATGTAAAATTAACGATATACAAGTTAATTGTTCAAATTGACCATGTAATATCAACAAAGTCTAAAAAATGATCCTCTAAAAATATAAACACATATTATAATCCTATAATTTAAGTTTTTTTTTTCTTCTTATTTTTGATTCTATAATATACACAAGGTCCAGAAAAGTGACTTAGATGTTGAAATTTTTCATGATTTTTTACAAGCATGTTAACGATGTTAAAATATGAATTTTTAAAATGTCAAAAACTCAGAAAACAAAACAACAAAAATCTCGACCTAAAAATCAAATTTTAAGCTGATTGATTGCAGAGACATCTTTAAAAACTACATTGAAAGGGTTTGAAAAGTTTCATAGCATTTTGAAGACGCTTCGTTTTTTTTTTATTTTTTAACCAAAGCGTGCAAAATTGCAATTTTGTTGCGAGTAAGCATATACTCATGGGTCAAATTTTGTTCCCTAATTTTGTAGGTAAGTTTAGAACATCATAACAACCTTTAATATGAAATTTTAGAGTGTTGTAATTTTAGAAGTCTAATTTCACCATCCACTTGCGCAATGGATTGACTCTTTTAATAAATAGACTTTTAAAAAAGTCTTAAAATCTATTAGGAGCCCTATTCATTAACTTGTTGTAGCTCCGGGTGTTCTAGACTCCCCAACAAACAATTGATTGCATGTGGTTTAACAAAGAGTAGTGATATTTGCATAACTCTTTGACAACTTTATTTTTCTTTATTTTGATTGGTCAAAATCAATAGATAGAAAAATATATAGAGAAAATAAGAATATAATGTTAGTATGAGAGATAAAGTTATCAAAAAGCTGTTACAAATTGGTTGTACAAATATCATTTCTCTTTAACAAATTACTTCAAATGTGCAACACATAACAAGAAATCTATAAAAGATTCAACTAAATGTCGAAATCTACAAAGCAAAATAAGCTTAAAGTCATTGTTTGCTTATTGCCTTCAAGTCAGCATCTTTTTCTGATTCACAAAGATTTGTATCTGACTATTGATCTTAAATCATCATCTGCTTTTGGTTATCAAATTCATCTTTTGATGCACTAACAAAAAAATGGAGTTAAGAATATCATATCTCTCATAACATCATTTGATTGATGTTACACAAAAGATAAATATCATATAACAAAAAAGATGCTTTTCAAGACACCCACTATGTTATAGATAAAAGTAAAATATAAAAAGGAAATGGTATAAGTTAGAAGTGCTACGTACCAACATTGAGCACTTCTCTTTTTTAAATTTAAAATATCACATGTAATTTATATAAACAGTTAATTTTTTTTAAAATTCGATTCTCGACTGTGTTACAATTTCTCACAATTTACTGTACTCCCTCTTAAACATACAGGTACTTTTGCATCTCTTTTGTTGGTCATTTCTTGACAGCACTAACCACAACATGCCTCTTCATATATATGCTTTATTATTAGGCTTTTCATTTGATACATAACAAGTTTGAGTAGGTTTACATGCCTTCATATATCCCTTATTATTAGGCTATAGCTTGTTAATATCTAATACCAATTTCAGTGGGCTGCTCAATACAGAGTTTTGATATGGATTTAAATGACACTCTACAAGTGGATGGTGAAATTAAACTTCTCTAATTAGTCGGTCCTTTGGCCAAGTACCAAACAAAAAAAAAACTAAAAAATCATATCTATTACCCAACAAATCATCTTAAATATTGTGTTGCATAGGTATGGCTATGGTGCACGGTACGATACGAGTATAGGTATGAGAATACAATAATTTCCAAAAGAATTAAGTTACAAGTACATAAATAAAAAACATGACATTTTTTCTAAGTAACAACATGAGGGAGTTTAGTGTTCAATTTAAAACAATCACATCACAATAAAAGTTATAAAAAATAAATAAATAAATAAGGTCAGTTACTACAATAAAGAAATTCAAATACATAGATAAAATTGTATTATTATAATAATATATAAGAGAAAATTACAAATTACACCCACAACATAATAACTTAAAAAGAATGAGGTACAACAAGTACGGTACTCGAAGACCGAGTCGTGGGCAATGCAAGCCCAACAAGGCCACAACCAGAGTCGGGCTCGACTATGTATTCGGTATGGGTACTTCACGGTTTTACAAGTATCCATGCTTCAAATATATGAATTAAAAACATATCCCTTTAAAAAAATTAAAGCCATGTTTAATCCAACGATATATTTGGGAATTGAGAGTTGAAACTAATTCCGCAAATGGAAACATAAAACAGGTCGTGTATCTCAAAATTCATCATTCGACAATTCAAAATCTTTTATTTCAGCTCATTGCTTACAAGTATCCATGCTTTTCGAGGATTGACCTTGACAGATAATTGTCTTTGGCTTGATATGTTTGTTGGTCCTAGTGGTTGCTTGCTTCTTTTTCTCTTCACCATGATCTTCTAAAAGAGATTTTCTGTTCCTAGAAGATTGAGTTTCATTTGCAAAATGAGAAGTCATGGGAAGACTATAGTTTTGACTCATGATTCTTGTAGGTCCTAGGGTTTTGTTTGTGTCGCAATCTTCTAAAAGAGATTTTCTGTTCCTAGAAGATTGAGTTTCATTAGCAAAATGAAAAGAACGAGACCGAGTCATGGGAAGACTATAGTTTTGACTCATGATTTTTTTAGATCCTAGGGTTTTGTTTGCGTCACGATCTTCTAAAAGAGATTTTCTGTTCCTTAAAGATTGAGTTTCATTTGCAAAATGAGAAGAACGAGACCGAGTCAAGGGAAGACTATAGTTTTGACTCATATTTTTTTAGCTCCTAGGTTTTTTTTTGTGTCACCATCTTCTAAGAGTGATTTTCTATTCCTAGTATTTTTGAGTTTCATTTGCTGAAAGAGAAGAACTAGACCGAGTCATGGGAGCACTATGATTTTGACTCATGATTTTTCTAGAAACTGAAAATGAAAAGGTTTTGGCTTGGCATGTGGGTGCTTTGAAACTTATTTAATTAATGTACGAATGCATTTGTTGTTGTTTACCTTCACTCTCGTAACTGTCCACACTCAACACGGAAGATCAAACGTATAGGCAGAGATGCAAGGCAACAGTATCGGATTCCTCATGAAACAATTAGCATATACATACGTGACTTGGTGAAACCCACCCACATATGCGCTCCTTTATTCTTGGGGGTGGGAAGGAAGAGAAAATGATGGTGGTGGATGAGGATGTGGTGTTTGTGACCTAGTTTAGTTTGATTTTGAAACTAAAGATAATATGAACCCTAAAATAAAAAAATATGCGGATTGGTTTGGTTAAATTCGTTTAAAAAAACTGAATCAAACTAAACCATTGGCTTTTTTTTTTTTTTTTGCAGTGGCCAGACAAAAAAGTTTGGGGTGACTGCCATCAAAATAAACTAAAATATATAAATGATATTGCATACATCATTTAAGTTGCAATAAACCAAAAGTCGACCATTCAAAATTTAAACTACATAATACATAAAGTCAATCATTAAATACTTAAAGTGACATTTTACACTCATTAAAGTCGACCATTAACTTTTCTATTGCAAAGAAACAAATTTATCTCTTTCAACCATTTTCAATTTCAATTTAATGCTTGTTCAAAATTTTTTTTAACAATTTGTAAAGAACACGAATAATTGAAATTTACAAGAAAAGTGGACTTATTAAGGTATCTATCGTGTATCATATGTATATATTTCATTGTTTATTTCTCTATATTATCATTTATTAAGTTAATATCAATTCATTTAAATCAAATAAATAATATGTAAAGAGAATGTGTAAAATTAAGAATTCTGTCATCAAACATACATGTAGAAAATCAAGTGATTTTGCTCATATAAAAAAAATCAAAGGTATAAAAAAAATTATTATTTTTTAAATGGGAGTGTCATGGCTCCCCCTTGCACCCCCTCCCTCTGCCATTGGTTTTTTGCGAGACAACACATAACTTAGAAAATTCTATCAACAATTTTTTTTAAGGAAGGTTCTATCAACAATTTTTATTATATTCCTTATTAAAAAAATGTTGATTATATTAGTCGCAACAATTAAAAATTAACTTTAAATATCATTAATGTGCATGAACTGGTCAATACATCTTCAAGAATGGTAATGGAAAATGTTAATCAACTAGTATGGACACTCGTGGCAATCACGGACTAAAAATTCGTCATATTTGAGATTAATATACTCTGATGTATCAAGTGTCATTTAAAGTTCAATATTAAATAAAATAGTGGAGGTTGAACAAAAAATAAATGAATAACAATCATATTTAAGTCTTCAATTATTTGATGAAGATGTGATATTTTTCTCAATTGTGTGGTTTCTCTTTCAACAATGTGTTTATTCACATCAATGTTGACTCACCTAGAAGGCCCAACGGTGGTATCATATCATGTTTCAACATTGTGGGGGAGAAGGAGTGATTCTTGGTAGGCATGACATTTTAACCCGCCCTCGCTCAGAGCTGGCCGCCATGCCCCGTATTTAACGCGGAAAAGCCGATTTAATTGGGTGTGGGTGCAGGTGCGGGGAAAACCTGTTTCTTTAATACAGGGGTGTGGATGGTCAAACTCATCTGCACCCACCCCTGCACCCACCCCGTTTATTTTAAATTACTCTTTTTTACCTTACATTTGATAATCATATTACTCATATACCCTTCCTAACATATCAAGTACATATCCAAAGAATGTATTTTTTTAGATATGTGGAAAAAACATGTTTTTTTTTACTATAGCTTCGGGAGTGGGGGTTGGGGCGGGGCGGGGAAACCTGTCCCCGCTTGGGGGCAGGTTGTGGTGTGAATTTTCCATCCCCGGCAGGTTTGGGGGCAGGGACAGGGATGGGTACAGTGAAGCGGGGTCGGGGGTGGGGATGCTAAAACTCGTGTCTGACCCGCCTGTTGCCATGTCTAATTCTTGGTGTTGGATCATAGACACGAAGAGTCTCTTACATAATAGAGAGATGTTACTGAAGGGAATTCAAGTACATTAAAGGCAAGATAAATAAAATTTGAGTAAAGTCTCTACTCGTCCACACGAACGGTTCTCCTCTAGTTCCTGGTGCTAGCCAAGCGATTGGAGGGTAAGAGAAAACTAGGGTTTGATTTTCGCCTTTACGGTTTCTCAAAACGTGTAACCTTAGACTTCAGCACAAGGGTTCTATTTGTAGAACTCATTGTGTGCTCTGCAAGTCAATAATCACAATTAGAATTCTGTAAGCCCATTAACCCATTAGCGTTCGCTAACTAATTAGCGTTATTTGCTAAATGCACCCCATCTTATATTTCTCTGTTTGACTGTTCTATTGTGTGTGACTCTATAGGTTCTTGTAATGTTGACAATAATATTAATCTTATATTTAACATTATAAACAGTGAGAGGTATCTAGCAACACATCACTACAACCCAAGTGACAAAAATGTGAAGTGATCTGACGAAACTTTTTCCATCAAGAGGCCTAAAGATATATCTCCTGTTATGAAGGAGGGACAAATCTCATCTAGGACACTCATGTCCCTCAACATGATTCGTCAAGTGCCCATTAACCAAGGTTATGGTTATCCTGTTACAGACACGTTTGAATGAAAATAAAGCACTGGAGTCCACATTTAGGGATCATAGTGGTTTCAGGTCTAGGAGTGGTATACACCATTATCATTGTGATAATATCTTATATGACATTTTCATAACATACTATATAGTATTCTCACGGTGGGTCAATCCAGTATAAATATTACTCATAATATTTATACATATTTATAGACTTAATATCTGATATTCAAGACCCATGAGATGTGGTCATCAATCTACATAAATAATAGTCTCTACGCTTTATTATTATCCCAATTTATATTAAAACTTGACTACGGATACATTTAAGAATAACGTTCTTCCTGTTAATGTAATCTCATGATTAAGTCACACTTAATATTCCATCACATGAACTATCTATACTTGGGAATTTATTAATCTTACAACAATTATAATAAAGAATGTCATATTTCATTTAATAATAAAAGTCATGATACATAGCATAAGTTTAACATAAACTATTGGCCTCTAGGGATTACACAAACAGTTAATGTGTTAAGTGCGAGTTAAAATTCGACATTAGATGCAAGAGTAGATGTTGAGCAACATATGGCGGAGATTATCCATATACCTAATGCTTTATGACTTTGGGTGAAGATGTGATGTCAATCTCACTTATGTGGTTGCTCTTGGACTAATATGATGATATAACCTAATGTAGTTTCCCATAGAAGTTGTAACATTATAATGATTTGTTATGTTAGTCTTTTAGTGTCATTTGTTTAATTTTTTAACTTAAATTTTAGCTTTTGGATGTCATTCACTTTAATGCATATTTGTTATTCAATCTCTGTTATTTCAAATCCATTCACTTTTAGTCTTTGGTGAGATCTGACGGTGGAAAAATGTAGACTTGTTGTGATGAGTTGACAAAATACACGTGTATTAGTCATTTTAATTTGATGTGATATTTGTTGATTGAGTCTATTATTTTGGTAGCATGATTAATATCCAGTGACTTTCAACTCCTTCAACAAATTCATAAAATTATCAACAACTCATTTTATTCCCTATATTGTCACGAATAAAACCCACTCTCCTTGGTTTTTCTTCTTATCATTTCTCTCATGTTCAAATTCCTTTTCCATCTTCTTTCTTTTTCTAATTTACTTTCTATTTTTTCATTAAGGAAAGGAACAAAGAAACCCCTACCATATTGTTCCTCTTATCTTATTTCGCTATCTCACCATATTATAAACACAGAGAATCTCACACTTAAGGGAGAGATGTTAATGCGTCATTTGTAAGTTAAAATTCTACATTGGATGCAAGATTATATATTAAGCAACATATAAATGAAATGACTGATATACCTAATATCTTATGGTTTTAGATGAAGATGTGGTGTCAGTCTCACTTATGGGGTTTCTTTTAGCCAAATATGATGATTCAAGTCATTATAGGTTGGGCTCCCTCAGAACTCCAAATATTATGGTAAATTGTTATTTTTGTTTCTGCATGTCCTTTGCTTAATTTTTTATATTAAATATAAGTTTTTTAATGTCATTCATTTTCATGCAATTGCTTTTATCCAACCTCTGTTCTTTCAAATACCTCTATTTTTGATCTTTAATCTTGTTTATGGCAGCCTCTATACAAAGCAGGTCCCAATCCCATATAAAAGAAGAGGGTTGAGTTAGCATCTACAGAAAACATATTTTTTTTAATCTCTATAGTAACCCTACTTAGTGAGATAAAATTTGGTTGTTGTTGTACTTTTACTTTTAGTCTTTGTTGGAATTTGATAATTGAAAATTGCAGATGTGTTATGTTGAGTTGACAAAGTAACATTCTAAAATGATGTGATATTTCTTTTAATTGAGTATATTTTTATTGGTAAAATACTACTCATAAATCTCCAACTCCTTCAGCTAATGCATAAAATTACTAATAGCTCACTCCATTCTAAATACTTCGATGGACAAAATACACACAACTTTTTTTTCCTTGTCATTTCTCTCATGTTCAAATTTCTTTTTCATATTTTTTCTTTTTCAAATTTTTTTCTCTCTTTTCATTAAATATAGGTACATAAACCTCCCTCAATTAAACCACTATCAATCCACCTTTTTTGCCATGTTGTTCCTTTGTCTCACCTTATTTGACTATTTCACCAAACCACAGATGCAGTGAGTCTCACACTTAAGGGAAATATGCTAATATGTCAGTTTTGACGTCAAATTCCACAATAGATGCAAACGTAGATGTTGACAAACATATAAGTGTGATCACCAATATAAGAGTAGATGTTTAAATTTTATTATAAATTTAAGGTTTTGGATATCATTTGTTTTTATGCAATATTTTTTAATTAATCCCTAGTATTTTAAATCCCTTCACTTTTGGTCTTTTGTGGATTTACTCGTAGATAAACTCGGATGTGTTTTGACGAGTTATGAAAATATGTGTTTATGAAGATACTTTTAAATGTTGCGACGATTTTTATTAATTGAACCTAAATTTTGGGTAAGTTAATTACCCAAAAATCTCTAACTTCTTCAACAAACCTATAAATTACCAACAATTATCTTCATTCTCTAGTATGGACACATGTACCAAACACAATATTGTATTATTCTCATTCGTGTGGTTGCCCTATGTTAAATGGATTAATCCACACTAGTGTTGACCCCCCCATAAGGTTCAACGATGGTATTATATCATGAGGGAGATCCCGAAAGTGGATAGTCTCATACTTGAGGGAGAGAGGTTAATGTATCAAGTATGACTTAAAGTTCCACATTGTATGTAAGAGTATACGTTGAAGGACGTGTAATCTTTCCACTTATTAACCATCAAGATCAATTATATATGTAAAGGATGATTACTTGGGAAGCAATTTCGGATGAGTTTTCCAAAGGAGTTAAACTCAAGAGCCAAGAAGTCGCTCGAGCTTATACATGCTAACGGTTGAGGGTCAATCAAGTCAATCTCACTAGGTAAAAAACATGTATTTCCTTCTTTTCATTGATGATTTTTCAAGAAAAACATGGGTCTATTTCTTCAAACATAAATTAGAAGTCTTTACCAAATTTAAGAAGTTTAAAGTTATTGTGGAGAAAGAAAGTGGTCGGTAGATAAAAGCTATGCGGACTGATCGAGGAGGAGAATTCACTTATAAAGAGTTCCAAAGAGTTTTGTGAAGAGAATGGAATCAGCCGTCGACTGACATTTTCAAGACCCCCCAACAAAATGGTAAGAAAAATACTTGACATGACTCGAAGCATGCTCAAAAATATGAAACTACCAAAAGAATTTTGGGATGAAGTTGTGGTGTATGCAGTATCTATCTAATCAATCACCAACAAGGAGTGTATGGGGAAAGACACCACAGGAAGCATGGAGCGGAAGAAAGCTAGGTATTTCACACTTAAGGGTCTTCGAGAGTATAACCGATTTTCACATTCTAAATGAGAAAAGAGAAAAGCTTGATGACAAGACTGAGAATTGCATCTTTGCCGGTTATGATCAAAGCTCAAAGTGCTACAAGTTATACATCCCAGAAAACAACGAGATTGTAATTAGCTGAGATGTGGTATTTGATGGAAAAAAAGAGAATGAGGATGTGGAGCGCACAAAAAGGAATACAAATTCTTTCCCGAAAGGATAATGACGTAGTGAAACAAGTTCACCGCTCTCCAACATCACCATTCACCCACTTCTAAAGAAACAAGTAGTGAAAGGATTACGACATGTACACGAAGCCTTCAAGATCTCTACGAGGAAACTAAAGGAATGGATAATCTCACACTATTTTGCCTTTCTGTAAGTTATGAACCAGTGCTTTGGAAGAAGTTGTACAAGTTAAGAGATAGGGAGATCCAATAGATGAAGAAGTTTAAGCCTTTAAGATTAGTTGCAAAAGGTTACAATAAAAAGGCCGTGTTTATCCCGAGTCGATCGACTGAATATCATAAAGCTCAAAATATTTCTAGCATTTCAATACAAGCTAAAAATTTATCGAATAGACGTGAAGTGTTCCTTTTTGAATGGAGTCCTCAAAGAAGAACGGCACATCAAGAAACCAATAGGAGAATTCATAGTTGTTCTCAAGCTAAAGAAGAAATTTTATGAGCAAATTAGATGGGACTTTGATATCAGAATTCTAAATCTTCCAGGGTGTTTAACTGGAGGTTGTAATGATTTGTTGTCACTAGGAGTTGGGTTTGTCATCCCAATTATCTTAAGCACGATATTTGTGGAGCGGTTAGTGATGTTGGCCTCATTGATGTCCATTTGAATGGGTATACGTTCACTAGGAGTGGTAGTTGTGCGGGTGGTTGTATGGAGGAGCAAAGTTTGGATAGGGCGATGGCTAATTTAGAGTGGTTAATGATATTTCCTCAAGCCATCTCTCAAACCTCATATCCTCGATATCATATCATGGTCTGATTGTGCTGCAGTTTGATATTCCTCCCATTAGCTCGTATTGAAGGCCTCACCGTTTTGAAAAAAAATGTCTTCTAGAGCACGATGGTAATGAGGGTAATCGGTGTTAGGTTAGGTGGTAGTGCTGATAGTTTATTGAAGTGGAGTCGGAAGTGCAACAAAAGAGTCAAATATGATATTATATTAAGAAAAGAATGATGAATCTCATTGTTAGAGAGGATCAAGACCGGAAGCAACATGACATTTCGTTTTAAGGTATGGTCATCTCAAGACATAATTTTTTCACACCTCACATACGTGCAGATCAAAGCCGAACAAGTTATCATGAACCACGATTACAAGATGATGGAGGAATAGTTATGGAGGTTCTTTTACTCCTCCAACAAAAGGCACACAAGTATTTTGACGAGTTGTTTGCTCACAAAACTAGTGCTTATGTTCCTGTGTTTGGAGGCTACTGGTTCTCGAATCTCATCAAATGATAATGAATTTTGGTAACACATTTCTCTAGTATGGGATTTTTTTAGGCTTGAAACAAAAATGGATTCAGATAAGACTTATGGGCCTGCGTCTGATATGGTTCGAATTCTGGTTTTTATAAAACTTGGGATATTTGTGGCCGGAGTTGAAATTTTTAAGATCTGCTGTACTTGGATAGAAAAGGAACCTTTCTCAAATTCTATCAACAATAAAATATTTCATTGATCCTTAAAGTAGTCCGTTTAATATGAAGGATTTGTTACCTATATCCCTTTGTAATGTTGTCTACTAGATTTTATCAAAGGTCGTTGCTAATAGACTGAAACATGTTCTTAACAAAAGTGTTTCTATGGCGCAGTCAGCTTTTGTTCCTAATCAGTCATATAACAGACCATGTCGTGGTAGCTTTTGAAATTATTCATCTTATGAAGAAAAATAAAAGAAATGTGCATGATGAATCAAATATTCACATTTTCTTTGACTGCAGAAAGAGTCATGCATGTTGGAAGCACCAGAATTTTAAGGATTTTTTTCCCGCTTTGATTACTAACTTAGATGGGTAGAGAAGAAAAAAGTGTTCCATGACCTTATGGAGTTTGTGGTACAACCGTAATAGGATTGCTTGGGATAAGGTAGATGATAGTGCTCCTGTTATTTTATCTTGTGGTCATCAAGTGTTCACAGATTGGTTGATTGCACAAAAGGAGGAAGGTGAAATTATTCAGGTTCCATTAAAGATTCTTAACAATAGATGGAGGAAACCGCCTAGAAGTTTTGTTAAATGTAATGTTGATGTCTTCTTTCTAGAGAATAATCAATATTAAAACAATAATGCGTTGAAATTATTGTCTAGATTGGTCCACAGCCATTCCAAGAGGATTCGGTTTTTTTTTTTTCTTCTTTCTAGAGAGACTAGAGTGGCGAAATCCTTACATACTAAGTACAGATATGCGGATTTCAACCCGCACCTCAACATATCAAATGTTTTTGTAGCTTTTTACCAACTGAAATGTACTTACGAGACAACGCCTTTACCAGAGAAAACCCGAATGATATGAAAACCGCTGCTAAAAATAAAGAACAAAAAAACAAAACAAAAGGAAAGTTTGCATTATTGATGACGTCTGTTAACTAAAACTAGAATGTCATGTTACCAAATCTTCTATTTTGTGATCACCAACATATAGAACTTCCAGCATGTTTGCCACATAAGCATCCTAAAAACCGAATGTTCTCATTTGTCTTTGCGCCTGTAACATGCTCTTTGCCCTGAAAAAAATCATTAAAAAAACCAGTTTATTAAACGTTAGGAAGTTTAATGTACAACCAGAAGACATGTAGTAAACCCCTCTTTACAAGGCCAAAGCAGAACCCAGAAATATATATGTATTGTACCATGCTTGATGCTTTTCATGAAAATCACATGAAACATGTTCAAAATTACTATACTATTAGGAATGCTAACAACTAAAACTACACACTCTTTCGACATATTTCTTTACATTTCATTATTGACATTTTCTAGAAAAATTATTTAAATTGCCTTGCTTACAAATACCTTGTAAAGTAACAAGAGAACAAATGAATGAGTAATAAATAAACAGTGCGTCGATGAATACATTGCTAATAATCTCCATTATTTGCATAATATTCAAGTCCCTCAAATATTTTGCTGAAGAGGTGAATGTAGAACTCATCTAAATGACTATAACCTATAACTTAGTTATTAATTTCTATTGCCAAACAAATCATCTGAAAACTGTACGTTTGTTTTCTACAATATATTGACAAACAACATATTTAACCCAACTATATATCTGAGAGCTGAAACATATTTGGAATGGAAACATAAAACAAGATAAAATTTAATTCCATATGCAAAGTGTTTCACAGTTACCGTGATATCTTGCATATATAATCAAAGTGAAATTCCTTGAATTTCTTACCACAGGTGTAGCAGAAGTAACATCCACACCTGCAAAGAAAAAGAAAATGGAGTCATTATAACTCATGTTTCATCAATCATTATAATGCAATAATAATGAATTAGAGAATAATATAGATTTATAGTTAAAATTTATAAAAATGATGAACCTGGACGTAATGAAATCACATCCCAAAGTTTTCTCGACATGGATAGAACATCTCGGACATTTCTGCCACATTTCACTTTTATCCAAATGCACTAATTTCTTATCAAGTTGTTTTTCACCTAGAACCTTTTTCGACTTCTGAAATTCACGGCATTTCATATCTGCATGCCATGGAACTTCACATTGTGCACAGAATAGCCTATGACAAGACGGACATTCACAACTTGTAACACCCTCTAGCCCGTCATTCACCAACAAAAGAGAACAATTTTTATAAGGGCAGTATATTTTTTGCCTCAAAACAATAGAAGACTCGTAAATTGCAGATTCCCTATCAACAACGACTTTTTTAGGTAAAATGGATTGCAAATGTTCTGGTTTCAATTCAACAGAACATTCTGGATCCGGACACTTCACTTTCACCACTTTTTCTTTTCTTTGAACCTTAGCATACTTGGATATGCACTTAGTACAAAAAAGGTGATTGCATGAATGTTTGTGAATATTTTAGAGTCTATTACAGAATCAAGACATATACCACATAAGCTTTTTGAGGATTGAGCTTTCGAACGAGGGGTTATTGCTTTCTTTCTCTTCTTCTTCTTTTCAATATCGCTGTCTTTGGAAAGAGATTTTCTCTTCATCCAGTTCTGCTATTCATTTGCTGAAATAAAAGTAAGAGAAGGAGACATGGGAGGACTGTATTCGATTTTCATCATGAATTTGTGAGGAAGTTTGGTTTTAGTTTTAGTTGGAAGGAAGTTTTAGATTTGATCGTGTGAGTGGATTGGACAGTTACTATAGTCAAGGAGAATTATACTAACGTTTAAGTTTTGTTTTTTTTGAAATAAATGGACGATGATGTTATGCATCCCTACAAAAGTTGGTTCATGTGACAAGCTAACACCATCAAACATTGATATACAAAATTGGCTTTATAGCATTTGAATGTCTTCGTATGCCGATGTTATAGCATTTCACATTCGCTGCAAAAGAAAGGTCTCTACTCTCTAATAGTTGTCCTATGATGTAAAGGAACTTCACAAATTCGATCACAATAAAGTTGAACCCTACGACCACAATTTTTTGTTCTTTTACGACAAACATGCATGCCACTATTTTTTCCTTGTCTCCAAATACGTTGAACGGTACATTTTCTTTGTTGTGGTGGCCGGGAATTGAATCCGGGACCTTGCATATATTATGCATTAATCCTATCAATTGAGCTAAGCTCGCAAGGAGGTTGAACGGTACTTATTGAAACCGAAAACTGTGATGCCACCATTTGAAGCACCCCATTTATGAGTTTTCCTTCAACTCACTCATTCAAATGAGCATTATATATCGTGACTCTATCAGCATTACACACAAAAAATTCCTTGTTGGTGCTACTGAAACTTGCAAATTTGACACATCATCAACGCTATTTTCTTATGTAAAAGAAAAATATTTACAGTTTGAAATTAATGTATTCCATACCCAAAAAAATATTATGTATTCAAGTAAATTATTCAAATTATAATAAGACCTATAATATTTATAATAATTATTCAAATTATTAAAGGAAGAGCGTCATGTTTGGACTTGAGGTGGAGTGTTGAAAATTAAGTAATCTCACATATGAGGGAACAAGAAAACCTATAATATTTATAAGTATTGGAAAGTTTGAGTCCACTATAACACAAACAAACGATCTCCTTATATTTTCAACACTCCAACTGAGCTTTTGCGATAGCGATAATCCAACAGTGAATCTCCCAAAATTTAAAAGAAGGGATCAGAAAGTAAATCAGGTTCCTAAGCACACAAAAACCAGTAGAAACTTAAAAATAACAAAAGTACCAAAGAATAGGTTCAATAGTCAACATGTCTGATTTTGGAAACTAATATGAAAGAAAGCAAAATTTTAGACACCCATAGAATATCATATAACCTTGGATTTATCCTTCCAAAAAGTTTCTTGATAAGCAAGATTGTGCAAGATAAAGCATTGGTTTGTAATTCTTGAGCTTGCAAACTATCTGAGATGCCAAAGGAATACAGTACTAGCTTGTTCCTGAATTCTCTAAATCGATAAAGCTACATTCACTAGTAGATGAACATCTCCAAAAAAAAACTTTTACTCCAAGTCTTGAGCTCATGTTTCAGCTTAAAAACCAGATACTAAGATATATAGCACCGAAAAATAGGCACATCATTAAAAACAGCGCACAAGCCAGCGCACAAGCCAGCGCACAAGCCTCCTCCAGCCATCTGGATGATCGGACCACATTTTAAAATAAAATTAGTCAGTTCTTTGTGGCTTATCTTCAATGCCTGCTTATAAAACACTCTGCCTTATTTGAAGAAAAATTCTTTGACAAAGAACTTGTAAAAACATTTTAACTGTGGCTTTAGCATTTTAAATGATTTCAAGTCTTTTCATAGAGAACACTTATTGTAAACAAAGTGATTTTTGTTAGAGTGATTTTTGTTAGAGTGAATATATGTGTGATTTTGTCGGGGTAGTATTAGGGTTACATGCATTCTTATATGCAAAGAGTTTCATATAATCAAGTCTTTCATAGATTTATAAGAGTAAACAAAGTGATTTTAATTAAAGTGAGGTGTATGTGTAATTTTGTTGGTGTGTTTTAGAATTACATGCCTTCTTATATGTCTTATTTCTAATTCCATATGCAAATAATTTCGTATAGTACCTTGCCCGATGATTGCAAGTATGAAACCTATTCCAATCCCTACCACAAATGTAGCAGAAGTGACAGCCACACCTGAAATGAAAAAGCATTGAGTAGTTTTAAATAATATTTCATCAATACAATATAAAATTAATTGAACTTAAAATTAGTGAAATTAATGATTAAGGATAAGCAAGAGAAGGTAAGATATAATTATACAATACAACCTGCATCTCATGTGTTCACATCCAGTAGTTCTCTGTACATGCATAGAGCATTTTGGACATTTCTTCCACTTTTCTCTTTTAGCCAACTCCAAAAACTTCCTATCGGATTGGTTTAAGCCTTGACCTATTTCCGACTTCTCAAATTCCTGACAATTCATGTCTGCGTGCCATGGAACTTTACATTGTGCACAGAATAACCTATGACAAGAAGGGCATTCACATTTTGTAATAGCACCTGCCCCGTCATTCACCAATAAAAGAGAACAATTCTTATAAGGGCAGTAAAATTTATCCTTCAAAGCAATGGAAGCCTCACAGTTTGCAGATTCCCAATCAACAATGATTTCGTTAGGTAAAATGGATTGCAAATGTTCTGGTTTCAGTTCAACAGAACATTCTGGATCTGGACACTTCACTTTCACCACTTTTTCTTTTATTTGAATCTTCGCATACTTGGATATGCATATAGTACAAAAGGGATGATTGTATAAACCAGTTGAAAACATATTAGAGTTTGTAACAGAATCAAAGCATATACCACAGAAGATTTTTGAGGATTGGCCTTGTCCGATATCTGTCTTTGTTTTTTTTGGCTTGATCTGTATCTGTTTGTTGGTCCTAGTGGTTGCTTGCTTATTCTCCTTCTTTTCATAGTCGTCGTGGTCTTCTGAAAGGGATTTTGTCTTCATTTTGTTTTGAGATCCTTTTGCTGAAAGAAGTTGAAGTAGACGACTAATGGTTGCTTTTATTGGCTTCTTCTTTTCATCAGCGCAGTCTTCTGCAACAGATTCTCTCTTATTGGCAACTGTGTTAGGTTTTTTTCTTTTTTGGTGGAACTGCGTTAGGTTTTTTTTGCTGTGTTTTATTAGGGTTACTAATTTCATAATCGTTCTTGTAACAAATTTTAGGATAACTATGAACAAAATTATAACTAATCATAAGTTGTAACCAAAGTTTTCAATAAAAA
>Ga0228711_1005299_pt1 | contig 19659 bp, 14 predicted proteins | sample MedpolnodulmetaG_2_FD_177996 | JGI IMG/M metagenome (GOLD analysis project Ga0228711, IMG submission 177996) | Root nodule microbial communities from Medicago polymorpha collected in Santa Monica, California, United States - brown nodules | ecosystem: Host-associated > Plants > Roots > Nodule... | reverse complement strand
TATCAATTTTCCAGTACTTATTTAGAGAATGGTTATGCAAAGCGGTATTATGTAGTTTGATTGAAAGTTTATTGTCCATTTCTTTTATTTTCTTGATCAGCATAATGTGGAAAGATGAATCACCAATGAAGCATTATGACACCAACAGTGATGTAAATGAGCTATTAATTATGTTTGGACTGAATTAGGAACTAATGGTTGATTGCAAATTTCAGATCTTGACTTTATTTGTTCTTTGTTTTTCTTATTCTAACATACTGATGGTTTCTTTTTGAAAGTTTGAAAAATGTCTGCATGGGAAGGAATTTATTAGGCATATGGCAAAAAAGTCATTCAAAACAAGTTTGATATATGTTTGTGGCCATACATGTCTCATAAATATTTAAATAATTATGTTTACTGCACAATTTAGTGACATTAATTACATTCTGCAGGATGAGGATGAATCAATGAATGGGAAAGACTACTCTACAAGCAATTGTTGACATTGAAAGGTAAAACTAAACTTTATTTGTTACCTTAGTCCAATATTATTAATTGTAACCTGTCTCTTAATATTGATATTTATTCATTTATAGCATTTTTAGCAATAGCCACATGGCTTTATTCCTAAGAAGATGAATGAACTTTTAAATTCTCACTATATCGAAGATTTTGGTCAAAAAAGACAAACACACTACAACAAAGCCAAGTATTTTAGTTCTTAATCTTAGTGTATACAAACTTCATCACCGCATTATGTCATGTCTGATATTCACATGGCCAGCTCTATGTTGCGGTGTCAAGAGTCACTTCAATAAATGGACTGAAAATATTGTTGACTGATGAATATGGTAATTGTATCAATACTACTTCGAATGTGGTATATAAAGAGGTATTTCGCAACATGTAATCTTCAATAATGATACGTGCCTTGAGGATGCGATGGATAACAGGTCATATTTGACTCAATGCATTTTTTTCCTGTCAATAACTATCATTTGTTCACCATTATGATAATGATCTCCCTGTTTATTTTGATGATCGTATACTATGTGTGTATATTAAAACGCAGGTTTTTGATGTATGGCCTTGCTGCACAAACCAGTTAGTACACCTTCAACAGGCGTTGGAAAACAAAAACAAACAGATCCCAAAAGAGCTATGGAGATTCGCTGAAGATTGGTTACATGCATTTAAGGACACCATCCAATATTGGTAAAATATAATCATCGACTTTCATGTATGTAGCTGATAAGTGTTCAGGTTCATATACATAAAGAGCTATGGAGATTTGCTGAAGATTGGTTACATGCATTTAAGGACACCATCCAATATTGGTAAAATATAATCATCGACTTTCATGTATGTGGCCGATAAGTGTTCAGGTTCATATACATATCTGTTACACCAAGTAAAATTCTTTCCAACCATTTAGGCTTTTGATTGTTGGCAGGTGTAGACTCATTCATGTGATGTCATGAGGTGGATACAGAAGCAATATATGATGCCCATTAATGGTTGTGCATGTACATTATTTTGTCATCTGTTAAGTGAACAACATAGTGCCAAATTGTTTCTTAGATTATTTATGTTTTTTGATACAATGCCCATTTTATGATACCCAATCTGCCTGTACAACTAAATAGTAATGATGTCATGAGACATATTATGGTTTAATATATGTTGCCAATTGATAATTGGGATGTATTCGTCAATTCTTCGATTGTCTTAATTTATGGTCTATTAAATAATGTTCTCAATTGTTCATAATAGGTTAAAATGCATTGTGTACACACGTAGGTTGTGTTAATTTGGCACGAGGTACGTGTATGTGTAGCAAACTATATGTTTAATTATATATGGCCCGTGCAGCAGCACGGGTGTACGGTCTAGTATCTATAAACATGCATCATCTTACAACACTCCTTCTTGATGCATATTTTGGTAACTCCAAGCTTAGTCCATGATTTCTCAAATAATGGATTAGTGAAACTATCTAGTCACGCATTGATATTCTTAAGATATAATATTTGAGTTTGAAATGTATTACCTCCACTGTGATACTATTTTTGTCACACCTCTTGACAAAAATATTTGTTATTAGCCTCCTTATTGACCTTGTTGGAGATGTTGGAAAGACCATTCTTGCTTCTTAGTTACACTTGTTATTTTCCTTGTTTGTCTCGTTAAAGACTTCTAACAAGGACTTGTCGTTTAGTTGCATGTGAATCCCCTTGTCCATCTTGTTGAAGATTTCTGATAGAGACCACTCTTGCTTCATAGTTGCTTGTGATTCTCTTTTCCACTCTTGTAGAAGATTCTTGACAGGGACTCACTCTTCTAGTAGTTCCGTTTTTCTTCCTATGCTTGTACTCAATTTAGAGCATCAGAGGCCGCATGTCACCATTTTTATTTATTGCCTTGGCTTGTGCTCTATTTGAACTTGAGTATTATTTGCCATACGTTTACAACATTACTTGGACTTGAACTTAAGAAAGTCAGACTGTTTGGCTACCTGAACTCCTCTCTTGCTTCTCAGTTTTGGATTTGTACTCAAACAGAGTCGGGTCGTGTGGCTACATGTACTCCTTTTGTGTAGACTGGATTTTCTAGTTTAGTAGGATAGTATAATTCATGTTGTAGAATAGATAGTTTAACAAATATATAGTTGGTGATATTAGGTCATATTTTGCTACGCCCAGTGAATGACTGGACACAACGTTGATACCACTGTCAGAAAAATATTATGTGGGAGCTAGTGGTAGTGTTTAGCAGCATTGGGGGTGTAATAAGTAATGTTGGCTTATAGTTTAGGATTGAAAGTATCTTTGGGGTACTAATAAGTGAGAGATTGTTTCACCCATATGTGAAAAAGCTCCGAAGATGGGATAATACTTGGACGACATTATGGTTGGTGACATTGACCAACCACAATGTCACACGTGTACAACGAAACAAAAAAATATTTTGAAAGAGAAGAAGAAAGACACTTGTGACATTGTGGTTGGTCAATGTCACAATGTCACCAACCACAATGTCACCCACGTGCTACCCGAAGATGATGTTGTGAGATTATTACTCGATGAACGATAACTACTTCCTTCATTGAATACATTGTTTGCGACAATCAATTTATGTTGGTTTCGTGCTCTGGCTTTGTAGCATGCTGGCTTTTGGTTTTTTCTGCGTGTTTTGCTCATTTAGGCTTATTTTCTTGTTGGGCTTGAATGCAGCACTTATATGAACGAACTCTTTTAAGGAGGCAAGGCATGATATTCCTCAAAGGTAAAAAGCATTAGATACGTTTATAATTGAGATAATGACCACTGAACTAATTAATTAATTAACATGGTTTTTAAAAAATGTGCACAACATCATAATCTATTATGTTGTTGTGACCACAATATATATAGGATTTTGCTAGAAGACACTTTTTATGAAGGTGTCTTTTAGCAAGTTATTCTATGAGTATTTGTTAAAAGACAACAACTAATTTTTATGAAGGTGTCTTTTAGCAAAGTTTTAACTAAAAGGTGGAAATCACACCTTGAGGTGTGGGTTGCTAAAAGACACCTTCATGAGTGACTTTTAGCAAAACTCATATATATACACACACACACGCACACTAGACAGTCAACCCGTGCGACGCACGGGTCTTATGTTTTAATATATGTAAAAATAAATAAACATTTCATTAAAAACATTCAAAATATGGCCCTAAATTTATAATATATGTCAAAATCATATGCACTAAAGGCTATATAATGGCCCTAAAGGCATGCCATTAAAGACTAATTGTAAAATATGTAATGATACAAAATATCTAATGATAGTCACAAATATTGGACGTTAGTTGAGATAAAAAAAAATGTTAAAAGAAATAAACATATTTATAGTGATAAACATAAGAGACAAAGTAATCATGATTAAATCTGCAATTTTTGGGCATTATTATTATTATTATTATTATTATTATTATTATTATTATTATTAAGGGCGCAGACTTTTATTTATCTAATACTGCAATCAATTTCAATTTCATAGCTCTTAACTCTGGCATGAGAGTTTTGTTGACAATAGCATATATGGTTCCACCTATGACAATTAAAAACGAAAACAACTTATCGGACATAATATGGTTTATTTGAGATTTCAACATCGATAAAAAAATATACAGCCCAAATGCAAATGAGTATTGTGTGATCCAAGTTGGAATATTACCTCCTCATCAAACAAAATATTTCAAACTGAGTTATATTAGACAATAGCAATAAATATGTCAGGTGTGATTTCTTGGAAGTATTATTACAATTACTAATTATCAATACTTGTTAATTTTATAAATATTAAACCAACAATGAATACAAATTTAAGCACTAATTATATAACATCACAACGAAAAGGAAAAAAAAAACTAAAAGTTTAATAAGATCATATTTATAGAACATACTCCCTCCGGTCTCAAATGTAAGAAACAAAAAAAAATGTATACATATTAAGAAAGTGAATTGACCACATTTAAGTCATTATAAAAAGTGATATTTTTCTAATTTTACCCTTGTCTTAAAGTAGTAAAGACATTAATGAGGTGAGTTTAATGAGGGTAAATTTAGAATTGTGGCATTTAATAGGTTCATTTTACTATATTTTTTCTTATATTTGAGACCACTAATTTTATTTTTTTGTTTCTTACATTTGAGACCGGAGGGAGTATGTACTCACACCAATACTTTGCAACTGAGTATCCTTGGAGTACTATGAAGTTGGAGGAGAGCAAAGTAATATGATTCATAGATGTGCATGAACAATGAAATAAATAGATGTACTTAATTCTAATGCTTGTAATTTGTAACGTGCTTATAAAAAGAAAAAGAAATGCTTCTAACGTATAAATTTATGCACTAAAGTCTAAAGGCACTATAAAGACTATCAAATACATGTTCCAATTTCAATGCCCACTTTTCATTAAAATCTCACTTGATTAGTTTTTGTCTCTAAAACTCCCATAACATCATATGCACTAAAGACTAATAACTTGCTAAAAGACACCTTTATGAAGGTGTCTTCTAGCAAAACCCATATATATGTGTGTGTTGCTCAACTTTATTTGATTGTGATTCTTTTTTATCAAGTAACATGGTAATTAAACATATTTAAATACAATCACAATTTTAAACTTTGGTAATTAAATTACCTGTGACTAAAAAAGTCCAAAAGCTTAACCCTAGTTTCCACAATTTCATCAAAGAAATCAGAAATACATTCTAACACTCTTTATTCTCTCCCTCAAACCAACTTCCATTTCCCATTGAAAGACCTTCAACAACACATTCATCTCCAACTCCTCGACCACCTAAACTAACACAACATCCCTGATGCCATCTCTGTCCTCATTCATCTATGCCGCCATTCCATGCTGCAACCTCGTCGTCAATATCATCCACACTTGAAGAAAAAACCCAAAAGCAATAACAGGTTGGGTTAAAGAGTTCCAAATTGATTGAGAGATAGATGGAATAAGTGTTTATAAGTGGAGGTAATCCTCAACCCACAAGGCAGTTTTGGGGGTTGTGTTATACACAACCACAATTTTTAAGGTGATATAAGATCCTCCTCCAAGATTCGTTGGAGCACTGCTATCAAGTTTCGCTATCTTGGTTAAGACTATATTTATATTTCTTTTGAGAAAAGTGGTTAAGATGATGCAAGAGTGTGATCATACCTAGATCTCAAGCTCAAAAACCTCAGGCGCCAACAATTTTAGTGTTGGACCAGTCTATATAGAGTTTTGGTCTGACTTTAGTTGGGCTCCATTATAGACGGTTAGATTGGTCCCCTAAACTAGTCGGTCATAGGTCGGGTACGAAATTTCATTATCAAAAACTAGAATTTTAATACCAAAATTAAACTCCAAAGATAAAGGAAATATTAAAAGTTTTTCTTCCCCACTTGTTAAGTGGGGTAAACGGGAGAAGGCTAACTTGAATGGTAAAACTCATAACTTTAACTCATCATGTCTAAAATTGTAGGTTAAATAGGTCGGTCCAGAGGCTCCCTTAATATTTATCATTAATCAATAGTATAGTAAAGGTAACAAATATGATCTTAGGGAAAAACAAAAAAACAAAAAAGAACATATAAAAAGAGAAAGGATAAACCTATACGTTACAATACTGCTATATATTATTAACTGATTCTGCTACTATATGCCTACAAACGTAAAATTTAAACGGTGAGCTACATCTTAAATATATACTACCTAATACATAATGATAAACTTATGTTATGCATGCGTGGGATACCTCTCTATTACAATATATATCGGTATATACCTTAGTAGTTTGAGTATGAATCGTGACCAAGCCTAAGCTCTAGGTCCACCCCTTCACCATCTTTCTCAATTCCTCTCCAAACTTGACCATCACCCTCATGGCTTGAACCAATTTGGAGACTCAAATTGGTTCCCAACAAAGATTGAGAGCTTGTGTTAAGAAAATCATATTGAAATGTAGGTGGAGGGTTTCTAGGGTTTGTTTTTGATGTTTGATGATACATGTCATAGTTCCTAGGAGGCTCTAAAATGCAGTAATAAGTTGAGGGTTGGCTTGAAACAACTGCTGGAACAAAAGGTGAGGAATTGGGTGTGCCTTGTTTGGCCTTATAATTTGTTCTTTCTTTCCTATGAATATTCATATGGCCTCCTAATGCCCTAGCATTGGTGAAACCCCTTTTGCAAAATGTGCAATCATAAGATCTCTTGGTTACTATACATTCATCTTGAACTTCTTGCTCATCACTATCTTCACTTGAAGTTATCATCTCTAATTCCATGGATACTTATAACAAAATGTAAATTTTATATAAGTTAATTTGAGAAAGTAAATTTTATGTTATGATGGAATATAAACGAGAGAAAGATAAGGGTTTTATATAGAGGGTTTGGAAAGGTGTGAGATATAGAAAGGAAGATGAAATATTTGACTTTGTTTCTATTACAGGGTTTCTATTAATGGGCTGGTTCTTTATGCCGGCTCTGTTGTGGGTCCAACCTTGGGTAATTTTATTAATCAATAATTATACCATTCTATTCTATTCCACTTTAATTTGGTAATAACTCTTGGTTACGTTGCTTTCATCAATAAAGTTTCCATGATTTGCTAAAAAAGAATTAAGTTTTCATGATTTGAATTATAATTATTAATTTTGTAATCATATTATTTAGGGACTAGGGTATAGGGAAAAACATGCATATGGCCATAAGCCAAGTCGTCCTGTTCTGAACTGAAAAGATGAAAAACTGCCACCTACTTAAAAATAATTGTGCTTGGAATAGGTTGAACACTGTCATTTTTTTTTTGGTTTGAACGACAGTATATTTTATGCATTGTTTATACCAACTGAGTTAAGTTCACGATGACAGGTTAAACAGTGTCAAAGGATATGGAACGGTATCTCAATATTTAATAGGATTAATCAAAGTGAATTAAAAAAATAAGTATTTTGTACTAACTATCAAATAAAATAATAATTTTGGTGTCCTTGATAAATTAATGCCTTGAGCCAACGGCCCTCCTACCCATGGTCCGGACACCCCAGGTTGTGTGGGCTAAACTTCAAAACTTTTGTTCTATTTATGAGAGTTTATTTTCTCACTTTATTTGTTTCTCGCGTGCTTTCTGAATTTTCATTTTTATCCATGTTCGAATTATATATTTTGAATCCCCTAAAAATTCAGAAAACACCCAACAAATTATCTTGGTTCCTTCAATTCTTGTTTCAAAATAGTTTGGAAAATATAATTCAAAAAAAATATATTAATAGTTCATATTATAATAATCCAAACTTTTGTTTTGTTGTTATCATCGTCAAATTTATTTTTTTTCCTCTAAAAAAAGTATTTTATACTGAAACACAGTAAAGGTTCATCTTTGAACTATTTTTAAGAGATTCATACTAGACACACCTGTAAACAGATTCAAATGAAGTATGTAATAGTTTTAAAATATTAGAATTTGTTTAGTTAATATATTGGATATAAGATCTTTTAAGTTTTTTTTTTACTAGAATGCTTGAAATTGGATATTTACATCGAGTTATTAAACTGAATAACTATGTCAATATAACTCTGCTTGATTTTTTTTTTTGTTGTCATGTAATCTAATGGTTAAAAAGTCTCTTTTATAAGGTGAATAAATGAGTTGTTTGAGGTTCGCACACAACCCTCTACATATATAATGCAATGTTCATATCAACTGAGTTAAGTTCACAAGGGCAGTTACTCTGCTCGATGTAAGTTGACAATCAACAACTAAAAACGAGAAATAAGTAAAAATTAAATTCATGATTGTGAGCTATCTACTTTCAAAGGCCGGTATCAAACAACATTGGTATTTCAAGTATTTTTCATGTGTATTTCAGTATATCTATCTTTCGTTCCTTAGAAAATGTGCTTAGGGCAATTTTTAGCACTTAAACAATATATTACAACCAAAGTTCTTTCATCCATTTGATATATACCTTCATTGTAATTTTTTGAATTATCTTTATTTTTTGACCGGATTAATTTTAATTATCTATAAGTATATAGGAGACAAGGGGGAGCAGTTCAAAAGGAATGATTGTGATGGTAACCAGTTAGGTTTTTTTAAAAGATTATTACTCTCTACTGTCTCTGTGTGTCTGATTCTTCTTGGATTAATTTGCAGGCGGCTTAAATGCATATACCAGCTAGTAATATTTTGCTTTTGGACACGTCTTTGAAAAGATACTAGTGCTCTTTGCTTACCCTAGGATGAGCTTGCATTAACATTATTGGCAATATTAATCAGTTTTTACTTGCTCAAATTCATGTGACGTTTTCAAAGATATGAATCGTCTTAAATTAGACAAATGGAAGGTAAAGGAATGTGTGTATTTTGACAATAACACAAGTGCCGTACTAATTCATTTCTATCTTAAATTCTCGCATTATAAATAGGTTTTTTACAGGCTAAATTGCATTTTAGTCCCTTAACTATTTAGGCAGTATCGTTTTGATCCCTTAATTAAAATTCGATTTATTTTGGTCCCTTAACTTCTCTCTGTTACATATTTTGGTCCTTTCCGTTAGTTTTAATTCAAAAACGTTAGGTTTTCTTCATCTTCTTCTCCTTTTTTTCATCTTCATATCATCTCCATCAACCTTCAACAACAAGAATCCCAGAAAAATTCCAGAAGAAAACCTAACGTTTTTCAATTAAAACTAGCGGAAATGACCAAAATGTGTAACAGAGAGAAGTCAAGGGATCAAAATAAATCGAATTTTAATTAAGAGACCAAAGCGATACTACCTAAATAGTTAAGGGACCAAAAATACAATTTAGCCTTTTTTTTAAGCAGTGCCCTAAAGGCATTGGTTGAAGAATCTATTAGTAGAAATTTTATTTTAAAAATACAAATTTTTACTTTTGTCTTGGTAATAATTTTTTTTTGAACAAACCAAAGTGAGATATATTACGACACAAAACAATGTTACCCTTCGCATAAGGTGTGCAAAAGGAGGAACACTGAGAAATATTTAGAAAGTTATGGTGCACAAATCAAAAAGGAGCACCAACCAAAACAAAAAGTTACAAAATAACACATACAAGGGATGGGGTGTTTCCACCGGTCGTGGTAAGTGTAAGTAAAAACTGCCTGTTTAGATTTCAGCCAAAAGAAAGAATGGAGCTTTACTTTTTCAGTGAGAACAAAAGAAGTGGAACCCGTATTTTGAAATGCTCAGTTGTTCCTTTCCTTCCACAGCACCCAAATAGTGACAAACCAAATAATCCTGAAGAATAAATGTGAATAGCTTGGCATTCCCGCCATCCTAGTGAACTGAATAAAATGATGTCGAAGCTCACCATCATGCACAAAAGAGATGCCTAACCAATGCCAAACAAGATCCCAAACATCAGCCGACAGTGTACATTGAAGAAAAAGATGTGTTACTGACTCAATGATGTCGCAACCAAGCGCACACAACAAGTCCGTTGAAGGGAGAACACCGCGCGCCACCAAGTTGTCTTTTGTCGGTATACGGTTACGAAGGATGCACCACACCAACAGAGACACCTTCGATGGGATATGCTTGTGCCAAACATCATCAATAAGGGACATGTCCACCATGTCACCCGTGGTAGTAATAAAGCGATAAGCTCCTCGCACCGTGTAACCATGAATAGGGTCTAACAGCCACCACCATGTGTTGTGAACATTATGCTGCAAAACAATGTTATGTAATAACAGAACATGTGTCTTGGTAATAATTATACAATTTTTTTGTTACAAAATTGCTTATTTTAATACTTTAACAAATATCTCAAAGGCATTCGTTATGATTCTCCCTTGCAAATAAATCGTTGATTCGTTGCATTTCTTGCTTGTTTTTTTTTAATTAACCTAATCTCAATACATATCTGTCCAGTTTTCCTAAGAAACTGTAACAATTTTATATTTGAAGATATCATTTGGAGCATGTCACGTTTACTAAACACAGTCTTGGATTTAGGAAAAGAGTTCACTTATTATGTATTACAGACACAACTTAGTTAATAATTATTGTGCTTTAATGGGTCGAGCGGTGGAGTTGAATAGATTCACGGCCTAATCAAGGACATGGTAGGTAATGGGTAGCACTTGGGTGACATAGAGTTGGATGACATTGGTGACATTGGTCAATCACAATGTCACAATGCTTGTGAAAGAGAGAGAAACACAAGCATTGTGACATTGTGATTGACCAATGTCACCAATGTCACCTAACTCTATGTCACCCAAGTGCTATCCGGTAGGTAATATATTGGAACATGAAAAATTGAAAGACTAGATATCAAGTTTTACATTGGATAGATTTAGTGCTGTATGAATTGAAAAAAAATGTAAGTTTTACATTGGATGGATCATACACATTGGTAGTACTTAAATAGTAGGAGTGTATGTCTAAGTGGCTACATATATACTTTTGTGAACGAAGTAAGCATTTTTTTCTTAATCCTCAATTTCTGGTGAAATATTTTGAAACTCAATCTGAAATATTTTGGTACACAATATAAGATAATTGGGTATTTGATCTGGAATATTTTGATGCTCAATCTAAATTATTTTGATACTCAATGTAAGATATGTGAGTTATTTGTTCCCAAAGTTTTACATAGATTAGTTGTGAATTTTATCTATAAATAGAAAGTTTATATAGTTCATTTCGTACACTAAAAAAGGCTTATGGGTTATCAATATTTTTTTCTTCTCCTCTACATTTGACTTGTGTTAACAAGTTGTTCTTCTATTCATTTCCTTTCTTTTGTCCTTTCGGTTTCAAGTGGTATTAATACCATATTTGAGTGGTGATAATTTTAGAATGGTTTTCTTCGGTGTATAAATCTTACAATCAATTGGGTTGTTTTATCATGAAAGCGACAAAAAGTATGATGTGATCCTCTCCCTAAAATACCAGATGACTGATGATAAATCTGTTGAAGGTAAGAAAAACACAAGTAAGGGGTTTGAATTGTGTTTCTTTTTCAGAAAATCTTTTCTATGTTAAAACGAATCAGATGATAAGAAATATAAGTAGGGGGAGAGAGAGAGAGGGAGAGAGAGAGAGAGAGAGAGAGGGAGGGAGGGAGGGAGGGAGAGGGAGAAGAAATCAACACATTTATTTATCCTGGTGCACCCCACAATCCGAGATTAAGTCCAGTTTCTTCACACTTGAGAGATGATTCCACTATAATCAATTTAGAGGACACCAAATCTAAGATTTTCTGCCTCTCCTAGAGGACTTCATATTGTTGGAATAAAATGAGTTTAACAATGCCTCTTAAGGTTTTGATGATAACAAGGTATTAAACGTTCAATTGGATATGCTAATATTTGTTAATGTGCGCAGGACCATAGACTAAAATTTACAAGTCTTAAAGCAAAGTATTGGTTTTGGAATAACAAATGAGAGCAAAAGTATTTTCAAGAGAAGCTTAGTTGCAAGTCAGAGTCTGAAGACCATCTAGAAGTTGACTATCAGAGTCTGAAGATCACCCAGAGTCTGAAGTTCATTAGAGTCTAAAGTGAAGAACCTGAAGTTAGTTATTTTTTGAAGACACAAATGTGCATAAGGTATAGAAGACAGGAGCAGCGGATATTTCTGAAGAATTAGAAGGCATTGGATGCTTATCCACGGAGAAAGGACAATAAAGGACAATAGTACAATTGTACAACCACTACTCCAACATTTCATGTGCATAGTACAAGCTACGTCTTTGTCTCTACTGGTTAATTCCCTATCAAGGAATGGTTTTCAAATTATTCTCTCCAGGACATTAACAATATCAAGAAACAAATCAATGATGATTGATCAAGCTTCTACACTGAATCTTTGATGTGCTGGCAACTCTCCAATGTCTCTTTCATACCTCTATATAAAGGACTGAAGACTTGAAGATTATGAGAGACTCTAAAACATTTTAACAATGCTAAAACTCTGCTGAAATTGTTGTGCATCAAACACTTAGAATTTCTTATAAACTTTCATATCATAGAAATTCTTAAGTCTTAGAGTCTGAATTATTTTGTATTGAGAACACCACTGATTGTATATCAAGTGTTCAACTCAAACTTATTTCTTTGTAATTTGTTTGTTTAGAAGTCTCTTGCTTTTGTGATTGAGCATAGAAAATCTCTTGCTTGTGTGCTTGAGTATTTGAAGTCTCTTGCTTGTTGTGCTTGAGCAATTGTAATCAGATTGGATTATAGTGAAAATCTCCTTGGAAGTGCAAGGGGAACTGGACTACTTTCGAATTGTTGAAGGAACCAGGATAATTGCTTTATGTTTGTCTCATTTCTCTCTCTCTCTCTCTCTACATATATATATATATATATATATATATATCTTATCTTTTATACCCGCTGCATTAGACTCTGAACATTGCTCCATACTTTGAACTCTATCAGACTCTGGACTTTTGACTTAGTTTAAAAAGAAGAAAAGGCTAACACAATTCAACTCCCCCTTCTTGTCTTTTTCTCACCTTCACATATAATCCAACATAATGTGCTTACAAGAATATGTTGTTTGTTAACACTTTAGACTCAAAGAGTGATGAACTAATTTAAGCACAATACAAATGATTTTGTATCTAAAGAGTTTTTTTTCTACCACTTAAGAAATTCTAAGATGAGAGTTTATAAGAATTATTTCTAAGTGGTTTTTGCACTAGAATTTTATCAGAGTTTTGGAACATTTTAAAATGTTTAGTTCTCTATACTTCTTAAAATACTCAAGGTTCTTTTATAGGAGATTTAAATATAGTCGTTGTTTGAAGAGAGAGACAACACATCAAAATTCCATGAGACATTTATTTTGATTTTAAATCTTTGCTTCTTAAGGATAATTCCATTGAATAGTACTTTAGAATTCCTTTGCTTATTTGGGAATGATCTGATGCATCCATTTTGTCTTTCACAAAAGTTTGTATGTTTCTGCAAAGTGTCTTTTTTAATTCACCAAGGAAACAACGTACTACTGATCATGGACAATGATGTTTCTTCATAATAGGATAAAACTGGTCATATAATCTTCAGAGTCTTGGCCATTGACTCTACCTTTTAGAACTTTGTCTTCAGATCATAACTTGTCTTCATAACTTGAAGCATATTTGCTTAATGCTTTGATTTTTTTTTTAACTATCTTTAGAGTAGAGTTTTGTAATCAAAGTTTGTCTTGTCTTCAGAGTCAAGTTTTAATTCTATTGTCCTACACACTTTAACAAACTTTAGAGTATCAAATTGTTCTTCTATACATTGTTATCATAAAAACCTTAGAGATGTTGTTATAAAATACATCTTGGTTCAACATTTGTGAAGGCAAAATCTCGTAAACTTCAAAAGATAGCTCATGAAATTGTGTCAGAAGGTATGCAATTAGATGGAAAATTTCAAATCGCTACTATAATTAACAAATTGCCTTCTACTCGGAAGGACTTCAATACCTTTCTTAGACACAAAAATAAGGAGTTTTCACTTGAAAGTTTGATTACTTGCCTTTGAATTGAAGAAGAGTCGAGGAAACAAGATCTAAAATATCTGGTGCTTGTTGTCCCGAACAACAACACAAAAAATTACAAGTGTTATTCTGAAGCCTACCTACAAACAAATTAAGAATCATAATCGTCCTATGAAGAAGAATTCAAATTAAAATTAGAACGGGACCCCCAAAAGGCCCAAAACCATCAACCACCTCCTAGAAATGATTATGTAACGCAATTCATCTACTACAATTGCGGAAAGTCATGTCATGTGGCATGCAAGTAATGGAACAAGAAAAGCAATTCTCCGTAGGTTAACTTGGAAACTGAAGAGTTGTTCACGACTATGATTACTGAAGCCAACCTAGTTGGCAGATTTGATGGAAGGTGAATGGATATTGGTGCTACTCGTCATGTCAGCTTTGACCGTGTTATGTTCAAGATAGACATTGCTTGTAGGTTACTTTGAACAAACTAACTTAATAAATGAAGCATGCTAACGAATAAGTTATGTTGTTTAACCAAAAAAATGGGCAAGACATAGAATTATAGGACCATATAGGTTACTTTGAGCAACTAACTGAATAAATGAAGCATGCTAGTTGTTGTACTTAGAGAAAAACATGCATACATGATTTATAGATTAGACATATTTGATCGTCACTGTATTCCTAAGGATTTGAATGCCCTTTAGAAAGGCTTAGACATCCTCTACAGGGCTCCTAAGGCCTAGGCGCGCCCTTTCAGAGGCGCCGCCTCAACTAGCTCCTAGAAGCATTTGTAGCTCAGTAAAAAGACTTAAAGCCCATATTACTCGGGGTTTAAGTCACGCATAAATAATCCCATGGAGGGCTATGAATACACCTCTTGAGTACAATCTCAAGGCATCACATAAACAGTCTAAACCCTATATTCTATTATTGTACTCACTGCAGGTACAGTTGGCGCTGTCTGTGGGAACCGGTAAAACTGACCCGAGCCACACCTAATCAATTATGCCGGGGTAATCATGCCATTGATGTCACAACCGTAAACCCCATCATTGTTGATGCCGCCAAGAAACTGTATCAACGTCATCTTCTGAGGCATCGACAACCACGTGCACCGTTATTCATACGTCAGGTTACCTCGTTTCCGTGTTCTTATTCACCTCATGCTCATCGACATTATTATTCAATGATCTTCCACCATGTCTGCAATTTATTATTTACTTCAAACCAATATTTGTTTATGATGTGATTTTAACTGGTTGATTACTTCTGCGACAAATTATTACGGTAATAAATTTGTTGTGAATTCGTTGAAAAATAACACAAATAAAATACTTGATGTGTGGAGCAAAATAATCAAGCAACCAAAAAAAGTGGGTGGCAGTTATAAACACAAACAAAAGTACAAAACAACGTCAAAAAGAAAGAGAGAACACACGAAATTTGTTTACCCAGTTCGGTCCAATACTGACCTAGTCTGGAGGAGAGAGCAGCTTTCCGTTCCACTATAATGATGAGTAACTTTACAATAGAGTTATCAAAGGGTTACAAGAATAAGTCTTCAAACCTAATTCTACCCAAAGTCCCAATCTCTCTACCCGTGACCAAGAGACTCAATCTTAATAGTGTTTCCCAAGGTGAATCAATCCCAACCCTAGTGTGTCCCGCTTAGAAAAATCTCTCTAAAACCCTAGTTTGTTGTTTGTTTCTAAAACCTTGTTTTCAGCCCCCTCTCTCTCTCAAGGTTTACATCTTATACAAGGTTTATATTTATAGTAAAAGAATCCCTAAAAAATTGGAACAAATCTCACGCTTAAAAATACATTTTAATTTTATGCATCACTGCAAAATCGAGGCTCGATTTCTGCAAATCCCAGCTCGATTTCTGCAAATCCCAGCTCGATTTTTCCAGAAGCAAAACTCCCAAAACTGCACCCAAAATTGTGGCTTGATTTCTCCAAATCGAGGCTCGATTTTTACTGATTCTGAAACATCAATTTTGAGTTAATTCTCCACCTTGACTCTAAATTAATGATGATGTCAATTAGCCATCAACACCTTGTTGCTTTTTCCCTTGCCTCCCACTAACCCATGTAGCTCCAGAAGTTTCCACCCAACCTCTTCAACCAACGCAATGCCTTCCTCCTTCTTGAAGATTCTTGCATCCAACTTCAATAGGAATTTTAGATAGTTCCACAAGTCTACACCTTAACCTCTTCAGCCATCGGAATGTCTTCCGCCTTCTCGAAGATCCTTGCATCCAACTACCTTTGGTCTTTTAGGGTAATCCCACAAGCCATTCTATACATTCTTCAAACTCCGGAATGCCTTCCGTCTTCATGAAGAATTTCCTTGCTCACAACTAGAGCATAGCACCCAAGGTCCTCCATAGACGTACCATTCTTGGTGTGTTCAACTCCACCTCAAGCCGAGCTTTCTACCTCAACTAGAAAATGTGTATATCTCACAATGTCTTCCACCTTGAAACTCCACCTCAAAGGTAGATCACAAGTATTCTTACCTCCGCCTCTTCAGACTGACCATGAGTATTATTACCACCGCCTCTCCAGGCTGATGTTGAGTGTTTAACGTCTCTCCAGACGACCACCGCTCTACAAGGCATCATTCACAAGGTGAGAAACATCACCTTCTTCATCCTCCCAACAAGACACCACCAAAGCACCCGCATTCTCATAACCCTCAGAGACAATTTGTGCGGAGTTACCATTATTCTCTAGACAATCCTTCTTGAAGTGAGCCATCTTGTTTCAGTTAAAGCACTTAAACTTTGACTTGTTACCACTCTTTCCCCGGTTACCTCTACCTCCACCATTCCCTCTTGAAACACTTAGGCCTTCACTGTTTTCATCAGCTCTCAAGTCCTTGGACTTGGTCAGCTCCTTGGTTCTCAAAGCCGCTTGAACTTATCCAAGGTAACAGTTCCCTCTTTGCCATAGAGCATGGTATCTTTGAAAGATTCAAAAGATCTTGGTAGAGCACAAAATAAGAGTATAGCTTTATCTTCATCCTCAAGATGCACCTCAATATTCTCCAAGTCATCAAGGATTACAATACTGACCTAGTCTGGGGGAGAGAGCAGCTCTCTGTTCCAATATAATGATGAGTAACTTTACAATTGAGATATCAAAGGGTTACAAGAATAAGTCTTCAAACCTAATTATACCCAAAGTCTCAATCTCTTCCCGTGACCAAGATACTCAATCATAATAGTGTTTCCCAAGGTGAATCAATCTCAACCCTAGTGTCTCCCGCTTAGAGAAATCTCTCTAAAACCCTAGTTTGTTGTTTGTTTCTAAAACCTTGTTTTCAACCCCCTCTCTCTCAAGGTTTACATCTTATACAAGGTTTATATTTATAGTAAAAGAATCCCTCAAAAATTCGAACAAATCTCACGCATAAAAATATGTTTTATTTTTATGCATCAGCGCAAAATGGAGGCTCGATTTCTGCAAATTTCTCGATTTTTCCAGAACCAAAACTGCACCCAAAATCGTGGCTCAATTTCTCCAAACCGAGGGTCGATTTTTACAGATTCTGAAACATCAATTTTGAGTCAATTCTCAACAAAATTATTGTGATTGTGGTGGGTTTTTATATTCGTTGTTGTTTCTTATATTTATTTTTCTTCTTTCTATCGTGGCCACTGCTTGCGATTGAGGTTGATATAGGTTAATGCGTGTTTATGCTTTCATGTCTCCTTTAATTTGGATACCATGAAACGCATAAATTATGGGATACTTAGACTATGAAATTAGAATGATGTATGGTTAATTGTTTTATTATCTTGCTTATATTCCAACATTCTTACGATTATAAAATATACTTACGTAATTTGTAAATTATCGATGATGACGAGGCTTTGATATTGAACTCTTTCATGTTTGTTTTTTATTGTCCCGTAACCGCTCTCTAAATGAAATTTAGCTCCATGAAGATGGAAGAAGGTTAGAATAATGACACTGAATGGAGACAGGAATATGATCACCAGAAGCAACGATACCCGCGCCAGACTCTATTTTTCACAAATTATATATAGCCTGCTCAAATTTACATCGACCTCGTTATAAAATATTACTCTCTAGTTTTCCCGTCGTTATAAAATGTGGCACCATATTGAATTATATTCATTGAGCTACTCAAAATAGTTAAAAGTGATCGGTATAAAAAAATTATTAAACCCTTTTACAAATACATCAAGATCCATGCGAGAACAATTTTAAATCATTCATAATTGGCGTCTTCATAAAAATTGCATCACTGATTATATCATGGTTCTAGTTGCCTTGGTGAACCAACGACAACTTATGAAGACGAGCATATGAATTAAAAACCAAAAACTATTTTGTTAAATAAGGATACACCATTAGATGACTAATTGGGCGAGCTAGTTCTGAGTTAATAGGCAGCGAAAGAGAGTAGATCAGGAGACAATTGAGTGGGTGAAATAGGATGAAATAGAAGACTCAGTTCCAAGTTAATAGAAGAAACAAAGGTGGCTAAAAACACAAGATAATTAAGTTAGAGAAGTTTATTTCCAATTGGGTCGGAAATGAGGGAAAGTTAATAGAAGATGAACCAGGGGTAGTTCGTTCCCATCGAATTTGATTGAATAAGATTGAGAACCCTTTTATTTATTATAGTGATGACTTTGGAAATTGGCAAGTATTGTTGTTTGTAACAGCCTGTTTTTCATTAGGATTATTTATTTATTATATGTGTTTATATGTGTTTAATTGCTTGTATGTGTATTTGGTTTGGGATTAGTGGATTTTTAGTGTAGAATGATATTTTAGTCATTTTTAAGACTAAGGGTATTTTGGTCATTTGGTGAGTAAGGGTAAATTAGTAATTTTAGTGAAAAATTAATTTTTAGTGTTTTGGAGAAAATAGTTATTTTTACTAAGTTGGAAGTAACTTGTGGTAATTATTTTGAGATGATAAAATAATGAGATGTTTTAATGAATTAAGTGTGTAGTAACTTTTTTAAAACTAAGTGGTGAGAGTTTTGAGGTCAAATAAAAATAAAGTTACCCTAGCCCATTATTGTGGTATAAATAGATAACTCATGAGAGGAAACTATGGTTACACTCATTCATTCACACATTTCACAAATTTCGTGCGGCTAGAGAGAAAGTAGAGAGATAGAGAGAAGAATAGAAGAAAGAAGAGGAAGAACTTGTAAGTGAAGAAAGCAAGAGCTAGAAGCTAGAGGAGGAGAGTGAAGTCTTAGCTAGAGATTTTTGAAGATTTGAGGTAAGGGGGATAGTTCTATTCTACCTATAAGCTATAAGTTTCTTTTTCACTTACACTAGTGCAAAATTGACATAAGAATTATGTGTATTATACCTATTTTATTAAAAAAAGGTGTGAAATATAAATAAGGTGCCAGTTTTGTAAATATATTGTAAATTTTGTTTTTGTGAGTAAATTTCAAAACCTGATTTTAAGAATAAATGGGGTCAAATATGAAATAAAAACAAGGTGGCAAACTTGTAAATACTATTTTATATATGATTTTAAAAAAAAGGTGTGAAATATTAGTATATTAATTGTTATGTTAATGTTTTTATTTCTTTGCCAGGATTCGAACCCTTGATCTCCAACTTTTCAATCTTTAGATTAAACAA
>Ga0228711_1005297_pt1 | contig 19665 bp, 16 predicted proteins | sample MedpolnodulmetaG_2_FD_177996 | JGI IMG/M metagenome (GOLD analysis project Ga0228711, IMG submission 177996) | Root nodule microbial communities from Medicago polymorpha collected in Santa Monica, California, United States - brown nodules | ecosystem: Host-associated > Plants > Roots > Nodule... | reverse complement strand
TCCTGACATATGCATTCCGAGGAAGTACTTCCTCGGAAAACCTTTATTTTTGCGAGAGACCATGCTTCCTCGGAAATTTTTGGTCGGAATTCCAAAGTATTCTTGTAGTGAAACTAATGAAGGAAAGATAGGAAATTCAGTTAGATTCTCAATCTTATCACAACAAACATAACCTAAAATTACGGGAATATCCATGAATAAAGAATAATAATTATTATTATTTTCATCATTGTCAGACATTTAAAATTAAATATCATCATTTAAACACTACTAATGTGTGTGTTTTAATTTATGCGACCTTCACACTCTATTTTTTCAATTCACACAACACTATGTCAAAATTTAATTACTTGGTGTTTAATCTTTCAACCTTCCACTTTCTTTCCATCTTCACACCAATGTTCCATACCGATTGTAGACAACTTTTCTGTCTTTGTCCAATGTGTTTCGGCTCCTTTGCTAATTACCTAAACTTTTTTTTTTTCTTCCAATTACCCAAACCCTTTATTTAGTAAAGTCATATTACATAACCCGATTTTGTATTTTATGAGTTGAGATTATATAATTTGAGTTGCATCAAACATATGGACTCCAATTGCTTTTGGAAACTGAGTCTAATAGAAGGTTTGGCATAGTTCAGATAACATGATCCGATTTGACACTATCTTTTTTTTTCTATTATATTATTCGAACCGTTTAAAAAAAAAGAATTACACGAACTGTTGAGCAATTTGTGATCATTTCCCTTGATTTGGGGACAGAGACCTACACACAATTGCTTCCTCCTCGGGGTTTCAATGAAGTGCCACATGCTATGCCAGTAGTTTCTGTTTTGATGCATTGTCTTTGTTTTTGTCATTATTCCAACAGAAAGGATTTTGTTATATGGCAAATGACAGAATTTAGAGTCTTGGACTAAGTTCCTCAAATTTAGTTGTCAAAATGTACGAGGACACGTAGATCATCTTTTGTTTCCATTATACTTTTCTGAGAATGGCGATACATTGATATTGTTAAGTGATCAAGGACATGTTCACTATAATAGGAAAGATGATAAAGTAGAGCGAAGAGAAATTAGTCGTGACGTTAATAGGCTAATTGCAAAGGATTATATCGAAAGTTTGATTTCAACTTGTTGAAAGTAAGTTCTTCTTATGATTTACTTGGTTAGTTTTTATCTTAGTTCATTTACATATTGTTTAATTCCTTGTCATTATTTTATTTATGATAGCTTTGGTTTGATTCTATTGTTGAATGATTGTCTATTGGCTATTATTAACAGTTTGACAATGTCTAAAATGAATGAATTCATGTTGTTTTTATGTTTAATACAACCTTGAAGATGAAATTGTTCAAGTTAATTAGCTAGAGGATGATTCTCGTAATGGGAAATTCATTCTCTCTTAGAAGTTCGTTATTTGCTTGGTCTATAAAACGTTTTAAAAAAACTTAGGTATGAAAGGTACATCATTTATAATTGAAATTTGAAACACAATAAGTACTACAATAGAGAGAAAGGTGGGAACGAGAGAAAGATTATTTAGTATATTGTTCGATTTGATTGGTAGATGGGGTAAGATAAACCAAATTGTTTTATTTCTTTAAACTTTTACTAATTTCATTTCCTTCAAAACGTTTGTACAGATCGTATGTAAAATAAATTAGGTGATCCAATTTCCTTTTTAGAATTTGGTTATCTGTGTTTGGTTTTAGCAATGAGATGTTTTTGTAAATTAATATATATATCAAATGTTCTTCTAAATTTATGTAGCCGACCCCACTTAGTAGGATAAAACCTAGTTGTTGTTGTTCAGAATTTGTTTACACCAGTTCTTGTATCCATGATGATTCATGAAGTGAGAATTACTTTATTTCTACACCAGTTCTTGGATGCTCTTTTGATATTGCCGTTGAATCTTCTTTTTAAACACAACCCTTGGCTCACCCGTGGTACATGTATAGGCTTGTAATATGGCTTCATGGTTGGAGCTTGCTTCTTTCTTTCTTCCATAGGGAAATGACTCCACTTCTTAGAGATGTGCATTCATTTTTTCCTATGTTTTTGTTTTATTTTTGTGCATTGTAGTTTCACTTTGTTGTTTAATAGAATCTTTTCCAAATCGTAGGTCTACAACCCAGCCAGCTTCAAGAACAAGCGTTATTGATACTGATGGTGCATGGTGGAATGATTGGAAGAAAGGAAGACAGAGTCACTGGAGCTGCAGTATCTTCATTTATAGCACAAACAATTACGTTCTTATATCTTGATGTGTTTCTTTTAGGTTTTTTCTTGTCTTTTTTAGACAATATTTGAAGCAACTCATTGCTTGATGGTTGTTTTGTTTTATAACTATGCATGTACTCTTGTTTGTCTAAAGCAAGCGAGTAATTGAAGTGCATATTTTGCAGGACCGTTTGGGTATAATATATAGGAATATCGTTTTAGACCTATTTTGTGTATTATAATAACTGAATGTGGAATTTGGCTGGTCAGGAGAAGGCTCTCAAATCGCTGTCAGATTCTGTTAAATGCGGATAACTGTCAATTCTGAAATTGCCTACTGCAGTTCTATGCAATGCATTCTAACTCATTGGAACACTTTGTTTTCTAGTGGCCTTCTAATAAAAATTATGATTATGACAGTTTTACAATATGACAAAGATTGATTGTATTGCTCCTTTACGTAGTTGTTGATGTTATTGTTATTGTATTGTATCTTCTGTTTATAGCGTACATGACATGATTTAAGCCTCTTCTGTTTTGCTGGATGAAAAAACAAGAAAGATGCTGCTTGATCAAAGTTATTCACTTTGGTAGATCACAAAGAGGATGGATCAAAGAACTTCCTTGTTGAGAATAAGTTTTGTCACTAAGGTGATCACATAAATCCAATTAATCCTTAGGTAGTTGCTCAGTTATGATATTACATTACCTTATTTGTGGTTGAGAAAAGTGTGCCTCACCCCTTTGTAGTGGCCAGCATACCTATTCATAAAATTTGCTACTATATGTAATTTACAACTATACTTTTCAGTGATGCTAGAAACTTAAACTTAGATTGCTGTCAAAATGAAAAACTTGAACTTAGATTGATGATGCATTAATATTGAGATAACTATTCTGATAGATTACATCAAAAAAACTATTCTGAGAGATTTTAAGGCGACTTTAAGATGGACTAATATACATGAGCAATCAACTGATAACATTTTTACCAGTTGAATTTATACTTTAAATTGAATTTGGACTTCCAATGGGCAAATAGTATATTCTAAGTTTGATAAAAATTAGATATATTTCAATCTTAAGTGTTTTCGTGCAGCAATATCAACCTCAAATGATTGTAAGGACTGATAAATGTCACATATGGATTTATTATCAACATGAATATGGCTGGTCTGGTGCTTGCGGTTTTATTCATATGGCTGTGGTTTATTTAATCATGAATTTTCAGCTAAAATTAATGTTTTAAAAATTTATTTACTCCAGCTATCATTCTGGTGTTTCCATATGTGTGTGTGCGCATGTGTTGTTTCTAGATTTTTATACTCTCGTTTCTGGTTATAGAAAAAAAATGTATGATCAACAAGAATTATGAAAAAGTATATAGGGGCTCGAGATAAAATGGGATCTGAAAGTATGAAGAGGGAACATGGTTCAGCTTCCATGAAAAACCAACTGTGATTCTGCTCCATGAAAAAATGTGATTAGTGTCTTCAGTGGACATTGTTTTTCATATAATCAATATTGATTTTACTTTCAACGATAGAATTTAAACATGTTAACCTGCTTAATTTAGGATGTTAGTTTAGTGCTCAAATTTTTGGGAGCTGCTAGTTTTCAATTCAAATTTGCAGCATGAATCATTCATTGCTGGTTTCTTGCCTCGTCACGACTTTGGAGAAAAAATTGCAGCACAAGTAAGCAAGTAATGAAATATTATTTCCAAATTTTCCATCTGCTGTGTTAATCAAGGAGCACTAAACAAAGCATTCGTAGAAATAAGTTGCAAAGACAAGGAGCATTAAAATCATAAACTAGTTCAGAATAAAGTAATAAACACCAAATAGTACTATAGTCTTCATCGACTCGCAACACCGCCGACAATATCCTTGAATTCTAAATCATTGTTGAGGAGAATCTGCAATGGAATCCAAGGGATAAAGCTGCCCATCTCAGCATGTAGTTTCTTATTCTTGGAATCCTCGTCCCATGACAGTGGAATCTTGGCCCTCCAATAACGACCAATAGCCTTGTAAACATTTTTTATCTCCTCTAGGGTATAACATTCAATGATCAGTCCTGGGCGGTGATCAGGTCTTGGACGTTCAATTTTGTCACGTCGAGCCTTTTTTGAGTTGCTAACGAGTAGATCATCCACAATTTTACCATAGGATCAATACTAAACCAACATCCTAAAATTAGTAGTTGCTAATCGAACAGTTGTAGTTGAGCTTGTTTTACACTGGAGGCGGCGTGATTGATAGTCTGTCTTGCACAATTTTGGGCAGTGCCATGAAACATTTTAAAGAGAGCGCACAATTTTGGGCAATGCTGATGTCTCGTCCAAATGAGATCAGCCAAGAAAGAAGAAAACGCGTGAAGGAACAAAAACTGGCGAGTTTTACTTCTAAAAATTCAAACTTAGGGTATGGATTTGCAAGATTCTTTGAAAAGTCAAAGAATAAAGAGAATACAACATGTATTTTACCGAATCAACTTTATACGTTTTCACATCGAATTTCTTTGTATAGGATGAGTGGGGCGTAAGAGAATGCACCTTATTCCTTTACGTCTCTACTCATCCTATATGAAGGGATTCGATGTGATAACCTATAAAGTTGATTCGGTAGAATACATGTGTTGTTCTCTTCATTATTTTGAATTTTCAAAGGATGCTGCAAATCTCTACCCTAAGTATAAGACACTTCAATGCCGACATTTTTGGCAAACATTCAAGAATAAAATTTAAACCCAACATCATGATGATACCACATATATTTAGGGAGAATGTAATGTAACGTAGATGAAATTAAAACTAAATAAAATTGTGTATTTTTTGAATTGATTTCGTGCACTTCCGCAACTTTATTCGAATTTATTCAATACGCAACTTTATTCAAAACGCAACCTTTATTCAAATTTATTCAATACCAAAATACGCAACATATCAAAAATATCCAAAAAACCAAGACATTACAAGCCATTCCATTTAATCATCTCCCTCATCACTTAAGTCAATTAGGTTGTCCTCGACAATCCCTGGGGCACCTGCTTTTGGTTGAGGACAAAAATAACAAGTTCTTCCGCTCCTCCTCAGCCTGGACTGACTGTACACCGGCACCATCAAATTTATTTTTTTTACGGAACCAATATATTTGATTATGTGTCATGTCACAGTCGAATTTGCTTTCTTCTTCTCACTCTCCTTTTTCAACTGAACATCACCCTGAGTCAGAGACATATCTACACAATGCAAATATCGGAGATCAAACCCTACACTAATCCTAAAAATTCTACCACAAATTCCTAACAATTCTAAAACAATTCATTAAATTCAACTCTAATCAATAATTTCTACTCGAATCAACATCAAACAATTCAATCAAATCATAAACATCTAACATCATAAAATCAAAAATCAACAAAACCTAATTATGTGACAATTTATCCAAAAAAATTTAACAATTCAATCAAAAAAAAAGCAATGTAATAGGATAATAAGCACTTCCTTGATTTTGTGATTGTAATTGGCGTTGAATGACTTAAGGTTGGAGAAAATCGCAACAATAGAGATCAAATCCGCAAATGGAGTTTTGGAAATTCCTATGAAGTTATTCTGTTTTTATAACATAAAGCATCAGCAGTTAACTGCCGATGGAACCTCAGTCGTTAACAGACGCCGGTTCATTTCATCGGTAGTTAACTACCGAATGATCATTTTGGTCATTTACAGGTGTGTTTTAGCCTTATTTTAAGTGTTAACAACAAATTTCAAAACGGGTTGTAGTGTCTCCCACATTGAGGTTTGGTCTTGTTGTGAAGTCTCACGTTGAGGTTTTTCATACTGAGGGTTTAGTGAAATACTTTTGAGTATTACTTTTCCCACCCTCCTGTGTTCTCCTGCGCCCTGCAAAAGTTCCAAAAATACCCCTGATCCAGAAAATAAAATCTGAACCAGATTGTTAGTGATTACGGAAAATACAATCCAGAAAAAAATGATAAAAAGTTTTGTGTCTTTCTTTGATGTCAAGGGTCTCTGTTGACCGTTATATAACCCCCACATAAGCTACAATGCAATTGCAAGGGTCGTATGAATGGTCAACAATGACCATGACACCACAGACACACCTAAAAAAACTACCTAAAAAACTTTAAAAAAATTGAAGAAAATGTAAGAAAGGAGGTGAAGTGAAGAATGAAGGAAATTGTTAAAGATCCAAACCTATTTATAGCCTTAAATCAGTAATAGGTCATAAGTACAGTCAACTAAAACGTTTTCCACAATCTAACCGTCCAAAAGATCATTAAACACCCCATTAACCGTCCAAACATTTGGTGAAACGCCACCGTCCAAAATAAACTAAGGGGTTACGGATTTTATATTTCGGAATGCATGAAGTTTGTCAGGATTATAAAATCTGAATTGTACTTACACCCTGTATTTGGAGCGTTTTCATGGCGAATAGCTTGGAAAAAATAAAACAAAGGTACATAACATAAATAAAAACAATATAAGACAGATAAAAACAACCATAATGATAGAAATGATGAATCTTTTGGGAAGGTGTTCGAAGAGGAGCTTTTGAACTCGATCATGCTGGCTTGCCAACTGACATGTTACGATCGGCAGGCCGACAGGATTGAGTTCATAAGAACCTCTTCTTCGGAGTTAGATATACAACATAATGAAGAAAGGAAAGGTGTTTCAAGAGGATTTCTTTGAGTTAGATCATGTTGTCTTGCCAAATGACTTATTCATCTAGCAGGAAGCAAGATCTAACTCATAGAAACCTCTTGATGTTCATATCTATAGATCAAGTTCTAAAGCTTTGTATCTATCTATTAAGGAGACATTTATTTATAGGGGTTTATGGATGTTGTGGACCACAAAAACTGTATGTGAAATGTGGTCCTCACAAAAGAATCTGATGTTGAAGCATTTCGGATTATATAATCCGGATTGTACTTACACCCTAAAAAATTGAGTTGAACTTGAATTATTTTAGTGTTTAAATGAACATCTTTGATGTAAATTAAACATAACGAAAGTTTAAATAATATATATTATTCAAAACATAATGCAACAACATATAACTAACACGTAATTAAAGCAACATAAAACACGCGATTAATTAAAACATAGCACATTATCACGGATCAACTAAACTAACTTCTTCCTCTGGTCCCTCCAGCAGAGCCCTGATCTATTCGTAGTTCCTGGTTCCTAGGCCGGTCAAACTTTTTTTAATTTGTTCAGCAAATCTAACCAACGAAGCGTCTAACTCGATTGGTCCTCTAGTATTGTGCTGACCAAAGACAAAGAACATGGTTCTCACGTCGTCATCGTTTGTGAGTTTCATCCGACTAAACCGAAGAGATCCGGCTTAGTCGAACAATGGACATCGATATTCAACACCGACCACTCTCCTCGTGTCTCTGTGGTTGAATTGACAGTTGTTTTGATCCAGCTGATCCCTCATCCCGGAAAGGGTGACATCGTTGCGAATCATAAACAGATGGGGTGGTTTTCCCTCGTAGTAATAGACTGCCGCTAGCTTGGTGTTCGGAACAAAGTCATGGAATTCCATGATTTTTTTTTTCTGGTGTAGTTTACTTGTAATGAAAACAGGGACCCCTATTTATAGAGGTATCTGGGCGTTGTGGACCACATAAACTATCGGTGCAATGAGGATCACACAAAAGAATCATACGCTGAAGCAATATGGATTATATAATCTGAACCATCATTCACCCTACAGAATCGTATTAATTCGGATTACATAATCCAAAAAACAAGGGCTCAGTTCGGATTATATAATCTGAACTGCATCAGTCTCATTTGGACGATGGTCTGCACCACATAGAAAACGTTTTTGAAAAGGTTTTGGCCGGTGGTCAGGTCAAAAAACGTGTTTTTACACGTTTGATTTTACCCTATTAATGGTTTTTTGACCCTCCCTTCCTATAAATACCATCCAAGTCTTCACCATTTCTCACACAAACTTCTCCCACCCTCTCCTCCTCTTCCTTCTACAACCATGTGTTTCCATCGTTGTCCTTTCATAGAAAGAGGCCTCTTTGAAAAAATTTAGGGATTGTATGAACGGTCAATGGGGATGGAATCGCGCTGCAAAGAAGTGTGGTTCATCTGGGGGTCATGTTGGTCAGTCTGGGTCTAAGGTTGGTCTGTCTGGGTGCAAGGTTGACCATCACGGTCTCTTGTTCCCTAGAGGCCCATGTGCCCTCACCGGCATTGTTTTCTTCTTTCCCTCCCTCCTCTTTCCTTCCTCCCCTCCTCTAGCTTACCCCTTTCTTGGGAGATTAGAAATAGTTTTAGGTTCTTATGTAATAAGCTTAAAAAGCTTCAACATTATTGTAATTATTATTCGTATATTAATAAAATGAGTTATTTTTATCTTTGTGTTCTTTTTAATTCTGTTTTTTATGTTTATTTGCATTTTATTTTACGAATTTGAAAGGCTAAAATAAATAAATATTGGAAAAAGATCATTGAAAGCATGTGTCATAGCTCAGAGGGTATATATGTGCTTATGAAATAGTTGATCCAACAAGCTGAAAGCAACTCTACACACACAGCAAAAATACCAAAATATCCCCAACAACAGTTAAGTGTCACTCGTTCCACAACAGCATTTGCCTAAGTAGTAGTTAACCGCCATGGCGGTATTTTGGTAATTTCATGGTGTGGGAGCAAAAATGAAAGTTAGAAGAGAAATTTCCTAACAAGATAGTGTTGTAACACAACGAGCTGTATGCAACACAACGAGCTGTAGATAAAATAAACAAATGTTACTTCTATGTGGAATGAGTTTGGAAGATAAACATGGTGTTGAGCTGGATAAAACATGAATTCCACGTAGAAATAAAAATGTATATACACACAAGACAATTGGGATTCTTATGATTGGTTTCATGTTTTATCCCGTGCAACACCATGTTCATCTTTCAAATAGAAGAATATTAACATGTTTGGTTTTCTATTCAATCAATTGTCATATCTTGTTTTCACTTGCACTGGTGGTCTCCATAAACCTTTAAAAATGTATATACACACAATACGATATTACGATTGGGATCATCCTTCCATTGAAAGGGTTTTGTTACTCAAGGAGCTTTCTTTATTAAGGGAACCGCTGTATGCCCTCAAGTAGCACACACTTTAGTAATCTCACTATAGATATCTTGAATCATGTACACATTGATGCATTAATATCCATGGCTGTAAGGAAGAGGAGAATAAGAGGAAGAAAATTCACTCATTTACTAATCCATATCTATTTTCATCTTAACATTACAATTATGAAACAGCGACCAAGAATTGAATATCAACAGTGCCTGCTACAGAACTTCTGCAAAATGACCAATCACGGCTACACAATGCTCATAAATGATACATAATTTGTATATCTACCAAAGGCCTGGAAAAAAAAGAAGAAAAAAAAGAACAAAGTAGAGTTCAAATTCAGTATTATAAAGCTAATGAAAACCATTTGTATGCTAATACACACATGCGCACTTTATAACAACTCAAATAAAATATCATTAACTAATTGGGTAGGAAAAATTATATCAGAAATCTGCTTCAGAAAAATAAGAAGGAAAAAGACATGTTTTCTGTCAGGTCTCTTATTATCCATGCAACAAACAACAATCGGAAATATGCCACCAGGCCTACTCGATTTGCTAACTGGCCTTTTACAAACACCATTGTTTTATTACCATTTACCAATACAAACTCTTGGCCGAATATATCAGCCAGTTGACCAAATACAAATGAAATTGACATAGTCAACTGTCAAACTAACAAACCTGCCTGCAAGAATATATAGTTTATAATTTTTTTGTTCATTTTGATGAGTTATCATTCAACAATCTTCGTCTAATAATTTGTTGCAATATACATTAAATTAATGTCATGCATAGTATTGTTACAAGAAAAACTATATTTTCATAGCACTAAATCTGGATTATTTTATCTGAAAGTGAAACAACTCCAAGTCAGACACACTGGCCCTTCATTCAAATTTACACTTATCCAGAAACAAGGGTCATATGCATAAGTCATAGGTAATCAAAATTTAGCAATAACATTACCTCGACTTAGTGTTACACAAAAATGCAGAGTGAAGAAGGTGTAAATCACCCCAACATCCTCTAAAGTAGGTTAGCCTTCTCACAAAAGCAATGAGTTGTTACTCTACAATACAGTTTACTGAACAGCATCATTCCCAAATCTTTGCACCAAGAATTCATCCAGCTGACCCCAGTTAGGGGTATCAGATTTACTTAAATCACCTGATGGCAATGACCGTATGCATTGAAGAATATGTTTGATGTCCCGATATAACCTAGCAAGATGGAGAAATAATTAGAAATGATGCATTCTTGAGAGTCTAAAAAATTTTGGTCTTCGTAAAAGTAAATACCTATTCTGTGCTTGTGAAGTGCTTATATCAAATCTTGAAAATGCTTCTGAAATTTGAGAGTGAAAGATAACGACCACTTGCCTGAAAAATAGAAAATTTAAGGAGTAAATTGTAGGAATTCATCATAAAATCAATTTTCTTTGTAAGCTGCGAAAGCAGCAGCCTTAATTACTTTCCCTTTAAATGGAAAAAACACGCAAAAATTGACTGTCGTATTCATCATATACAAGAATACAAATCCAGGAAATTTAGTCGCACAATCCATGCAGAATTAATACCAGTCCAAGAGATGATTGGGAAGTCACATTATAGTTAAATACATCAGTTTGCACTCTGCAATGTAGGATCCAGCAAACAAATTTCTAAGACCTACTATGCTCTACTACAAGTATTTCAGAACAAACATGTTTCTTTATCAACTACTTACACCTAAGACCTAGCAGCAGTGAGTCACCCTGGAGAAAGTAATAAAATACCCACTGTTTCATCAATCATCCCAACATTGGAAATAACGGGTACCACATACTTTGGAAATCTCGATATCACATTTGTTTAATCAAAATATCAGAATAAAGGAAACAAGGAGATTTCCGAGGTTCTTACCTGAAAATTGCCTGAACATCGTCTTCATTCAAGGTTCGAGATAGAACACGCTGGAGGAATCCAACTTCCTAGCATCAAATTAACAAAACAAATAGTTTCTAACTATGAGATTTCTTTTGTGACAGATTGGCCATGAGAGCAGAGCTCAAACAAATAATCAATTTCAAAGCACCCGTTCCATCAAATCTAGAAGCACATCAGTTAGTTACATGTTCCATAATTTGTCTTTAGGAATTTCTTGAAGCTCAGCAAACTTAAAAGATAGAATGATTTCTATGTAAATCATATATAACTTAGATACACATAATATTAAGGCAAAAAAGTATAGTTACAGTCCTCGCAAGTTACAGAGAAAAATTAAACAGAATCCTCACAGATACCATTTAATATATGTCAAACTGAATTAACCACTTGCAGTTAACCAATTAAATAACATATTTAACCAACCAATACTGGGGTATTGCGATCATCACCTAATAGTTTACGTGATAAAAATTAATAAGATGGTCTTTCAAAAGTAAAGCCTTCGTAATAATCAAAAACTCTAACAGAAGATAGTTTTGATAGCGAGGCCCATGAGATAACCAAAAAACTTGACAGAGAACTAATGTATATGTAGATGCCCATACGAAAGTAGATATTAATAATCAGTAACTAACATAGAAAAGAGTTACAATGTACAAATAAAATGAACTGACAAAAACTATAACATACGGAAAAACATAAGGAACGAGGATTAACAGAAAAACATTATAGGAAGAAAAAATGGTCTTTCAAAAGTGGAAGTAAAAAACGTAGACATGAAATCCAAGTATAACAATCATCTTTGTGGATCAGCCCAATGATTTACCTTTGTAAGGGACCGAGCAAATTGACTAGGCTGGGGATCAGCATCCTCAGGTCTATTCCAACTCTCAACAATTTGAGGCAACCCACGCAAATGGACTAATAATCTTTCTCGCATTATCTGAACCAATTTAGTATGTATTTCATCTCTATGGACTTTATAATCCTGGAATGAAAAGATATGAAAGTAACTAAATGTTACAAAAGTAAACATTCTTAAAATATTTTGAAGTTTACTTGCAAACAAAATGAAACAATTTTGTTTTATATATTAAAATGGGAGTAAAGGAAGAAAAAACATTTGAGGGGGAAAAATGACATTTGATACAGTTGATTATAGTCATGATCATGACTACAATATTATCTCTATTAATATTTTTTATACTGTGTCCATAGATTATTATTTTTCCTTGTTTTGAGAGATTCTCTCTTGTGTATATATTTGTTCATCCCCTTTGTGTAATACAAGTTGATCATTCTAAACTCTACTCAACTGGTACGAACATGCAGAAAAAATTAAAAGCCATCATAAAGGGTGTTGAATTTCATAGATGATGAGATTAATGAGTTTGAACGTGATGAAATCAGTATAGAAAAGAAGTTTCTAAAAAAAATTATCTAGTGGATATACAAGTTCCTTGCCTGTCCTTGTTCCGGTTCCCAAACATTTTGTTAAACCCAAAAATTGAACAAAGGCTACAAAATCCGAACTATTGACCTTCAGCTTAAATGCACCCATGTTGTTAAAAGATATAATTTCTTGTGCAAGACTTGCACTCTGTAGAATACATGTCATCGTATTTAATTGTAAGCTTAACAGACTTCTGTCTATTTTATATATTTATGTTCACTTCCATTTTCTATCACATTTTGTCATTTCCTTCAGTTACTCAGCACTTTAGACTTTACAAACTCAAATAATCTCTATTAATTTGCCCCTTCCTCTATTACAATATTTCTTTTTCCACCCAAAGGAAAAGTAGAGGGATTGGAGAATCATTGCAAGGGAGACTACATGGAAAATCTATTTCCACTTAATACACTACTATGTAAATTTTCACCTTATATGAGGAATTGTAAATCATAAATATTCATCCCCTATAAGCAGGAAAAGAAATAAAAGATAATACTTCCAGCAAAGATATTCGTTGAAAAATGCAACTAAAACCAAACAGCATCTGCATAAGTCTACTCTATCAGATGGAGGAAGGCGAAAAAGGGATTAGGTATGTACCTGCGCGACTCGATCAATCTCTGAAAGCAATAACAATTTTCTATTCTCTGGAACTTTCAGAAAAAGAATCTGCCGAATTTCTTACACCAGAAATGAAGAACAAAGTTATAATTTAATTCGACCGTGTAACAACAATTTCATATACTCTTGTGATACAAACACATTCAAAAAACTTAATACAGGTGTGCGAATTTGTACCAGGAATAATAGCATGTATGAAACTAATGACTTGACTTGCCAGCGCCAGGTGTTTAGAGGTGATGGACTTCAAACCAGACACCTGAACACAATTTAGTAAAAAATTAGAAACCAAAAGAATGACAAAGCTCTAAGTTAATTGAAATGGGATCACGTTCATTAAGCAAAACTGTTCAAAAGCCGGAAAAATCAACAGCTGCAGCATTTACTTAGTATATAGTTTAACGAAATGATGCACACTGTTTGAAAGCCGTAAATTTTTGAACTCAGCATTGTCCTGCGGTTTCTTTCCAGTGCAGGACAATATATAAGCTGATATAAAATGACTCAATATATGCTCCCCAAGCTAGGTTTCATCAACACATTAGTTGAAATCTGATAGGGTCACTATTAATGAAAGGTCTGTTATTAATGTGGGGGGAGAAATAACAGAATGGGGCACGTGGGGTAAGGGGATTGAAGAGAGAGAATGTGAGAATTCTGTTATAATAGAATGAGTTTTGGAGGGGGGGGCAACAGTATGAGGGGGTATGAAAATATTTTGGGTAACGGTTATGGCAACCTGTCTTCTTTTTTCTTGGTATAGAATGGTTTTATTGGAAACATTTTGGCTTGAGGAAGGATACTAATCCAACTGTCTTCTTCGTTTCTGCATTTCTATATTTTGCTTTCTGTTGTACAGTTACAGAGGGATATGCCTCAGATTGTAAGTTGCAGAGCTCCATTATTTTCTATTTCAGATATGAATATATTTGGTTTTTATCAAATTGGCATCAAGGAGCTCAGATCCTTAGAGCTTCTAATATTTATTTAGAAAAAAAAAAACGAAATGGAAGCATGGATGAGAAGATTGGAACAGGATGAAAGTAAGGAGCAGCCCCTGAAAATTTATTCTAACTTACTGAGTCATACAATTGTATTTATGAGCTTGTGAGACCATTTTTCCCTGTGGTGATGAATGTTGGGCAGTGAAGGGCAACAAGAGAAAAATTTAATTGTATTGGAAATGATAATGAGTGATGAGATGGATATTGGTCAAACTAAAAGAGATAGAGGAATACCTAAATTCTTTTGCAGAAATCACTTGGATGTTGCTCTAGATATATGCATCTTATTTATAAATATAGTTTTTAATATCTAAAAGGATCCAAAAATTCAGAGAACGATACAAGTAGTACCTGCATTGCACCAGCCCCAAGCACAAGTTGACATGTTCTTGTGTTGAAATACTTCAAGATTTCTACCACACGGTGAACAACTTCTGAAGATAGTGCTGGCAAAAGGTTGTTCATATCAATGTATTCTGACAACATCTTGAGCAATATCAAGCCACTGGAAGCAAACAGAAGATATTGAAGTACTTTAAATGCATTCTCACACTGAGGGCTAAAATGGGAGAAACTATAAATGATGAAAAGAGGACAATTTTATCAAATTAACCGTATTAACTATTGGTTGATTCTCATTATCGTAAACCCAAAGTTGAAAATAATAACTCGGGAGCGATACACACGATACTAATTAGAGGGCATAATTGGAAAAAAGTAATTAATGTTACATTGAAAACTGAAAAATAACAATTTTGGGGGCAAATTCATTTTCGCAAATGTAACAATTATTATGGAACAGAAGGACTAATAAATAATAATGATAATAATAATATAAAATACTTAAGTATGCCTACACAAGCATATTAAGAGAGGGAGAGAGAGAGAGAGAGAGAGACGAATAGAAGACACAATGAATAGAAGTTGCATACAATAGGGGGCAAAAAGAAAACAAAGTTCAGTCCAGATGACTAACCAGTTTACCATGTGATAACCAACACCTTTGTAGAAAAGAGGTTGAGATGCAGATTTTTTCTGATCTTTCTCAGTGCTGATACTCTCTACCGATTTACTATGACCTCTATTTGGTTTCTTAGATTCATCGGTGGAATCAGTCTGCTCAACATTCTGTTCAGCATTTGACTGTCCAGTGTCTGCCATCGGCCGAGCATCATTGTTAGTCGCCAAATCATGGTAACTGTTTGAATTATCTTCTTCAACACCATTAGGGTCCCCAGAAGACAATGCATCCAATGGAAAAAGCGTATTGATAATGGATTGAAATTCATCAGGAACATCTATCTCCACCCATGTTTCCTGATCAAGCACTGCCATAATTTTTGACGCCTAAATGCAAAGCAAGGGATATATTAATAGAGATGAACAGTTTTTTGAGGAAATAATATATAACACAACGGAAAGCACCAAATTTAAACTGACCCGAGAATCATGCTGAAAATCAATAAAAGCCTTGGCCTGTGAATGCAGTGTCCCACGGATGCTGTATCCCAATCTTCCACCAATCTGTTAGTTTTAATGTGGGAGTTCAATCAGGGAACTAAAATCACATAATTTGAAATCTAAACTTTAAACCAAAATGAAAATATGTACTTTTTCTGTAGCTGTAATGAACTCATGGGTGATGTTGTAAATAGTTAGAAACTCCTGCAGTTTCAACCTATGATGGAGAGCAGTACGGACCCCCAGAAGCTTTGCCCATCTTCCATGAGCAGCATCACATGCTGCAAACACAGCTTCTGCGTTTTCTCGCAATACATCAGCTCTGTTTAGGACCAGATTGTTTGAGAACATGAAATAAATTGGGCAGCAACTAAAACACAAAAGTAATGGCAGAAAGCATACTAGATCAAAGTATAATTTATTTTATAATTATATAATCCATGTACTAACTTTACAAGCATCTAGTGGACTCCATATCATGGTCTTAACCCCCATTATCATATTTTTTAAGAGAGAAGATTACATAAGAGCAATTAGTTATTAGTAACAAGTAAAAGAAATACAGTACTTCAATCCTAGCAGCCTCTAAAACAGAAAAATTACTACTGAAGGACTAAACAAGATGAGATAAAACATTTGAGAGGAGTATCACCATACGGATTCAACATTGTTAAGGGGATGGATGATAGTATGTTTGCAAAAGATAATGTCGGCAACAAGAAAATGTCCCAGATATATTAGACACCCATGCTATAGAATATAGATGGTTTTACTACAGCTGAAGTCATGTGGCAAACCACTCAAGTCTTAAGGGAACAGAAAGTAGTGGCACTTAACAATATTCTAGATCATTTTTCTTTTAATTTTCCTCTCACAATTTTGTCCCATTTCGTTTTTTGTAGCCTGGTTTTTAAAATGATAGGACAGTTCTATAATGCTTTTAGTATAAAACTGTGTACCTTCTTCACCTATCAGATTGAACTTTCGAGTTAACTGGCTTTTGATATATAAATAGTGTTCTGGTGTTTAAAAAGAGTTCCTACGAATAAGGAATCTATAAAGGAATAGTCCTCGTTCAATATATCACATTTGTCACCATTCAATAAAGAATCAACAATTCAAACTTATAAGAGAAAAAAAAAGTATTTTGCACAAAACAATAAGTATTCCATTTCAATACAATTATTTATCATTTCTATTAACTTAAAACTAGTATTTCATTTCTATACTCCATTAGTGAGTTTAGGTGTTTCTGTGAGAAGAAAATTAGCTCCTACATCATAAATTACATGCTTTTTCCAATCTAAACACAAAAGAATCCAGAAAAAACTTTCCATTACAAGTGTATTAGAACAAAGAGCCTATATTAAACCTGAAATTTTTTGACATATTTGAGGAGCTCACAGCATCTATTGCTTTTCCTTGAAAAGATGGACCCTTGGCAACATTCTTTTGCTGTGAATATGGCAAAAATGCGGTACCATGAACCTCACTTTCTTGGGATATTTCTGCAGCTGCAGCACCATGCGCAATTGCTGCAGCAACTGAATCAGAAGCATAATGACCATCACAGTTGCTCAAAATCCATTCAATGGCTTTTTTCACTTCAGCCGCCCGCACTAAATGTGCCTGCAATCACTAAAAAGAAAAAAATCTTATTACATCACTCTTACAAAAGCTGATAAAGTGCAAACCATTGGAAAAGTAAATTTCAGTAACATGGCTGTAACCCTTGACACATAATACCTATTCTTGTACATGAAATATAGCCAATACATAGAGTCTCCCTAAGAAGATAAAACATGTAAGTTTTAACATAACAAGTTGGCATAATAGTCAATTATCCCTTTCTTGGGCAATAGCCATTGATAATGAAGGTTTAATGTACCAAGAGACAAAATTATGCAGTAAAAACTATACAGCATACAATATATTCTAATGCTATTAAAACCAATCTAACATTTGGAAAAGTTCAAGTCCTGTGATTGCAGAATTCGTGGATGCAAACCTTGTCTTCCGTGAATAAAATGTCTTTAGGTTTCACTGTTCTAAGTATTATAAAAGTTAAGGAAACACCACAAGATTGTCAAGACAAAATATAAGAATTTCTAAACCAGGGAGCAATTTGATTCATGTACATGTGATATTTGTTGATGTTGATATTTAAATAAATAGTAGATAATTATATTTACATTGTAAATATATTTTACCTTACTCTCAAGTTACTTAGCATAGAATAATATTTAGAATATTCCTTCTGTAAATATATCCTAGCTTAGTCTCTTAAGTAACTTAACTCCTATATAATAAATCTTCCGTAGTGCTATTCAGACGCACGGTTTTCATCATACGTCTCTCTTTTCTCTCTTATTCAAGAGTTGATATAACTCAAGATTTCAGATTCTCACAAATATAAAGAAACAAAACTAAACACTCAAGGAGTTACATGAAGATCACGATCACTTCAAAGATAGCATAGAGCATAATGATCAGACTTCAGATTGAAAATATATTGTATTTTCATGTATCAAGGAAAGGTGAATGTACAACATGTATACAAGAAGTTAACCTGGTCAATCCCTACCGGTTAAGGAATAAAAAATAACTAAAAAGGACACTTGGGAAATAATACCAGAAACAAAATCAGGATATTATCTAAATATAATGTTACAATATCACGACAAGCCCCCTTGAGGTGAAGCATATACATCATATGTGTTGAGATATTAAGATTGATTACATCAAATTTGCTAGTATCCAGTAGGATTAATGATAGGATAATATTCCTATTTAGATTCCATCTCACGTGTATAAAAATATTTGTTCAGCCCTTTTCATAGTTAATGAGAAATATTTATATTCAAAATGATATCTATAGCAAGGTTTCTCTTTGGGCATCACCGAACTAAAAACTAGGTTACCCTTGAGGACACAAGGAATAGGGCTTCAGAACCTTGCTATGAATACCAATAGTAATTGAAAATAAACTGTATTTTCATGTATCAATGGAAGGAAAATGTTCTATATACATTACTACCTTTGTTCCTCAATATAAGCTCCTTCTTTCCAGACCAAAAAAAAAGTGTCCGTAAATATAAGCCCCGTTTCAAATTACTAGATACATTTATTTATTTTTTTCAAATACACGCAATTAATACTACTAAATGTTTTGGGAGATGAGGTGTCAGAGTTGAACACATCCATAAACAAAATGGTATTTTAGGAACATCTATACACAAAATAGATACATTGAATACATTACCCACTTTTTTTTTATTTTGGTACAACACTACCCACTTTTGTTGTCTCGAGGGAACTACCCACTTTTCTTATTTTTTTAATATATATGAAAATTGCAAAAGGAGCATATAGTAATGGACAAATGTATGATATATATATATATATATATAGAGAGAGAGAGAGAGATGAGGAGGAATCACATTACACCAGTGTAACAATTGGGTAGTGTTACAGTTCTCAATAAATTTTTATCAAATACTTATAAAACAAAATTCATTGTTGGATTCAAAGCTTATATCGTATAGATTTTTTCTGCAATTGCATTTGTGTAAATCTAATATAATTTGATATGTCATTTGGAATGTCAAATCAAATGACTTTAGATTTAGATAAACACTTGTAAAAATGATTTATATCATATAAACTTTCAATCCATTAGTGACTTTTGTAATACACATGCAAAAGGGGTTGGGTAGCTCAACTGGTTTGAACTAAGAGATAAGGAGTTGGAGGACTTGGGTTCAAACCCGGATGAAGGAGAAAAACTAATCTAACAACTAGCGACTAATATTTGCCATTAAACAA
>Ga0228711_1005295_pt1 | contig 19669 bp, 10 predicted proteins | sample MedpolnodulmetaG_2_FD_177996 | JGI IMG/M metagenome (GOLD analysis project Ga0228711, IMG submission 177996) | Root nodule microbial communities from Medicago polymorpha collected in Santa Monica, California, United States - brown nodules | ecosystem: Host-associated > Plants > Roots > Nodule... | reverse complement strand
GTTTACAATGACTTAAGCCCTAAGAAATATAACACTAGAATGTTCCACAAGAAACCACGGGCTTTTAGGTCAGAAGTAAACTAATAGGTAGCTTGTCCATGAAGCAGAAGCAGCAAAAGAGTATCCTGAAGGCTGGCACGGCCGTGCTGCTGGTGGCATGGGCCGTCCCAAGTTCCTGACTTAGGGGGTGACATATTTTTGTCCCATATTTCGTATTTTCATCCCGAATCAGCTCCTAATCCTCTTTCTTTTGCTCCAAGACTCAATCTATCAGATATTTGTTCCTGAAATATAATAACTTGCAATTGAAGTAAAATAATTCTAAAAAGGAAATAATATTAAATAAAACGAAATCAAATCTAAATAAAACGGACTCAAATAATATATTAAAAACACTAATTTATTGACTCAGGAGAACCTTACCAAACACTTCACACACGATCCAGGAGTAAAATAGAAGGCAAACAATCAAAGTAGAATCTCAACCAAAAGTGTTCAGCAATGTCTACTATCATGTGCATAACCCCAACAATACTCAATGTAGTTCTTCTTTATTTGAAGTAGGAGTAACATGGCATATTTCACTAATACTTCAAAGGCATAGTGATACCAATAGTATACTCCAAATAGCAAGAGAGCAACACAAGAAAAATTGCACACAACTATAAGAACAATGGTTATTAGTCTTCAAACCATGGCCTCTGAATAGGTTCAAACCAATAAGAACAATGAACCAATGCACCACATCATAATATCCTATGGCAACAGAAATCAATGAGACAACCTTTGAAATCTAACAAGATCAATTGGTGTTCCAAATGTCAATTCAATTCTTCTGTACCAATCCTCAATTAAACGATGCTTCAAAAGTACAATAAGCGACAATGCCAAATGCACTAGTAATGCAAATAAGTGGTTCAAAACCATGAGTATCACTACCAAAGACCAAAAAGTTCAATGATCGAAATTCTTATTTCCATCTATTTGAATTCAATGATCAATAAACAACATCACAAGACCATTATAATCCTTCTATTTTAGTAACAGTAGCAATATTCAGCAGAAATACCAAATGCAAATGTTCTCAAGAGTTTCTCAAACATCAGAACCAACAACAACAATCATAGCCACAAAAACCAGAATCAGAAACCAAATCAAACCAGAAGCAACGCGCACCGAATCAACTATCACAACAAGTTCTGACTAGCAGACCACAAGAATCGTAAATAGAAGTCGAAACACCTGATGAAGATGAAATCCAACGCAACTAGGATCTTCAACGTGTGCTGCACCAGCACAACACAAACGAATCTGAAGCAAAAAATAGCAAAGCACAAGTCGTCGATCTGTGCACCAAACTCCGAGCAAAATCGACGATTCTTCAAAACCTTCTGGTTGCAGAAGTAACTCAAATTTGTGATTGTGTCCAAATCAAGAATCAGATAGTGAAACAGAATCGTAACTAACTCGAATTGGAAAACAAAACAGAATTTGAAACCTAGAAATTGGGGAAAAAAGACGAAAACAAAATCAATTCGAATTGTGAACAGGATCGCTATTGAGAAGTGAAGCGGAGACGAAAGATTTCGAGCAAGAATCTCGAATCGAATGTGAAATTGAATCAGAAACTGAAAACATAAGGAAAAATGGAGCACGAAAATCACAAAAACCTAACAATTGGGGATAATTGATATGAGCAAGATCGAACAGAAACAGAGGTGTGGATTGATTAGAAAAATTACCGAATCGAAAAAGAAGGTGGATCCGAAAAGGAATCAACGAGAAAGGAGGAGAAAATGAAGGAAAATGAAGTGAGAAAGGGAAAATATGAAGAAGAACAGGAAAAGAGAACGAGAAAATTGAATTTTCTCAAGAAAATGCAGCGGAAAATTTCCTTCAAGATGGATACAAAATTTGCTCTGATACCATGTTAGGAAACATCGCATCCATGGATATAGAGAGAAAAGCTTGGAAAACATATTGTATTGATGATAGTTGAAATGATATAAGAATGAAAAAGATAGGTACAAATGAGTCAACCATGTGACTTATATAATAACTAAACTAATGTCCTAACTAACTATATCATTATTCTTAATATGGTTGGCTGGAAGAAAGAAAGAAAAAAAAAGTTGAAGAAGAGTATTATAGTTTGTACGGTCCTGATGTCTTTGTGATTATTTTTCTCTGGATAAGTAGCATTTCCCATTTGAATACTAACTAGTAACTTCCTACAAGACAACACCTGGCGCGCTTTCATTAAAAGATTAAGTTCAAATGCTTCAAAAAAAAAATCTTCGTAAGTTTCTTGTTCTTGGGAGAAAGTAGTTTGGTAATCAAGAATTTTATTGTGACTTAAATAAATCCAATACACCTAGACAATCCAACGTTAATTGAAACTTAATAACACTTGAGTTAAACTATTTCATTACTAATCTATATCTAGAACTAGAACAACAACTATGTTCACATATGAACACCTCATCCATTTATTTTACACTTTTGAAAGGCTTTACGCTTCCGCCTTTTCTTTGTTTTGTTCATCAAGAGGGAGTGAATATGCGTCATATCCGAGTTGTAAAATGGATGGGTAAAGTGTTCATCAAACATCACCATATTGTTTTGTTAATTAATATCCATCCATTTTATTTTACACTTCATATGGGATCCACATTCAAACCCTCCAAAAATAAAACAAGATGTGTCCATGAGACATTGCTCTAGTTTTAATCAATAATATTTGACCCTCTTTTTTTTAAAAAAACAAGTCAAATTGATTTTGGTTACATTTCTATCCTCATTGAATCGCATGACTGTCTTAGGTAACTAACTTTATATTCTCTTATTCTTTTTTCTTTCATTATTGCTATTAATTAACAAAATTCGCTATCTTTTTTTTTATCATATAATCTAGTATTTAAAAATCAATCTCATAAAGATAAATAGTCTCACAAAACATTATGGCATGTTCCTAACAACTGAATTAACATCACAAAAACTCAAAAAGACACGTTGTATATTTCTCCTAAAAAGACACATTGTATTATTTTCCAATACATTTATTATTTGGAAAATGTTTTTGTATACACTGCCTTCACTAGAAATGAGATGTATATAATACACTTTTAAGATAAAGGAGAATAAAAAAAATGTAATAGATTGATTATGTGATGGAAATAGAATGATAAAAATAAGATAGAGTATTAAATGAATATGAAAAAGTGGTGGTGTTCAAAATTCAATTCAAATATCATGCTCCTTATTCTTATGGATTGAAATTTAGGAAGGCCTGCATCGTTATTTAAAACTTATATAATCCATTGAATTCAAGTCTTGCATGCGGGAAGAGGAGAACCACACAAGCACTTGTTATGCTCATAACTAGTCTCATAAAACCGTACCAAGCTACCACCTTGTGGAATTTGACCACACAATTTATTGTAGCCTACATAGAAAAAATTCAGCAACCTCAGCTCCGTTAGTCCCTCCGGTAGTGTACCATAGATTTTATTGTTCCTCAAATCCAACTTACCCAAATTCTTCGGCAACTCAACTTTCCCAAAATCAAAAGCAAACGAATTCATCGCCAACACTATATCAGAAGTCTGTTTCGTCGAGCCAAAGAACATTGAAGCATCACCCTTCAACATGTTCCGTGACAAGTCCACAATCTGCAAGTTCAGCTTCGCCAGAGACGCTGGAATCTTCCCGGAGAGACGGTTTCGCGAAAGATCCAACCCTACAAAAGATTTCGGGAATGAGCCGTATGACTTTGGTATTGCTCCGGTTAGCTGGTTTCTATAGAAGAAGATTCCAGCGAGGTTAGGGAGAGTTGAGAGTGATGCGGGGAGGGGACCAGTGAGTTTGTTGTCGCTGATGTCTATGCTTACTAGGGTTTTGATCTCTGAGAGAGTGTTAGGTATCTCGCCGGAGATGTTGGTTTGGATTATGGAGATGGAATTGAGTTTGGTGAGGTTGGATATGGAGGGAGGGATAGTTCCGACGAGGTTGGGTGTGTTCATGAGAGTGAGGTATAAGAGGAAAGGGAGGTTGAATATGGAGGGTGGAATTTGAACAGGGTGAGGGAGGTCGAGGTCCTGTAGATCAAGGTTGCTGACACGGTAGGTTTGTTTGTCGCAAAAAACACCATACCATGTTCCGTTGCAGCAGTCGGTAGTTGAATCCCATGAAGAGAGTTTGGTTGGGTTGCCAAATTGTTTTTTTATTTGAAAGAGGGCTTTTTTGTCATGTGGATTGCATTTTCCTGATAGTGAAGGAATGAAGAGATATGTGGTTATGATTAGGAGAAGTAATATGCATGATGGGAAGTTCATGGTTGATGATATTATGTCAATGTGTTTCAATAGCTTGTTTCTGGGACGGGATATTTATAGGCTTGTATATGTTTTGGTAGCTTTGAGGATAAGAGTTTGCGTTACTGAATATCTTCTGTGACAGCTAGTCTATGTTATTGTCAAATATTTCATGCTTACAGTCAACTCACACGTTAATATGGTACAACGTTAATGCCACTGTCAACATAGTAGTTAATGGCTAGATGTAGCTATGCTTGTTGGACTCAATGGAACCACACAAAGTATCTCTCAGGAAATCAGGTTTGTTCTATTTATTTACAGATTACAGTTAATTTATTGTCAATTTATAAATGAAATAGACAAAAGTGGAAGATTTATGAGATTCAATAGTAGGAACCATGCTTGCTTCTTATACATTTGATAGCTATTACTAGAAAGAAGGAAAAGTTCCTGGGAGTTGTGACTTCAAATTTGCCACTTGCTATGATCCCTACCACAGAATGCTTACTATAACTCCTTCCTTGAATTTACAGTTTTCAATTTCATATTACTAAAAGGTGGAAGCTTGTGATGCTTAATTGAAATGTGGTGTTGCTAATTTATACATTTGGGAAATTTGGGATTTCAATGTTGCAGCGCATAATTGACTGGATTCCTAAAAGGCAAGACCAATATTGTCGCTTCTTGTTTGTTATCTATTATGTGATGCAAATCCTTGTTATTTTGCCTAATTAACTTACTTTATGGTCATAGAGCATACTTAACTCTTTTAAGAGTAATAAAATTAGGCTTGCGGAGTCCACAAATCATAGCTCAACCGACAAAAATCACGAATTTATTAGACCAAACATTGTGATCGGGGTTCGAACCCCTAACTCCTCCACTTATGTATGTCTTAGTTTGCTTTCAGTTTGCTTGTATCTACTTTTGTGCGATAAGGAAAATACCTACACTTATGACATTTTTCGTTATCTTGTTTGGAGTTATAATTTGAGTCACCTTGCAATCATAGATAATAATAAGAGCATATACCTCGCAACCATAGATATCAAGAGCATATACATTCAAGACACCCTATTGAAAGGTATAAATAGACCCCATTTAATTTATGGTTAATATATGTTTACCCCCTGTAAAAAAAACTTGTTTAGATTCCAACCCTGTAATTTGAAGATTTTTTTATTTTGGACCTTCACAGCATCAAATTACAATATTTAAGGTACTTTCGTCCCTTGTAATTTGAGAGAATTTCGGTTTATCCCCTTGCCATATCATCAATATTTCAGTTTACCCCCCTTCTATATCATCGATTTTGTACTGTCAAAGTTCATGAAGGTCCAAAACCAAAAATATTCAAATTACAGGGTTGGAATCTAAACAATTTTTTTTACAGGGGGTAAACCGAAAATCGCTAATATTACAGGGGTTATTAATTTATATTTATTTGCCCTTCCTAATTATATTATGAGGGTTTTATTTAAGCATTGTTACCCGCAACTGTTTTTGGGTGACATTTTTCATATCACTCTAATTGTGATGGTGACAACTAGAGCACCCATGAAAAATAGTGGGTAATTTACCTCAACCAATGAGCATTCACTTTTTCAAGGGATATTCATGAACTATCTTGACCCCACCAATAAATTGCACATTTTCATTGGTTGGTGGGTAAATTACTTGTTAGTTGTTAATCATGGTGGCTCCTATTCAACAATGATGGAAAACAAGACTAATGATGTTTGGTTTGCCAATGGAGACAACCCACTTGTTTTATGTTATAAATCCATTAAAATCATCTATGAAAAATCCTAATTGTAAAAAAGCTTTTAATAAAATGTCTTCTAAAATTCCATAAAGTCAATAAATCCCACAAAGTCTTTTACTAAAATCTCTAAGATTTTTTCTTTTTGTCAAAATAGTCTTTCAAAATATCAATTCCATAATTCCTCTAATTCTTTAATATGGCAGGCATTTTCCATGACTTTCCTTCATCAGCAAGTAACAAGTCCAAATTGGATGTCTTCTTCTTTGGGGTCATGGAATCTACATATGAGAAAGGATGCAAAAATGTTTCAGTAATTCACATATTTAATTTTAAAAGATAAAAAGAACAGCAACACTCACAAAAATAGCTCTTCATACGAGATGGATTACCCCGACAACTCATGATATCTCTAGAACTCAATATCAAAGGAGTAGAAAAACTCAATAACAAGCTGAGTTATTATATGCAGCAACTCTAGCTAGCACACTTGATCCTTTTTAGATTTGGGTTCATAGGACACACGAGACCTTAAGAAAGGAATTATTAAAGGAAGAAGAAACATTGGATTCATACAAACTGAACAAGGAACCATTTGGATGACCACTCAGAGAACACAAAGTGACTAAACTTCTGACCTTCAACTGATAGAAACTAAAGAAAATTGTTGTTGTGCAAGGCATTTTACAACGTGCGCAAAGAAACTCAAAACACTTAACAAATAACCAATTAATTTGTTGCGATGAAGTTGAGTAGGAGGAAAACTTAGCCAACAAAGCACCTCACACTCAAATTTAATGAGGGTTAGGCAGATCATGACTTTTCAAACAAGCATTTATACAACTATGTGAATTTCAAGACATTGTTTCCCCTTTACCAAAACAGAAGTGATAAACACTGGTACATGGAAGAAAATCGAAGTCTTCGACCCATAAAGATCCCGTATGATAGGAAGAGCGACAATAAAGATTTCATCGAATTAATGTAATATACAAATAATTAGCTTTCATGATATTATCATCTACCCACGAATAACCACTTAAATCCTTTTCTAAAAGTTTTTGGTTCGGTCTGAATAATTCGACACAGGGACCAGACCCTAAGTCGTAAATGTCTATCAATGAAGAGTATGAAACGTCGGTCCAATTTTCAGAGAACATGGCTTCAAACAAAGCATGGGTAGGAGTCCACCTAAGAGCATATTGTTTTTTACTTCAGACATCGATAAAGTTGGGAAGGAAAACAAAAATGTACCAGGAATAACTGAAACGGATGAAATAGGCAAATAGTTAAGGAATCGAAATCACAAAACTTTTAAAGATCAGAGGAAGCAATTTCGAAAGGGTCAAAGTGTCTTTTGCAGGCACACCCTCGCGGCTTTAAGAATGAGCATATACAACTAGTCGCAGTTAGTTATATCCACAACATAGATTATCCCCAACCAAGTAAATTTTCTATATATTTAAAAGTCGATAATCGAACTTCGGACCACTTGCTTTAGATGTTATAGTCTTTTACTACTTGAATAACCACTTGTTTGTGCGCAATTGTTGTCTAATAAAATGCCTTTATTCTTTCATTATCACTTCTACATTCAACAATATCTTCTGAGTCTCTTTCTTGGATCCAAAAAACACTGAAGCATCACCCTCCAACATGTTTAGTGACAAGTCCACAAATTTAAGGTTCAGTTTTGCCAGAGACGCAGGAATCTTTCCGGAGAGGTGGTTTCGCGAGAGAGACAATATTGTAAAGGATTTGGGAAAATAACCGAAGGACTCAGGTATTGTACCGGTGAGTTGGTTGCCATCGAAAGAGATTGCAATAAGTTCAGGGAGAGAAGAGAGTGTGGGTGGGAGGGGACCGGTTAGTTTATTGTCGGTCAACTCGATGGTTAAGAGGGTTTTGATCTGTGAGAGAGTGTTTAGTATCTCGCCAGAGATACTGGTACGGCTGAGGTAGATGAACTCAAGTTTGGTGAGTTTGGAGATGGACGAAGGGATAGTACCGACTAGGTTGGGAATGTTAGTGAGAGAGAGAAATTTTAGGAAAGGGAGGTTAGTGAATATGGAGGGTGGAATTGGAACAGATTTGGGGAGGTTGAGGTCGTAGAGACTAAGGTTGTTGACACGGTATGTTTGTGTGTCTGAGTCGCATAAGACACCTTTCCATTTATTGTTGCAGCAGTCAGTGGTTTGGTTCCATGAAGAGAGTTTGGTTGGGTTGCCAAGTTCTTTTTGGATTTGGAGGAGGGCTCTTTTATCATTTGGGTTACATTTTTCTGAGAATGAAGGTATGATGAAGTGTTGTGTGGTTAGGACCAGGAGGAGAAGTAGTATGCATGAAGGGAAATGCTGCATGGTTGATATCATCTTCTTCAATTCTTTTTGTTTTCTGCTGGGATTCACTAGTATATGTTATATATATATATATATAGGCAATTTAAATGGTTTGCTGACCATAGATATAATGCTTAAAAAATTAGGGGTTGAGATTTAGGCTATTAATATAGTAATTACACATAATTGAGCATATAAAAGTTAATTGGTGGAACTTCAGTGTAAAGAAAGAGTTTGTGGAAGGTAGAGAGTTATTACATTGTTCTATTTGTAGTAATGTCTTACATGTTACTTTCGGGAAGGTAATTAAAGAGTTGCTACATGTCAAAAAGTGGGACATATAAAAGTTACTAGTTTCCTCCCAAAAAAAAATTACTGCTACTTTTTTACTTTTCTTTTTTTGAGGAGCATGCTGTTTGTTCTACTATAAATGATAATTTCCATGCTGTTTGTTCTGTTATAAACGATAATTTCCTCATGCCATGTCTTTTGTATTAATTACCAGCATATGAAGATAAGATAATTGAGGAAATTACAGAAAAAACATTTGTTATGCTGAGATGTGAAAGAGGAGATTCCTATATTGAGTACGAGAAGTTGTGCGTAAAATAGTTGGTTGAATACAATGTGCATGTCCGCTTCGATTGAGAGGTTGTTTGTTGAGTGTTAGTGATTTCGAGCCTTAAAGTTTGGGACGGAGAACACATGAGATGGCTGAAGCCTTTCAAGGTCATAAATTTGCTGGATGTCTAAGACCGAAAGAGAATAGGCTCTTTCGCGAGTTGATCAGAACAAAATAGGCTTCATTCGTTTGGACGAAATTCATGCTCATTGGAAGAGGGTGAGGTCCGAGAGATATATCTCTTCTAACATAATGAGATTTGCTTTCAGTTTGCCAACATCTACTTTTTTGCTGACATGGAAAATACCTACACTTATGACAGATTTCATTATCTTTGTTTGGAATTATTATTTGAGTCAGCTTGCAACATAGTATATTGATACTCAATAATTGGAACTATAATTTGAGTCGGCTTGCAACTTAGTTTCGTATAACAGCTATGCTGTATATCGCGACGGATTTTAACACGAAATTTTCCCGAATGCGGTTTATGCATGTATTTCTTTCTTCTATGTTACTTTTTTTGATCAATTTTCCTCTATATAGCTGCTACTATTAAATAGAGACAATAAGAAGAAAGAAAAACACACATGCATAGTTGACATACTTATTTGGTAAGTGGCTTCACAAGTATTGAGTAGTCAAAAGAACACATATGCATATATGACAACCGGCATGAAAATAACATAAAGTTCAGTTAATACACAAAAGAATTTAAATTAACAAAACAATGAAAGTCGGTGATTGCAGTACAAGTTTACAGGTCCTCTCAAAAAAAGTTTATTACACTTGTGAACTATTCGTGGTAGATTTTGTTGCGATATTTAGCATTTCTCTTCGCATAATTAATCAATCTATAGTAACATTTAAAACTAAAGTACACGTAAAAACCGGTGTTGTCTCTGGTGAGAGACTTTAAAGGTCTCCTACCATGGGAGACCCCCTTCTCTTTTTTTTTTTGTTGCAAATCAATTAGAGACCATTGGATATACATAAAAGACATTGAATGGTTGTGATGTATAGAGAATATGGCCCACTAAAGTTAATATTTAAACATAAATCTCAATTTTAAAAAATGAAATGAAAATTGAAATTAAACTTAAGAAATAATGTTTTGGAAATTGTCACAATTTTTTGAAAACCCAGCAACAGTTTTGAAACGTTATATTTTGTTTTTTATTTTTTTGGTTACAATTGTTAAAACATTATAATGAAGTTTGATAACATTTAACGTTATATATGCTTACTTGTTTTAATTATATTTTATTTTGATGCAACGTTCGGTTAAACATTATATTTTGATACATTCTAGAAACACATGTTTAATTTTTTTTCTTAATAAAACATATGTTTAATTGTTTTTGGAATTGTAAAATTAAACATTTTTTTGAATGCATTAAAATTTTATTTTATTTTGAAAATATATGTTTAATTGTTTTTTTTTTGGAATGTATGAAAATAAAATAATTTTAGATATAACGTTATATTCAGTTTAATAATTTTAGTTTTTTATATTCCAAAAACACTTTTTACTAAGTTTAATTCCAATTTCCATTTCATTTATTAAAAATTGAGATTTATGTTTGAATATCAACTTTAGTGGGTCATATTCCCAATACATCACAACCATTCAATGTTTTTCATATATATTCAATGGTCTCTAATTGTTTTGCAACAAAAAAAAAAAGGTCTTCCACAGTAGGAGACCCATACAGGTCTCTCACCAAAGACAACACCGTAAAAACCAAATGACATGTATTTGACTATGAGATTTTGATATCAATGTAATAATGTATCATTTTTCTATTTTTTAAAGAGAATTTAATTCATATGATAATGTAAAAAAAATTATCCTTTCTATTTATCAAACTAGCCCCACCCAACGGTAAGAGGTATATTACTCATGGACTTTTGACTTTTGAGAACAATTTAACGAGAATTTGCATTCCGTAAAAGTTGAATCAACAATGAGATGAGTATCATGATACATGAACTCCCTTTACCAATTCAGTCAATCAATCATAAAATAATTATTGAAAATAATTTGACCATACTTATTTCCGGTCACACATATTGGTAAAACTTAATTACATTGTATCAAAATTAATCTCATTTTTATACACACCTCTTCTTATGGATTACTATAATTTAAACGAAGGTCCACCACCATCTTCTTTATTCAAAGCTCATATATATATATAGATATAGTTTTGTGGGATCCATTAATTCAATTCAAGTCTTTGCAAGCAGGAAGAGGAGAACCACACAAGCACTTATTAAGAACATAACAACTCGCATCAAACCTCGAGTTCATTGGAATCTGACCACACAAATTATTGTCGCTCACGTTCAACTTATGCAGATACCTGAGCTCCGAGAGTCCCTCTGGTAGCTTACCATAGATTTTATTGTGCCTTATATCCAACTTATTCAAATCCTTGGACAACCCAACTTTCGAAATATCAAAAGAAAACGAATTCATCCCCAATGTTATCGTATAGGTGAGTATATTCGACTTAAAAAACATGGACGCATCACCCTCAAACGCGTTATGTGACAAGTCCACATCAGCAAGGTTCAGTTTCCCCAGGGAAGCCGGAATCTTCCCGGAGAGACGGTTTCGGGAGAGAAGCAACCCCGTAAAGAGAGGCGGAAATGAGCCGTAAGATTCTGGTATTGTGCCGGTGAGTTGGTTATCGTTGAATGCGATCCCAGCTAGGGTTGGGATCGTTGAGAGTGAGGCGGGGAGGGGACCTGTGAGTTTGTTGCTATTGAAGGAGATGGTTACTAGTGTTTTGATATGTGAGAGAGTATTAGGTATCTCCCCGGAGATGTTGGTTTGGATGATGTAGATATAATTGAGTTTGGATAGTTTTGAGATGGAGGGAGGGATAGGGCCAACAAGGTTGGGCATGTAGGCGAGATAGAGGACGTTTAGGGAAGGGAGGTTGAATATGGAAGGTGGAATTGGGACAGGTTTAGGGAGGTTGATGTTTTCGAGATCAAGACCGGTGATACGGTAGGTTCGGTTGAAGTTGTCACAATCTACACCTAGCCATGTACTGTTACAGCAGTCGATGGTTGGATCCCATGAAGAGAGTTGACTGGGGTTGCCAAATTCTTTTTTGATTTGGAGTAGGGTTCTTTTGTCATCTGGGTTACAATTTTCTGAGTGTGAAGGAATGAAAAGATGTGTGGTTAGGATTATGAGTAGAAGTGATATGCATGAGGGGAAGTTCATGGTTGATGGTATCATGTGTTTCGATTACTTACTTGTTGCTGGGACTGGGATATTTATAGACTGAATAACTTATGTGACAGCTAGTTTGGAAGGTATATTTTATCGTCAAACATTTCATGCTACGGTCAACTCACACGTTAATATAGTACAACGTTAATGCCACTGTCAACATAATTAATGGGTAGATGTAGCTATGCTTGTTGGTCTCGATGGAACCACACTTATATCTCCCATTCGAGATTGGATTAGAAGGGAAACAATATACTGGTTTTTCCGTCTATTTCCAGTTGTAACATTTTTTTTTTATTGATTGTTTATTGAATTCTTTTTCATCTAATTACTTCATTAACTACAATTAATAAATACGTTTTAGTTAATTACACTAATTTTATCATTAAAATCAACTTGATTAATCATTTCCGTAAAATTACGCACAACTCAAAATGAGACAGATGGAGTAATTACAAAGTGGAGTATAACAAAGATACAAATTATTTATTGAAAATTGTTTCAATTTATTACTTAAAATTTTAAAATTATTTTTTAATAAATACTTACTATTTGTGCAACTTTTAACATGTATTATAAAACACATGCTAACATAAATTATGATTCATTGTAGTTAATATTTTTTTTGCATTCACACAATCAATACATTAGTGATCGCCGAGTCTTGATCGGGTGATTCAGAAAGTACGTATTTAATTTTAATTTTACAATTCTTAAAATACCGAGTTCAAAGTCCGATCTGAATTGAACGGTTGTCGAAGCATGACTGTATGACATTATATAACTTTCATGATGGTAGCCGATCATGATCATATTCGCATGAGCCTTGTTTTATTTATTGTCAATTTATGAAATAGATAGGCATAATTGGAAGATTAATGAGACTGAGTAAAAGAGTCTACTTATTGAGTGGATTGAGTGGATCTCTCATGAATAAACATAAATGAAATGTTGATAAATGGAACAAATACGTACTCCTTTCATAAAGGTGAGAGGCAATGGCAAATTTGAAGTATAATCCACGCAACATCCATTGAAGTGTGTAGTACATTTAAACTGACTTCAAATATGATTTAGAGAATGGGCACGATAATCTTCTTTGTTCCAGTTCCTCAGATGATTAAACGGTTAATAGAAATCCTAGCTAAGCCATCGATAATTAGCATTAAGTTAATTAAGTATAGAGAAGAGCTTGGTACCATGTAGATGAGATATGGGAAAGAAGAGAAAAAAAAAGGGGGTTTATATTCGCTATGGTAACATGTAACTTTGTTAAGTGGTAAGACTTGTCAGCTTCACAAATTTGTAAGACTTATTAATTTGATAATATAATTAAAAAAAAATTGTTTATTTTGCTTTACATATTGTGTGGTGCATATAAAAAATATTGTCAAACTTTTGTTATTAAAAACTTATTTAATTTAGGCAAAAGTATTATTTGTAAAATGAAAGAAAAAAAAATAGACCTATAGCAACGGACAATCTGTCATATACCCACCGAAACACGTGGTGGGTAAAATATTAGATATTTGTAACTAGCAGTTGATATAGCTTCGAAATTTTGTCCAACAGCCGAAAATTATCGTTGGTATAAACTATTGGAACCAAGGTAGCCAAGATCGTGTCCCAGGTCGTAGGATTGCACGATCTTACGTGTAACGGCCACTCAATCGTGCTTCGATCTTGCTCTGGATCGTTTTTGGTCAATTTTGTGGGCAGATCGAGTTTTTTGGCCAAAAATGCATATAAAACGAGATATAAACAGCGAAGTAGAATGAGAAGGAGAGAGACGATGAGGAATGAAGATGAAATCAAGGATTTTGGTTGTTGTTAATGTCAGATCTGAAACTCTCATGTTTCCTTTGTTGTTGCGGCACTCCATGGTGGAAGAAGAAGACTAGGTCAAACTAGGTTAAAGTTGTAGAAACTTATCTCTTGCCTAGGCCTTAAGGCCCAATAATAAATATTTTCCTTTTATAAAACAGTTTACTCATTTAATCATACACCTGTCTTTCAAAAAGAAAAATAGTACTCGTACTTTTATTCTCTCAACAAAATAAAATAATAATAATATCTAACTCTTTTAACAAAACATGTGACATTAATCTTAATGCACATGACAAGATTTTATAAATTATAAATATTAATACCATGAAATTAGCTCAAGAGTTTTGGCCGCGTTAGCTCGCCTTGCGAGTAGTTTGTTCGCCATGGCGAGCTTTGAACCTTTGCTCTCTAGAACTCCTCGCCTTTTACTTGTCATGGCGAGTTTACTCGCCTTTCACTCGCCATTGCGAGCTAACCTTTGCACTTTTTCTTTGTTTTACTTCTTTGCTTGGTGTCTTGAGTTCAGTTCCTGCACAAATGGGTTAAGTAAGATAAATAAAGCGTAATAGGGCAATTATCACTTTTCTCCCGGCTTTTTCCTAGATAACTTGTGAAAAAAGTAACAGAAGTGCCTTAAATGTAACATGAAATTAACTACTTTCTGGCACTTATCACGTGTTCACAAAGTTGAGGGTGTGCAGGTACACACTGGATCCGCCCCTGCTTTCTGTCAAAAAAAATTAATATAAAATATTGTATATTTTTCTGCGTGGATAAAAAGTTGAACTTTTTTACTACATCTCACCAAATTTTTGGAACAGTAAGTAAATAATTGGCAGGAAAATAGAGCATTCCATAAACTTTGAAGAGGTGAAAGTCCATGATAAGTGCTAGAAAGTGTTAATTTCTCGATATATATTAAGCACTATTTGTTACTTGTTTCACAAGTTATCCAAGGAAAAACCATGAAATATTGATAAAATGTATTTTTATATTCCTTATGTCTTACTTGACCCAATTGTGCAGGAAGAGATTAAACAAGACATGAATCAAAGAAGGAAATTCAAAAAGGGGATCAAAGACTAACTCTCCATAGCGGGCACTACCGCCATAGCGGGAATGGAGTTCCAGAGACCATGTTTTTCAAGATCAGAGCTCGCCACGACGAGCATCTGTTGCCATAGCGGGAAGTGGAGGTCCAAAGACCATGTCTTTGGAGATTTGAGTTCGCCATAGCGAGCAAATCCTGCCTGACGAGCTAAGGCGGTTTGGAGCAACTGGAGGATGACGTGGCAGAAACCCACTGGCAAAGAAAGCTCAACTCGCCATAGCGAGCAAATCCTGCCTGGCGAGAAAGCTAAATTCTGCAAAAGTATAAAAGCTCATTTCCCTCATTTCAGACAACATGTTATCATTTCTTTAGAGAGAGAATAGGGCGGAGTTACCTGTTTTTCATAGAGCAAGAGTGTTTGAGTGTGGATTCACTAAGAATCTTTGAGAAATCAATCTCTTAGCATGGATCTTCATCTTCTCTTCCACTTTTGTATGGTTATCATGACAATGATCAACTAAATCTCCATAGTTGGGATTAGAGGTACTTGATTAAGCTTAGAATATAATCTTTTGATCTTTCAAATATATGATTCTAGCAATTTATGTGATATTGATGTTATTCTTGTATTTCATTCCTTATCTTTGATTTAATGGCTATTGAGAAATACTTTTGAATCTAGGTTTAGAATATTCATCTATCAAAACAATGATTCTAGACATAGGATTGATGTTTTGATAATCACACAAAGTATTGGAACTTAAAGATTTCGGATCGTTAAATAGATTGAGAAATCGTCGATTAAACGATACGATCGATCTCACAATCTCATTTAGACATGAATGATATTGTTGAGTGATACATGATAATATCAGTAAAAATCTAGAAGCCATATATGTGATATTAGGTTATATTCGACGTTTGATCAACGAACTCTAATCCCAACGCTTTTACGCCTTATTACTCTCCATTTTTACTCTCGCAATTTAGTTCTCGTAATCTTTATAACAAACAACCAATTAAACCCTGACTTAAAATGATAATCGATGTTGAACAGTTTATGAGATCGCACTAGTCCCTGAGGAGACGATACAAAAATACTTACTTTTGATTGATAGCTAAATACTACATCCGTCTAAAATACAATTTCGAAAATTCAAAGAAAAAAACTTATTTGAAATTAACTTATATTCCTATGATCTGTGATTCATAGAGTTGCAGCTGTTTTTAACTTCTCGCAACTCCGCGATTCATAGAGCTATATTTCTATATAACCGGCTTCTTGACAAACCAATTGGTCTTAGGAAGTGTTACCTCATCCATCGTGTTATGGGCGTAACAACACTCATTTTTAGGCTCGATCACGATATGTAACACGCAACAATTACCAGGTTCAGGTGCCCGGCCTTTTCGCACTAAGGTATTAAGCTCTCAGGTCATATGTGTCATATGACAAGAGTCTTACCAAGAACTTAATGCTTAGCTATAGCTTCCAGGCCCTTCTAAGTTCAGGTTAACGTTCAAGAAATCTCTCTTATCCTTTCACTGGTGTTGTGCTTAAGGAGAAATTCATATCCGTTAAGGATCAGGGAGCTGTAACATTAGAAATAAAAGTGATCAGAATTTATTTCTAAAGGTTTTAAGTTAAAACAGTTTGTTAGAGCAAAGCTCAACGCTATAGCTTTATATATTGCAAGTAAATAAACAAATCATAACCTCACCATGTCTAAACCACTAGAAGGGGTTTAACTCATGGTGAGCTGAACCATGGAAATGGAAATGAAGATGAACATAAACGAAAACATAGAAAACTAAATTGATAGATTAAATAGAGTTAGAACAAGATTACAATCCTCGAAGGAGAGTGGTGAGTCAAAGCACCACCAGGTAATCTAACTCTAAAAACTCTAGAATCTAGCCACCATGCTCATCTAAAAAAGAAGATGAGATGGAATGAGATCTCTAAAGTTGTTAACCCTAGTCATAACCTGACATCTCTTAAGATGAATTTTTGGACCCTTGGCACTAACACATGGGTGTCCTTTTATATTACAATGCCACCCACTACAAGTTGTACCTTTTGGTCATTTTACATGGGTTGTCCTTATCCATCTGTCCTTATCTAATCATACCTACCCACTGGCATATTCCTTTATTCTTCCTAGGGGACAACTCATATTCTTCCTCATTAAGCAATGGTCCTGACGTGTCCCACATGATCATACTATGTACGACCCGGCTAGAGTTCCAGGTCGTTGCAACTTCCCAAATCTTCAGCGATACATCCTCAATCCACGCTGCAGTTTTCCACGTCTTTAGAGTCATTCCTTAACCTACATCATCAAACATCATAAACAAACATTACTAGTTCTGAAGTACTAAAAACACTTAAAACTATAAAATCCTAAAATAGGCACATATTAGATGTTTAAGACATTGCAATCACTCAATTACTTGTCCATTGTGAGGGCCAAATGCAACGTGATAACCAACTTGTTTACTGGTTATAAGTACCCTAAGTAATTGTTTGGTCATCAAGTCTTGATTTGTTGGAAGATTCTAGCACATTTTACACCGTTGCTTTATACACCTCTCATTTTACCTAATTATTTATTAATAAAGTCAAACATAGTAAAATGCAAATAAAACTTTGATAAAAATATGATTTTATTAAACAAAAAACTAATTAAAAAATACTAAAAATGTGATGTTATTAGTTATATATATATTCAATGGGCACAATAAGCGCCTTTGTGGTATGCATGTTGAACTACATATGTATATCATTCAAAAGGTTAGATAAGAGTACTCTCATAAATCTATAATCATTTTTAGGATGACGCATTTAATGGTCATCAAATACAAAATTGTTTAAAAAATATCATTTTGAATATTTTATCAAAATATATTAGTACTATAATTTTAATATATCGTAAGAGATTCTCTGTAAAAACACAACGTAAAAGACATAGAATGGATGAATCGGGGTGACATAGGAAGAATAAATAGAGCACGAGATGAGTGAGAAAGAAAGTAAAACGAGTGAGGATCAAAAGATTGAGATAAAATGATATGAAATGTTTGTCGGATCTGGCGTTTCCTCCACACAAAAGTGCGTTCGTCGGGTCTGACGTGGTTTCTCCGATTTGACTTTGTCTTCATGAATCAATTCAAGATCTTCAAAATCATTTTCATTGAAGCCACAATCCCTAACTTTCATGGTGAGATTCAAATCAATTTTACATTTATTGATGGTTGTTACCAAACTCCTAATTTTTTCTTCAATGCCCTCTTTAGTTATCATCAATTATTCCTACACATTTCAATGTATCTTGAAGCTTGAAACTAATTTTCCCTAAATTCATGTACTTTCATTCCTTATTTTTGTTTTGTATTTATCATTGACGTATTTTTTTTTGAAGGATCATTGACGTATTTGGTTAACCTATTAGATCAAAATTTATTATCATTGTTTAAGCTTATTTAACACCATCGTCTCTGTATTTAAAACACGAAAAAATTGTGTTCAAGATACAACAAAGTAAGATTAATTTTTTTAGTGATTTTTACTTTGTTTCCGTTACTTATTGTACTGATCTTGAATCCCTTAACCCTACTCAAGTTTAGGGTTTTGTTTTGCTTGCATTGTTTAACTTAATGTTATGAACTTTTACAAAGGAAAAAAATTGCTATTATTTTCTCACATGGGTTTGATAAAATGTCTTTTAGGATTTGAAGATTTTTTTGGATATGCAAATTTATCTGTGTAGTATATACATGCACTATGTGAGTGGCCATAACAAAAAACTTATAAAGAGTGTTTTAATTTGCTTGTTATGAAGGAGGTGCTTCAAATTTGTGTATAGTAAACATAAACACACACATATGAGCATTAATATAATGGAGTGCTTTAACCTACAGGTTTTACATGGAGTTTCATAGTAACATTAACACTAATGTGTGGATTTTATGGTAAAGTAATAATGATATGGTGTAGGTAGTTTTGCTCCTGGTAGTATAATCCTTTTAGCATGTGATAGTTTTGCTTTGCGGTAGTAAGTTCCTAAACAAACCATATGGGTTGGTCTGGTGGTGTATGTTTGAGACCTTGGAGTGTACTCTTGTCAAGATCTCAAGTTTAAATCCTGCTAATGTCAATTTAGGTGGGTTAGTCCATACATAATTTTGCTCTGATTTTAAATATCCCCCACCCCACCCCCATTAGTAAATGGTCGAATTGTTCTACCAAATTAGTTGATCTTTTTGGTCAGATACCGAGTTTTTTAAAAACGGGTTCCTAAACAACTAGTTTTTCTCCGTGGTAATATGTAATTTTGCTCCGAGGTAGTTTTGTTTTATGTTCTCCTTCTAAACACTGCCCTTTGGACTTATTTTTTCCTATCATATTTTGTGTACATATTATTTTGGTTACACAAAGGAAAGTTTCGTGAATCCTTTTTCAAGTAATGATGAATTTTAAAGATCTAAAGCTTGTTGGGGGG